>OMLO01005838.1_pt1 | contig 10351 bp, 10 predicted proteins | sample 1674811 | NCBI WGS metagenome assembly OMLO01 (sample SAMN06265003, study PRJEB25207) | coral metagenome | isolation source: Coral host | place: Mexico:La Bocana,Puerto Morelos, Mexico | collected 2008-11-13
GATGCTTTTAGTCATGAGGACCAAACTCAATCACAGCCTTTGGGAGGGCCTGCCAGCAAAGTTAACAAAACAGCTATATACCAAACACTCCAAAGAAAAGATATGTGGTAGCATAAATGGCATGATGCTGGCCTTCATGAATTCCTCGTTCTCATAGGCACATCTCAAGATAGCAACTGCAGCTAGGGTACGGGACCATCCCTTGATGTTGAAAACACACATTGGAGGTGCCAAATCAGTGGCTGCTCCCAGGGATGAACTGGTCAATGACCAGATACGCTTGTCAGAAGCAGATTCCCCGAATCGGCCACAAACTGCAAGTTTCTCAACCCCAGGAACATTACTGTCACTCAAAAACCTTAGGTGAGCTCAGGACATCCATTCTTCAGCATCATGAAATCAAAACAAGTAGAGACACTTAGACATTTACAATATGCTGACAAGAAGCGAGTTCACACAAACAAGTTGGCCGAGATTCACCAAAACATCCTAGGTGGCATGATTGTTTTTTTAAACAATGATGTTAGTGTTGAAGGTTGAAAATGAAGAGTGCCTCAATCATATAGTAAGGAAGGGACCGGATCTATATATCCCCGGAGGCCTGCGCTTGCCTCCCAGTTCAGCTGCCAGGGTCTCAGGAATACTGGGCCGGTCTGGTTCAGATCAGCTCCGGTAAGGTACTTCCTGGGTTGGGCACGGTTGTGGATAGTGTCACAAAAAAAAGTTTCAAAAGTTTTAGTGGAATCCAAGAAGCACATCATCATGGGGTGGAAATTTTTGCTCCACAAAGGTGTAGAAGTCACACACTTCCGCCTGATGATTAAAAGATGATATTAAAAGATTGAAAGTGTTCAATATTCAGTTGACATTGAAGATATGAAACCAACTGGGGATGCCCAACATAGGTTCGGATGGTGTCAGAGAGGTACTGGTCAAAGCTGCTGTGACTCTCTGTCTTTTGTTGCCTTGGAACATACAAAAATATTGTAGGTTTCAACGTGTGAGCAACTCTTGAAACAATCTAATATATCATGAAATAACATTGGTCAAATCACCTCATGGAAGCAATGTGGATAATAATGGTCTAGCCAAGAAACATCCACTTCTCAAGCATCTTCACATGGGGGTTTTGTTGAATCAAACGTTGGCCAAGGCGTTCCAAATCTTCAGCAGATTTGCGAGCTTTTGCAGGACCCGGTGGGCCAGTAGCAGCTGCCCGTTTCTTTGGTGCCATGTACCTGGATTTTTCTTAAGACTTTGAATAGATTATAAAAACGCTTGGGACAAAATAAAGTTGATGTCAACAATTGTGCCTTCTCAGTCAAAAACCACTTTGGTGACCTGGCTACATCAGAACATATAGATTATTGTTTCACCTTGACATGTTCAAAAACCATGGTTGTGAGATATTGTGAGATTGTGATTGCACCATGATCGCCAGCGATGATCAACACCAACTACTAAGTATAAAGCACAGCTTAAGCACACTGTTTTAATGTCCACAAGCAGCGATGCTAGCAAAGCTTGTTCCGAGATTGTGTCACTGTCAAAGCATTTGTTAGTACCAACGAGACTGTGTCAAAGAATTTATCGAAGACCTAAAGGAACTACATGTTCAAGAGTAATCAGTGAACCCAGACGCCATCCCCCAACTTAGCCACATGACATACAATAGTCTTAAAAACCTACTAGGTTTACCAGTGGCAAAAACTTCTCGGAGATGACCTTATTGTACCATGGCTAGTGTCTACTTGTTGTTGAGCCGATCTTAACATTATCCCAGTATCCGATTTTGAGACGACCTTGACCTTCAAGTAACCCATTTTGAAACGACCTTGTCATTCAAGTAACCCATTTTGAAACGACCTTGTCATTCAAGTAATCCAATTTGAGACGACCTTGACCTCCAACTACCCCGATTTGAGACGACCTTGACCTCCAACTACCCCGATTTGAGACGACCTCATGATTGAAACAGCTATTTTGAGCCGAGGTGGATCCCGGATCCTCTCAAACCTGGTCCTCATAATTTTGTAAAGTTGTAGTGGAGCCAAAATGAGCCGAGTTGGGCCCCGGGTCCTCACAAACGCTAAGCTTCATTTTGGCATGATAGATCTTTGACCCATCATGATATCCCCAAACTTAGGGTTGGTTGGAATGATACCTCTTGTTTGAGCAGATCTGGGCCCCAGGTCATCTCGTTTATGAATAGCAATAGGCAAATGGTTTTTGAGAGGAGTAAGATCATCTCAAATGCTTTTGTTTATTTTCAAAAGGACACATTCCATCATGTTCAGCCAACCCAAGATCTCAACAGTACTGACTGCAGAATATCCAGAAGTTGGCGGCCAAATCGCAGGTACTGAAACCACATGAAAGCATAAAAGTTCAATTTACATCAAAACACAAAAAGACTAAGCACACAAAAGTATAAACATCTAAGTCAACATAACCGATCATTCAATCACTCTGCAGCAGGTCTACTTAATACTTGTGCCGTTTGAAATGCATCATTGGCAATATCATGAGCTGACTCCCAATCAAGCCCATGAGCCCACAAACGAGCAGCAGCCCTGTACACCACACTATTACCATGAAGAGACCTATAGCGGGCAATATCAGCTCGCCCAAAAGCACCGCTAGCCCTCATTGCAACTTGCACAGGTACCTCACACTTTTTAGTTGATTGCTAATACTTTCTTTAGATGGAAAACACAAAGCACAGGTTGGGGGCACAGGATCAAGATTTTGCACCATGTCTAATCCATCAGTGTTAGGACCAGGCCCCACGGCCGGGCCAAAGACAGGTAGTGACCTTGGAAAAAAACTAAGACTACCAAATTTAATGAAATGAAATATACTTTGAGCATCAGGCCAATTCACTTTCAGGGGCGGGTTCAAAGGCCACAACCCGTTTGCCCACTGCTCCAAACATGCAGCAGCCCGGGTCAAACAATAGGGATAATTTCCTTGGAAAGAAATCCCCCTAGCACCAAAAATTACTACCCAAGTGAATGTGTTGCAAAAACATTCCTTTCAACATTGAGGCATCAACTCATCATGTTGACATACTTCATCACATCATCGCAATGACCCACAGGAGATGTGAGGCCAGAAACAGCAACTGACAGGACAATGAACACTATGGTGATTGTCTCTAGATGTCTCTAGCAACTGACCAAAACTGAAATCGAATAACACGCCTGGAACATGTAACCCACGCATGGAGTCACTCACTGAAGCAGGTAGGTATAGGATTTTTTCACGTTGCCATTCGGTATCTGACATATTCTTTTTGGTCCTGCCAAACGGTCATAGGGTTCTGAGGTAAGTAGTCTTCATGCATCTTTATAAGACTAATAGGGCTGGAGTCCTCAGAACCACATCACGCTCACCAAATTGAGCTCGCCGACGTCACCAAAACTTGGTGTTCACATCTCCATGTTGCAGACCTGGCAAGGTGGGAAACGGAAAAATGATGATAAAAGGGGGCTTAGCTAATACATGCCAAGAAGTCCAATATCACCAATTCTATCCAGTGCAAAGGTGTGTGGTGCCCCGGGTCCACCGACCCCACTTAAGGTATTGTTCCAACAATGCACGGCCAGAAAGTTCTTCCTCAAACAAACTCAAAGTCAAACCAAGTGCTAGCAAAGACAACTAACTTCAATCAATCTATACTCAATGCCAGCACTAACTAATTGAATATAAGTGTCCAGTCTCTGCATTGGTCTACAAGTACAACTTCACAGTGCGGTTCAAGAGGACGTACATCATGACGTTGAAGGTATTGTTCCAAGGTGGTTACATAGTCTTGAGGGGTATGAAGACACTTGCCTGATTGCTTGAGGACCGATGCCAAGTTGCTAAACAAGGCATCGACATCCTCATGAGTGTGTCCACTCATCAATTGCCTCACCTCCGCCCTCCGGATCTTTCCCTGACTCACCAACATGGACATGTAACGGATCACTCCATTATTTTTAATCTCTTTGGGTCCATTGTCTCCTTGAATCACCACCTCCGTTTGTCTCAAATCTTGTCCCCTCTCCCGGAATCTTTCAAAGGTCCGGGCCAAAACCTCAATAGTCCGACTACTGTCAGAAGAAAGACCTGGCAAGGACAACGCTAAGAAAACATCTTGTCCATGAGCTATCACAGCTGTAGCTGTGAGTCGAGGAGCTATGAACTGGTTGTACTCCTTAGCCTGTAAGCATGAATCTTTTGGCCAGCTGAACTTGGCCTGATCCATACTGTCACAAATAAGCACTACAGTGCCTGGACATGGGCTGGATGCAAAGGATCTGGCAATGTTGCGGGAATGCCAATAGACTACTCTATCATTGTATTGCTGTGATCGGTGACGTTCCAGAAGATCCAGCTGAAGCCTCCTCGCTACACTGCATCGTGCTAATTTTCTTACCATCAACTTGTATCGAATGCAAATATTGCATTTCACATGAGTCGAATCAGACCTCATCTTGAGGATGTCACCAAAGTTGGTTTCCCATACCTCGCAACTATGATTAGCAATTCTTATAGCATATAGTAATCCCTGAGAAGGCTTAATGAACAAAATCCTTCAAAACCGTTCCAAAGCAAAAAACAGGCTGAGGGTCACACAGAGCAGAAAAGCTTGTAGCTGAAGGTCATGTCTCTGTTCTGACGGCGAAGCATCTCCAAATATTCATGGAAAGACCCCGGGGGCAAAGCTTTCTCAATCAACCCTGTTCTTTTCTCCATAAGCTTATCATCCCTTTTCTTGATAGTCCTAGGACGCTTAGAACAGCCAGTGCCTGAGGGCATTGGTTCAGCTAAAGTCTCATAGATGTCGTGCAAAAAGTCGTGCACAATCTGCCGTTTCTTCCAATTCAGGTTGTTCATTTTTTTGGGAACATACCTCAAATCTAACGGACAGTCATCATCATTGTTGGTAACTGAAGACCTCAAGCGTTGAAAGCGATTTGTTCCCAAGCCCAGAAGTCTTTTGTAGGCACCCTGACAAAGTACTACACCCAAAAGCTCCAGACGATGAAGCTTTGACCCACCACCACCCACCGCTGATCTGAGAGTTTGCCAGACCTGCAAATATTAGCTAACTACGGCAAAGGGGGACATTGACTGAAATCAAGCAAGCAGACTAGAAGCCATGGAAGCCAACAAATTGAAATCAAAAGAAACGTCCTAGCCTCTTTATCAACTTCCATTTTGTCCATCTTGTCCAAATGCCGAATGTACTGGACCAGTTGGGCAAATAACGATGAGTGTCTGAATGGAAGCAAACAATTTTTGTGGTTCTTACCTTTGGTGGCACACCTGCAAATACCTTGAATCCTCCTGCGTACTATTTGCACAAGACTTGGCCCTAAACCATTTTTTCTTGCAGCAGCATGGGGAACAACCTTACAGGAAGGAGGCCGTGTCAACTTCTCAGCTGAAGATGTTGAAGACTTCCTCGCAACCGCTCTGCTGGGAGTCACCAATGGTTCGGGTTCTTCATTGGAATCAGAAAGTGCATTGACATCCCGGAAGGCCATCACAGGAAGCTACTCAAACCAAAACTGCTAAGGATGGCAATATAAAGAATCATGGTAAAATTGGTTGTTACATTGAATTTCCACAATGTCACAATTACAGATGGTTCACTCCAAACTATTTCAATCTAAAGCTGTACCCTTTTTCCGGATCCATGCAGGAATGGTCTCAGAGTCAAAACAAAACATGCATCAATCATTAATTACAAATTGAACAAATTTTGTGATGCCCATTGAATTAATGTTTGACCAAAACATCAAACACAAACACAAACATTATCTACAAAGCACATGTGTGAACAGTGTTTAGCACACACAGCCCATCACATTCGGTTCCATCTCAAAACAGCGCGATGTATCAGCCTATGCGCCTGGCAACTTGTGAAGAAACCCCCTTGACCCAACCTAATCAGTCAGTAAAGCTATCTTAAAATCCAGCCGGGTGGTCATCATAGATAGTTTGTGTTGCATCAGAGTTGTTGCTCGATTCCTCTTGCAGGATGTTCTTCATCTGGCGAACCATACTCAAAACAAGGCAATGCGATTGATTACTGAAATATACTGAAATGTTTTCAATAAGAAAGTAATAAAACATAATCTCAAAAAAGGGGGCCTTCTCTAGTACCGCAACTGCTTGATCGTTAATCTCCTCCTTGATCTTCAAGCGCTTCAACTGGGTTAGAGGTATCAAAACAACATTATCTACAACACCACTCCAATAGCCACAGCTGGGGAATGGACCTTTTGTTCTTGAACAGCTGGATCATTTTCCTGCCGGTGCGATTAGATAAGTTACACATAGTATCTTATATAAGCTACAAGGGACTACTAAAGATGTTGGAACGCTATGTCCTCAAGTCTTCGCTTTTTCCTGCCAAGATCTGTGTACAAACATGAGAGTTGGATAATAATAAGTGTAGGCTGCTTTGGCTTGAGCATGTTCTAGGGCAACCACTCCAAGTATGAGTTTAACTCCTTCATATATGGATGCTCTTCATCCTCAGGTTTAAAGACAGCATGAGACAACAAATTCTTGAATCCACTCACCCACACGCAGGACCAAGTTCCAGACCATCGCCAATCGCCAAAAAGAATCCTCAGAGCCGGGCAGCTTGGGGATGAGGCAAACGGGTTTGGGTTGAAAGGGACAACCATTGGCATATCCAAGCGCTTTTTTTTCTTGCGGCGGACATGGAAGCATTGCAAAGTTCAATATGTAGCAAACCAACTTGACTTCAACAACACGCAAAGCCTTGAGCACAGTTGGGTCAACATAAAGCATGGTTTTGAGTTGACTCGATGTTGTTTTGATGTTGATTTTTGCAAATTGGGAAAGGAAGATATTGACCCAATGTACCGGGCTTAGGCTAAGAAGTTTCAAGGGCCATTGGCATCAAAATCACCAGCAACGTTTTTGTTTCTGCCGGCTTTGGTACCAGGATGCCTGACACTTTGCACATGTATGATTGTTATGCTTCAACATGGTACGTGCAAATGGGTGGCCCGTCCGTTGTCTCTCAAGCATGTCCTCGATTCTTGTGCAAGGGGCCCCACACTTACATTTCTTTGGGCACATAGTTTGCACCGACTCTAATGGTGGCGGCGGTGGTGGTAGAGGAAGGTTATTTGGCCACTTCTCATGTTCATCTTCGGTTGTGTTGGTGGCACCCAAAGAAGCTTCTTTGCTAGGTTCAGCATGTAAATCAAAACGTTGGGCTGCCGCTACCAATGAACCAGCATTGACCAAATTGATCACCGTGGTTTGAGATGAAGGCATTGCAGCTTTTGGGGTTTGATGCTCAAGAGGTTCCACAACAGTAGAAGCAGCAACTTCTTTATTTTGTTTCATAGTGGCTTCTAGTTCCCATGCCCATTCAAGTGCCTCAGCTTCCTGTAACCTTTTCTTGGCATCATCAAGCTTCCATTGGGCAAGTTTGAGTTCATCCTCACGGATTAGTACCAACTCTCGTAGCTCTTGAACACCACTAACACCACTAGAACTGCTCGACATTGAAACTTGTGCAACAACAAGTGCAACAACAAATGGTGCTTGGGCCTAGATGTGCTGAGTAAACAAGTGTAACATGAAATCAACATTCTAAGAACAACTTGACTTGCATGTATCATCAAAAAACAGCTTGACTTGCATGATAACAAGAAGCATGATAAACCCCCCCTTTCGCTGATGCATCCCCACAGATCCACGCAACCAGCTTCGCTGAGGCCTGCACTGGGAGGTCATACTCTGCAGGCACCGCTTCTTGGACCTAGGCGAATGTGGCATCACTTGTTTAATTTCTTACTTGTTTGGTTGCATGTAGCATTTTATAAGCATACAACATAGAGATTCATCCATAGTAGTGGCATGAAAAGCAGTCTTAGGTGGAGACATTTGTCATGAAGCCGATTGTAGCATACAACAAGCTTGAGCAACAAAACTGTATTGCAACAACGTTAGGTGAACATGCCAGCCAACCAACATGCTGAACATGAAAATTCAAATTCAATTGATTTTAGATCATGACAAACAAACAAGGTTCAAGTGTGTGAAGGCCACGATATTCTCAAACATGCCAGGAGCGCCAAGAATTCCAAACAATTTGTTGGATGTGTTCCAATTCAAGCCAAATGCTTTGACACAACATGGTAACATGGAATAATATGGTGATATAGCCAATATATCCAATATTGTTTTGGTTTGCAAGCTTGTACAAGGGCTGTTGCTATTGAAAAAAACCGCATTATAATAAGTTAGGCATGTATGGCAAGATGTCACAAGCTGTTGCTAAAACATTTGCTCCTTTTGAGTGTCAGGCACCGCCGCCCTCCAGATGCTCTTCCACGAGTTCCACAGTGCGAACGCATTCATTCACACCACAGCAAATTATTCTAAATTAAATTGATGCCAACAACACCAAAGCATTGCCTTTAGCGGTCAGCAAGCAAATGTGCAGCACAATTGGCAAGTTGTGGCATGACAATATTTCCCATTGCCTTCATTTGTTCCCTCTGTTCGGGTGTAAGAGAAGGCTGAAGCCAATCACAAACCTTTGGGGTAGAATTAGGCATCCAAGCCTTTACTGAGCAATCGCGAATATCATCAGCAGACATCAACTTGGAAGGGTCCTGGGCATTGAACAAATTTCTAGCTGAATCAAACTAATATTTGTTGCCCCCAAAAGCCAGCTGTCCTCAGCAAACTTGAACCCAGGCTTTGTCGCCAAAATGAAGACACGCTTGCGCCAGGTCTTAGGAAGACTTTCATCAGGGCTCACATGAAAGTATAAATCTAAAATATTTTGAACTCATCCATGAATTAATTTGCGTCATTTCCTTTCACCACATATACACACCCGCCCCAAAGCTCCACACTGGCGCGCCCACGTTGTGCCCACACAATGCCACCCACTTCACGATGAAGCCACGCTTGTGTAGCTCCTACCGATCAATGCCAGAGAAGGAGAAAAATATGGGAAAAACACTAGTGGGAAAGAACAAATGTAATCTAGTTCTGTCCTCCAAAATGTGGTCCATGAACGGTTTCATATCTTTGCTAAGCAAAGAGAAGACGTTTTCAATGAATAGCCACTTCCTACAGCTTGAGTTGAACAATGACAATCTCTTTGAATTAATTTGAATTTTCAATACAAATTGAATCAAATGTCAAGGAGGGCTTCATGGAGTCCATCAACTTCCACACCATTCGAATTAATCCACTGCGATCATCCAGAAGACCACGCATACATCCAGCTTTACATATTCCCGTAGTGACAAAACAATGGCTTAGTGACAAAACACTGGAATCAGGAAAGCAACACAATCAGAACACAACTTATAGTACTCAAAAACATTACAGCACCAATCAACATAATTTCAAGAAAAGTATCTTGACAAGGAAATCCCAATGTAAATCCAGTACATTCTTTCTGCATGTCGGCTGTGGGATGGAAGGAGCAAATATCTGAATATATGGGTGCCTTTGGAATGGACCCATCAGCTACCCTTGCGGCGATGATCTCCTGGCAGAATGAGCTCACTTCAACCTTGCAGCGGCACAAAGCAGCACAACAAAGGGCCCACATATGCTAGAAATCTGAGGCTGGCTCATAAGCAAGGGGTTTGCAAAACCTCAAGCACTGCTAGCTGAAGTTGTTTTATTTGGCGAAGTGTTTGATTTGCTAAAAGATCTGGTCACAACTGGGCCCAGAACGCAGCTAACCCCAACTCCAAACCACATACGCCCGAGAACAACGACAGGCACTTGTGCTGGGAAACCTCACTGGAAAGTAAAGTCAGCTAGGCAACAAGTTGTATGTAAAGGTGTTTGAGGTTATGACAACGGAAGTCTTCCAAGGGCATGCTTCAATCAGGGCATCATGCGATATACAACTGCAAGGTGAAGTCCATCCCTTCGGTAGGCCTAGCAAAGTTAATTGGAATCAAACACCAATATCTAAATCAACAGAAATTCACACACATTCTGAGACAGGTTGAACGCCTGAAAGGCTCTCCCCCAGCGCAATGGACACAAATTTCCCTTTCTCCTTGTTTGCTTTCTGGCATGCCGTGGTGTACGTCGAAGAGTGGTACAGTTGAGTGCCCAGATCCTGGCAACATGGGGCAAGGTTTTGACCACGCATTCACCAATATTCCCCACTTGTAAGGTCCCTTGATCCTACCTGCTTTGATCTGATGGAGACATACTTGGGATTAGCTGTGTACGTAGCTGAAAAGCAACCTTGGCCATGCCATTCAATCAACACAATTCAATCTTGATGTTTTGTGCACATTCATTAAGACCCCAAGCTCATGTAATC
>OMLO01005839.1_pt1 | contig 10350 bp, 10 predicted proteins | sample 1674811 | NCBI WGS metagenome assembly OMLO01 (sample SAMN06265003, study PRJEB25207) | coral metagenome | isolation source: Coral host | place: Mexico:La Bocana,Puerto Morelos, Mexico | collected 2008-11-13
ATCCGAGACACAGCTACAAACACTCTGGTTGGGAATTTAGGCTGGCGTAATAGAACGTGGACAATTAGAGTATCCATGGAACAGGGAGCTGGAAACGAGGTGCTAATCGGCCAAACTCAATTCCAGATCCCACGCTCGGGACGCGCGGAGTTTTCAAACCTAAGCTTTTATGACGTTGCGTCTGGCTATCGAATGAAATTTAACGTGACTGTCACTCCTTACTCTCAAGCCTACTCGAGACTCTTCGCCATATCAAAAACTTTCGATGTAACTCCACGGCAATTCTATCTGAAGGTTGTTACACAAGTAGCGAATGCGAATCAGTCAGTATTATTTGGCACGCAACCTGTTGTGGAGGTACGTGACATTGGGACAGGAAGAAGAGCCACGCCCCTGAAGTCTCCTTGGTGGGTGGCTGTGTCACTGTACTCTAATCCGAAACTGGGACTGTCATTCCTAAATGGGACATTCAATGTTTCAGTAGTGAACGAGCGAGCTGTGTTTACCGACCTGCTTGTGACATTGTATGGGCTTGGTTATGTGTTGAAGTTTGAGTCGAGCTACGGCCACAGTGTACAGTCAGCTCCTTTTGAGGTAAGTGACTTTGGTTCAGCCCAATAACCATCCAGTCCTCTCTAGCAAGAAAGTTGGTAGCTGTACATTTTACTACAATACCTAGCGAACTTAACACAGACTATTAGACTCAAGAATAACGACATTTTTGCAATATTTGCCCTTGCGTATGCTAGATTTGTAGTTGTTAAAACGTTCGAGTGTTAAGGTTTTCGTGCGTTGAGGTTTAAAAGCTCCCATAGGTTTTATTGGTTAGAATATTGCTTAAAGACTCAGTTCTGATAATGAAAGGCTTCGTGTTGATTGTTTATCTCCCAAAGACCAATTTATCATCGTTTGGTTATTCCTTCAGTGTACACAGCGTAGCTTTTCTACCGGCTTACTCAACTACTTTGGTTCTGGTGCTTTTTCTGCTGTTGTTATTATTACACTATTATTGCAACCTAAGTGAATAAGGCTTCAAAGGTGCTACTTAGCAGACAGGCTTATCCTATATTTCTTTTTTTTAGGTCCATTACGTCAATGACTACTCTCCAGTCTTCAGCAGTGGCAATTACAGTGCGACTATCAATGAAGGTGTAACGATCGGTTATCAGGTCGTCAAAATCCATGCCACGGACAATGATATAGGAAGCCAGGGTGATGTCTTCTATGCGCTGAACGGGGGTAACATCGGTAGCAGCTTCAATATCAACAGAACCTCCGGTGCCATCACCACCGCCGGCACAATAGACCGTGAAACAACCGCTGTTTATAACCTGACTATAAAAGCTTTCGATGGAGCTGTTGAAGAAAAAGTTCGTTTCACAGAGAAGCACGTTATGGTGTATATTCTAGACCTGAATGACAACGCTCCACAGTTTACCAAAAACGGATTTTCTTCTTTCGTAAAGGAAACCGCTGATATCAATGACGTCATTCTTCGGGTAGGCGCATTGGACCGTGACGCGGGAGAAAACGCCGTGTTGCGATTTTCAATCATATCCGGGAACAGTGATGGTTATTTTGACATTGACCCTGCAACAGGGGACATTTTTGTGAACAGATCGCTTGACCTGGAAGGATCAGCACCACCTCTTCTAAACTACAGCTTAGGTAAAGTTAGGTTTTAAAAAATATATATCAGAAAATATTGACGTATTTACGTATAAACTGTATCCAAAAAGGGTGTTCCTGTTTGTTTTTGTTGACTGCACGCCTCAAGTGTATAACGTTTGTTATTATCAGTGAAACGTTGTATTTAATGGCCAAGTGCAGAAAGACTATTTGCAGACAATTAGTCTTCTAATTTTGATGTCCGTTGTTGTTTAAATAGTAAAAATGCTAATATAATCGTAATAATCGTAATAGTCGTGTAATCCTAAAATGAAAACTTTGATCTTTCTGTACTTGGCTCTTTACTTAGAGGATCTCAGTGTCTCGAGTAGCGAAATTTATCGTGTGAAAATGCTGAGAAGGCAAAAAGACTATTGAAATTGTTCGTACTTTGTCGTATTTATTTGAATTATATGAATTGTCCCGTAAGATTTTATGCCGTGCACATATCCAGTTATATATTGATATATTAGAGATTAACTTGTTTACCAGGTCAACACTAGCTTATCTAATATACAAATACCAACTGGTCAATTTCAGGTATTAACGTGACCGACCAAGGCTTGCCTGCGCTGAGTAACTCCACTGTCGTTACAATACACATCTCGCCAGTCAATGAATTCTCGCCCCAGTTAACTCACAATCAATCGGTCTCCGTTATCGTGAAGGAAAACCGACACCCTGGAAATGGTCTGGTGTTGTTTTATGTGAATGCTGCAGATAAAGATTTTGGAGAGCAAGGTATGTTAACTGGCGGTGCGTGAAAAAGGACGTGTCGTGGCTCGGAAATCCCAAGATACGGACCCGTTTTCTTCGAGAATACGGGCAAATCCGGGAGTCTCGTGTTCCATGAAACGCGACATGTCCGCCGCGTATCAGGAACCTTATTTTCCACGATTCGGACATTTTCCGTGGCAAGGAAAATCCGGTCTCCGGATACCTCATTGAAACACGGCATGTCAAGGCCTGGAAATTGTCTTATTCGTCCTAATTTGCTACGAATAACGGGGTACCATGGGTACCATGTTTACCAAGGTACCATGAGCGGTATACAATAATTATCTAAAATATTCTTAAACTTTATTTATGACCCTTTGAATATGTTCCTAAAATTGAGTTTAACAAAAGGTCAGGAAAACTAAACATGATTTAAGAAATTCAAAAAGGTCCATTCTCGTCACAAAAGAACCGTTTTTGTGCATTTTTTTTTTATCCCTAAGGGTTTTACTTCTACTGACAACAGACGCTTTCGAACGCTGAGCCCTAGTGCTTCGCCTGAGATTAATATTGTGATGTCCCACTCTTTGATTACACACAGGCGCACTCAGTTTCAACTATTCCTTTTGTCTTCAGGAAAAGTTCACTATTCCATTTACAACGGTAACGATGATAGAAAATTCCAGGTGAACTCATCTTCTGGTGTTGTCATGCTCATATCGTCGCTGGATTATGAGGCTGCATCTCTCCGCACAGTGACAATCCGTGCATCGGATAGTGATCCTGACGGTCATGCACGCTACACTGATTTCTACCTACAAGTGCATATTGATGATGTGAACGACAATGCTCCTGAGTTTGCTGATAGCGTAGTCACTGTGCTCGTGCCCGAGACTCTGTCAGTAGGTAAGGGAAGGATGACTTGCATGCTGAGGCTTGTCAATAATCATAGTACTCAAGTACTATTACCGTATTTGGATGTTTAATGTTGAATGTACGTTTGGATTATTTACGAAAGTTAGAAGGATCAGATCAGAAAGTCAACTTCAATCAGAACGCTCACAAGCACGCTTGGTTGTCATAAAGATAGATCATGTAATTTGAAATATTTAAGATAATTCATATGTTTCGATTTGTCGGCCCGATCAGATGGCTCCTTCAAATATGTGGTTTGTCTGGCTGAACTCGTGGAGAGACGATACCCACTGATCTTAAAAAAAGGTTGTAAGATGGCCAAAAAAAATTGCTTTTTCGATGAAAGTATTTTTAACAAAGTAACAAATGTTCCATTATATGTTTGTGTTATCCTCGTTTGTGAGTTCTGAGAATTTTATTTCAATTCTTCCATGACAGGGAAAGCCGCTGCAAACATCCAGGCCACTGATCGAGACTCGGGTGAAAACGGCCGATTGACTTACTTCATCATCTCGGGGAACTCGGACGGGTATTTCAGTTTGAACTCCAGCACTGGTGAACTAACAATACTAAAGAGCCTCGATCTAGAGTCCGCTCAAGCACCTTACCCAAACTTCACGCTCGTGGTAGTAGCAATAGATCATGGGAATCCTCAGTTGTCAAGTAACTCAACATATCTGTTGATGGTAAGCAGCGTGAATGAATTCACGCCACAATTCACAAGCCCCGGCCTCTCCTTACAGATTCCAGAAGACACCGCTGTGGGTGCCATGCTGTGTCACCTGACGGCCACAGACATGGACTTCGGTCCTGATGGATCAATCACGTGAGTGTCTTTTTTTTGTTCTTTTTCACTTACAGTTACTTTGTATTTTTCGAGCACAGATGACTGTGAACAACAGTTTCAAGTTGAGGTTGCCTCTTGGACTAATGGGATTGTAAAGATTTTAGAATTTTATCGTCCTACCTGCTTTTAATGAAAGTTAAAGGCGACGATAACGAAAACAGAAACTCTTTTGATCTACTACTTAAAAATTCTGACGGTTCATTCCACAGTTTTGGTTCTGCCGGAGAAAAGACGAGTTCTCCGGCAGAGCCAAAACCTACGCACAACTGTTTGCTTGTCTCGTTTTGTTTTTCTGTCAGAAAAGGCAGAGTAAATCAATTCTTTGTCATTTTTTATTTCTTCTTCAGATACCAGATAGTTGTTGGAAATGAAGACAGACGTTTTCGTGTTGAGCCAACTTCCGGAAAGATATACATTCATGCGCCATTGGATAGGGAGACGAAATCGACATACAGCCTGAAAATAAAGGCTTCTGATAGTCCCACTCAAGCAGCCAATCAGAAATCATCTGCTATCTTTGTGAATGTGACACTGACGGATGTTAATGATAACAAACCAGTGTTCAAGAAAGGTTCTTATTACGCCGCTGTCACAGAGACTGCGAGCATCGGTGATGACGTTATCACGGTTCAGGCAACTGATGCTGATGCAGGTTTGTGGAGACGTTTTTTCTTTCTTTTTCAAAAGGTTGGACATTTTTTTGTCGAACACCATGAAGACGAGTTTTCACGACATGGGCAAGCAACCATTCGGTGACTATGAAGTCTTAGCCCATAGGAGAAGTGAACACACTTAAAAACTGTGAGGACTGCATAATTGCCCCGCTTTACTCCAATATACTTTGCTGATGGAGGAAATGGATGGTATTAATTTTACGAGTTTTTATTGGTTAACCATATATGGGTTATTGAGCAAGCTTGTTCGGTCAAGATGGCTGGATATTGGCCAAGTTCTTTTTTTGCGTGTTTATGGACCGAGACGTATGGAATAAAACACCAAAACATGATAAATTTTCCTTGCGGGACAAAGCCCGTATCCCGAGCGGGCAAGATAGCTCCATCTTGCCCGCTCAGGTAGCCAATCACAGCGCAAGATTCGGTTCATCTTGCCCGCTCGCGGAGCTAGTCATATAATAAATTAAAGTAAACAAAGCATAAGGTTTGTGTGATGTCTTTCAACAACTATTGAAGTGACGAAGAAGAAATGCACAGAGTAGCTCGTTTTAGTCCTTAATATCTCTACTGCATTATGTTACAGGAGCAAATGGCCAAGTTCAATACAAAATCAAGTCTGGCAACAGTCATGGATTCTTTGATATCAACTCTAACACTGGAACACTACGAGTTAAAAGGAGCCTTGATCTGGAATCACAGCAACACGTGGATGATCTTCTATACACGCTGACAGTTGAAGCATCAGACAGAAGTCCAGTATCACTTAGCAACGATGTGCTGGTTACCATAGAAATAAAGAGTGTGAACGAATTCCCGCCAAAACTACAACATTCCGAGAGTATTTACGTGAAAATCCCAGAAGACACTGCCATTGGCGCTAGAGTCGCGGATATCAATGCGACTGATAAAGACTTTGGGCTAGATGGAATACTCACGTATTCGATAATTAGCGGCAACGAAGACAATAAGTTCGATATCAACCCCAGCACCGGTATCATAACTGTTAAAAACGAACTGGACTATGAAACTGTTGTGAGATACTCACTTGTGATACAAGTAACCGACAACGCACCACCGGCCCAGAGGCTTTCCACTGTTGCCAAGGTAACGGTTCGGTTGACCAACGTGAATGATAGCGGAGGTGTAGATGTGTTCATAGAGGATGTCCTTAGCAGAATAACGCCTCTAGGGGATCCTGCTGATGCCGTGGGCATACCAACGAGTAGCCCGATATCTGTGGTATTGCTGTATGAAAATGGTAAGTTACAGATTTCAACGAGAGGAGACGGGCCGGGCTTATTGTTGGTTTTCACCTGTCACGTGATCGAACCTAAAAATCGTAACCATTCGATAAACGAAGTCACGAATAATGGATAAGATAGATGATAAATATATTAACAGCTTCGCCAAGAATTGCGTCATACGCGAGTTATTTGGGGAAGTGTTTTACGCAGATTTATAGAGCTTTGTATGAGGACGCCATGTTTGTGCCCCTCGGAGGAAATTCAGACGTGCCCTATTGCAAAACTAATAACCCTGTCGAGCTAAAATGTTGTAAAACGCCAAGTTCCTATAGGGTCTATAATCCGGTGAAACTAAAACCTCAGAAGGAAAGGCAATTTTAAATTTTGGAACTTGGCTACGTCACACGAAAACCGGCAATATAATTATGGCTGCGATAGAAAAAAGGAGCTATCGCAGAAAGTTATCTCTAGTATAAGTGTACAAAAATAAGGAATCGTTCAGTGATTAGATTGTTATTGAGAATAAACTTAAAATGGAAGCTGAACTATATGTTTGTCAACAGGAAACAAAGAAAAGCTCTCCTTTGATGACAGCAGACTGGCATTTGACGACAAGTCCGAATCACGTGGTCTTTTCACAGTTGTTCGAACTGACGGCAAGAATGTCATTAAAGTAAACAGCGCTGGATTACTGGGTCAAGGTGTCCTCATTGTGCGTGTTCACAACGTTTACAATGTCCGCGTCACAGTAAATGTGGTGGGTTACTCTTCGCTACAATTAAAAGCCGCTCCTTATCCAATCACTGAAGGATCGAATGCCTCTTTCATGTCGTTGAAGCGTATAGGAAGTCACCATGGAAACTTCCAGTTAGCTGCTCTCAAGCTGTTCCTCGTTTTGACGGATACGTCCACTCACGACGTTTCCACGATGACGTCGACATCGTTTCGTGTCGTAAACAAAGACGTAGGAATTAAAGTTTTCGTGGGTCCCATTCCTAAGAACGTGTTGTTTGTGGACCGGGCGAGCGCAAGTGGGTACATGAGCTTTCGTGGGAAGTTCTCCGGTAAAGAGTCGGGAAATCTTGTTCTCGAAGTTTCAACGGAAGTAATAGCAGTGAATGAAATCCATGCCATGGAAATAATCGGGCTCAGGAATCAAACTCTTTTGGGTCCAGTGTTGTCCACGCAGGCCCAGGTTCAAGTAGACTTCGTTATGAATGATAGCTCTGTGTTTAGGGTGCAAAATTTCTCCGCGTTCTCTGGACTTGTGTCATTTAAAATCAGTCACCCAGAAGCGGCCTCGATTGATCGCGTGATGGGCATTGTCACGCTACTCTCAGACTATCATGATTTGGTGACCGTGACAGTCACTCCGCTTCAGGGTCTTAAAATGACAAAGCATGCGCAATTGTATTGTAACACAGTCCCACCAGTAGGTGGTGTTGACATTGGACAGGAGTACGGCCCAGCGATACCAGCATTAAGAGCTAACCAGAGAATTACCATCCCTGTGCGCGTGAACCCTGGGAAATCCAACCTTCTTGCCTCTGATTTGAAGATTTTGTACGATGATATCAAAGTTCGGTTTGTTGAACTGAAAAGAAGCAGTGCCTACTCCCACACTAAAGGACAATTGCATTTAGCTGATGTGACAAATCCTGATGATGCAAGTCCGCATGTTGCTGACCTGGTTTTTGATTCATTAGTCGATGGCGTTCTTAGCATCCAAGCCTCGGTGAATATTTTAATTGACGAAAGACTAGGATTCATTGGAAACTTGGCACCAAATGTGACGTCTTGCAATGTGCTGCCGCTGGGCGATGCCAACGCGGATTGCATGTTCGATATCCGCGACGCTGCTTTCACAATGGCATATAGTCTAGCACAGGAGAAGAACTTCGTGGGTGAATTCGAGCAAACGATGTCAAAGAGAATCACTGATAAAATGGTAAGTGTTTTACATTGGTTTCATGTTAAATGTTGGAACATGTGAAAAGAAAGTACTGTAAAAGATTAGATAAATAACAGTTTCTTTGTTTCGAAAAAAAAGAATAAACAGTTAAAAAATGGAAATAGATCTACACTGAGCAAAAAATGAAGGCCGCAATTGTGTAAAAATAGGTTAAATTAAAAGTTACACTTCTTAAGCCACAACACATTCACGTTTTATTAATCCAATATAGCACCCATGTGGCTGATGTTGGATTGTTCACATGTCTCTACGGATTCTAAGACTCTTTGTGTTCCTTTGTTCTGTTGTAGGCGCCAGAATAAAATTAGTAATAGTTACCAAGCATTTTGTTTTGCTCAAATCCGTCTTTTTCTCTCTTTTTCCTTAAAGCAACAAATTATGGACTTCAATCTCAATGGAGCTGTAGAACGAAATGACGCTTATCTGTTAGCACGTGCGAATATGGGCATGGTCCGATTCATTCGTTCCCTTCACGTGAACTTCCCTGATCACCGCAATAAGGCAACAGATTGTGTACTTGAAATAACAGCCAAGCTAAGCACAAGAGATGGAAAGATGGAAACAGATTCAAGCACGAAAGTTTACTTCGAATTTGCCAGCAGGGAGAAGGTCTTGAGCTTGCAGCTTATGGGCACTTCATTCGACAACGGAGAGCTGATAACAACCTATGATAATCTAAACGAATTATTTGGAGGCATCGTGAAGGCGGAGAGTCGAGACGAAACTTTTCATGTTGTGGCTAAAAAATCCAAGATAGAAATTGCAAACATGGGTCTGTCAATGATTCAAGTTACCCAGGATGCCCTGCGACAGGCAGCAGTAGTGACTCCACTCTTCAAGTTCTCGCGTGTTCCTATGTTCTCTACAACACTCCAAGTCCAGTTGTCACCAAATTCTGACTTGGTATTACGGAGTGGTCACTCACCTCAGTTGACTGTCAACATTACAGAGTCGTATGCAACTTGTCAAGATCCACCTGTTACCAAGAATGTCATGTTTGTGTTTGAAAATGATTATACTGAAGTGGAAGGCAACGAAGACTCTTTTGCAAAATCTATTATTGCGGACTTAACGGCAAGATTCCTATTGGTGAAGATTGGTAACATGAGATTTGCACGCGGAAGCATACTGGTTTATTTTGACATTACAACCCAGAAATCCCGGATGGACAAAACCCTTGTTGCATTATGGGATATGCTGAAGTCAGGGTACACTCTACAAGCCAACAGCATCGAGTATCAAGCTCTAAAGGTCATGCGCGTAGACGGAGAGGATTATCAAGGCAATGATGCACTGTCCAAGGCCGGTGACGACAAATCTGGCTTTCCAACAGCTGTGGTCATCGCTGTGTGTGTGGTTATCATTGTTGTTGTTATTGCTGCAGTGGCCTGCTTCTTCTTCAGGAAACGGATCAAGTCAAGAAAAGACAGATTTTCGTGGAAGAACTCGAGTAAAATCAATATTATCGATTCGCGTTCAACCTCGCGCATGAGCAGTGAAGCAGTAGATACCGAGATGGTCCTGATTGGTGGATTCTACAATGACTCTTTCGATTACTCTGACAGCGAAGCGTCCATATCGCCGAGATCGTCGTCGCGAAACTCGCTCGCACAGATTGACAACTTTTCTAAACGAAAGTTAAGAAAAGTCCAGTCTTCCTCTTCACAGGTGTCCGTAGAGGCGTGGTCCGAGAGTGGTTCTCCAACGCTTGTAAGACGTATTTCTACTCCGCAAGTCCCAGTCTCTTCTCTTCCATTACATACCAGGCTAAAAGGAGCATCACTTGTTGGTAAACTGCTGACCAAAAAACAGAAAAGTGACAGCCAGCTTTTGACGCAGGTAAACTCCTCGACTGAGGGATCTCCGCTGGATTTGAGCCCGCAAACGCCAAAGCGAGGTGAGTCACTGCAGAAAAGACTGCCGGCTCAAAACAGCTTGTGTAATGTCAACAGTGATTCTTCAGACGAAGAGTTCGCCAAGAGAGGGTCGTTATCTTCGACGACGGACGCGCCTACTCCCAGCAGCAAGAAATCGCTGACACCACAAATAAGTGGCTCCAGGTTGCTAGACCAAGGCCCGGAACATTTTGTATTGGAGAAAGCTGTATTACACAAGCGACAGAAGCCACAAAAATCACGTAAGTTGTTTAAAAGTTTGAAGCTTAAACCTTCGGCCAAGTAAGGGCTGGAATGGATATTATCTTGTGGTTTTAAAATGCTTTCTGTTTCAGAACCTTCCATTATTATTTATTTATGACAAATTTGTACCATTATTTCACAGCGGAAACAGGGTCACGTGGTTCAAGTCTTTCCA
>OMLO01005840.1_pt1 | contig 10349 bp, 4 predicted proteins | sample 1674811 | NCBI WGS metagenome assembly OMLO01 (sample SAMN06265003, study PRJEB25207) | coral metagenome | isolation source: Coral host | place: Mexico:La Bocana,Puerto Morelos, Mexico | collected 2008-11-13
GATGTCAGGTACTTGATCTTACCAGGAAGTGTGTCAAAGGCTTCATCGGCCCAAGTCACTTGTGGGCCGACTTGCCCTAACGGTGTGTGTATCGAGCCATAGAAAAGGTCTGATCGTGCTGCGTCTTACTAGCATCACATTTCATTGGATCTTTCAATCTCTTTCTCATCTTTCAATCTCTTTCTCATCTTGAGTTTCAGCCTTTCGCTGACCAGTCTGGATAACACGAAATCCACACTGGTAGCGGAGCTGTGTCGATCGGACCAGCCCGCTCGACGACTGATTGCTGCTGCAAAATTCTGATCCTAAGTCCTTCAGTGGTTGGTGAGTTAGAATGGAGACTCACCTGAACCCCAAGTTACCAACTTGGGACGGTGACTGGAGCCAGTGGACCACCTACAAACTCCAGGTGGAGCTCGAAGCGGACGGAACGTCCAAGGAAGATCTATCCAAGCTTGGCCCAAAGCTGGTTAGAAATCTTACCTCGAAAGCTTGGGACTCCTGCATAGAGGTGGATCGTGAAAAGCTTCGGTCAGAGAATGGCGTGACGTATCTCCTCCAGCACCTTGAATCGAAAAGAGGTCGATTGAAGGTGGACATGATTGGTGATGCCTTGAGTGCTTACTTTAGAAAAGGTGAAGTCACCCGACGTGAAGGAGAATCATGGGCAGACTTTGAGATCCGCCATGGTCACTACATTCGTGAAATTGCCAAGGCATTGAAGGAAATGTCAGCGGGTGAAGTTCCCTCCGAAGTGTTTGGATGGTTTGTTTTGAACCACTATGCTGGTCTGGAACCATCAGATGTGGCTACTGTGAAGTCTGTTGCTCAGACTTACAAGTTGGAGGACATCAACGCAACAATGCGCAAACTGTGGAGTGGAGATTCACTAGCACAAAAGGATCAAGAGAAGAAGCGTGCGAAAAATGCGAGTCGAGTTATGATGAATGAGCCCAATCCATGTGAAGAAGAGACAGTCTTTCTTGGACAAGACGACCCTTCTCTGGACTTTGATGAGTCCTCAGAGAAAGACTGGACAGTTCTCTTCGAAGAAGCCTGCGATGCTCTTGTTGATCAGCCCAATGACCCTGAAGTCTTGGCAAACTTCAAAGAAGTGAGACGTATGAAGTACACCGAGGCCAGAAAGGCCCTTGACAAGAGTCGTACTTCTAGAGGCTTCTACCCAAACAAACGGTTTTCCAACGACACTGGTCGGCCTCGGAACTCAGGATTTCAGAAAGAACAGTGTGTTCGATGTGGCAAGATGGGCCATCGCGCCCAAGATTGTCGACAACGAGGTGGAATGTCTTCCTCTTCTACAAGCCAAGGTCGGGAGCCTCCTGCCAAGATCGGCTTTGTTGGATGGAATGCTTTGGAACCAGAGAATGATCAGAGTGAAAGTCCCTTACTCTTGGAAGAAGACCTTGATCACCACTTTGGTGACACTACAGCTTCCGTGGCTAATCCTACCTATGTGGTGACCTCCCAGACAGATGAACCTTCTGTGCTGAGCGTGGATGAACCTTCTTTTGTTGGAGCTTCCCTTCAGGATCAAGCCAGGAACAAGGCGATTATCGACTGTGGAGCTTCTGAATCCATTGTGGGTTCTTTCATGCTTCAAGACTTTCGCGATGAGCTGATTGACCTTGGTTTCGATGCCAATGTGGAGATGAGCATTGACCGTGGAGTTCAAAAGAGTTTCCTCTTTGGAAATGATCAGTCCAGCAATGCCTTGGGCATGGCAAAATTCACTGCTGGTATCTGTGGACAAGAACAGGTCATCGAAGCTCATGTGGTTGATGGTGGAACTCCCATGCTCCTCTCCAGCAAGTGGCTGTATGACCAAGAAGCAGTCATCAATTTCAAGACTGGTCGTGCTTTGTTTCCCAAGATCTCTTCCCAACAAGTGCAGCTCGAGAGATCCTCTACCTTTCACTTGATGCTGCCTTTGAATGCCTTTGGAGGACAGACCGAAATTGTGGAAGGACTCTTTGTTAAGCCAGATGTCCCGGACCCACAGATTGAGCAACTGAGTGACAACAAGCCTTTCACCACCGAGGGCAAGTCGGAATAGGGACAGCTCCACCAGAGTCAAGAGTCGGCTGAGATTCTGAGTGGTAGAGTGGCTAAGAATAACTCACTGCATGTCCAGCGGTCTTCGGTGCACTTTGCACCATCCGAAGTCATCCCTGAATCAAAGCTGACGGATCCCAGCAAATTTTGTGATGTTGAAGGGAACCCCAATGATGTTGGACCGCACGACACTGTTTTGCCATTTTCTGCCGACATGTACAGATTGTTTTCCGAACAACAAAATCGAATTCAAGAAGAAACTGTTTTTGCGTTAAGGACTTTGACCCCCAAGAGAATTGACCTTCTAGAACTTTGCGCCCCTTGGGACTCACCCCTTGCTGCCGCAGTGGAACGTCAGGGAGGCACTGTTTTGCGTCTGGGCCTTCATAACGGCTATGACATGTCAACTCGAAGAGGACTTCTGGATGCTTTGGCCGTGGTTCGGCGTGTTAGACCTAGGTATGTTCATATGTCTCCACCTTGTTTTCCCTTTTCGGTGATGCAAAATGCCAATCAACGAACTCCTGAACAAATTGAAGCCTTAGAAAGGAAGAAACGGGTAGGTAGGAGAATTTTGGAAAATTGTTGCAAGGTCTTAGAAGTCCAGCTCTTAGAACTCCAAGCCCAGGGAGGAATCACAGATGATTCTGAATGTGGCGCGGGTGCAGAGCAACCCTTAAGAGCCTCGTCTTGGAAAGAACCAGCACTTAGGAAACTCACTCGAGTGTGTGGTGGTCGTTTCAGGGTCGATGGCTGTCGTCACGGACTTCGACATCCAGTCACTCAGAAACCGATGCAAAAGTCGTTTGGGTGGCTGTCAACTAGTCCTAGGATTAGAAGTGCTCTTCAACTGTCATGTCAACATAAGCATGGAGATCATCATCCGATTGAAGGTAGTATCACCTCTAGTACCGCTGTGTATCCCAAATTGCTTTGCGAACGTTTTGCTAAAGCTTTGATGCATGTGAAAGATCACTTCTGTGAAGCTTCCTTGTTTGTTAAGCAATTGCAGGAAAGTAGCCAAGTGTATTCTGATGGACCCCCTGAACATGTTGAACATCCTGAATGGAATCTTGATGTAGGTGATGAGTCCAATGAGGAACTCGAAGAAGTTCCTGAAGGGGAAGAGATTCAACGCACCTCTCAGGAAACCTTAGGTCTGATTCGAAAAGTCCATCGGAATCTTGGCCATCCTCATAGGGCAGCGCTGGTACGAATGCTCAAAGATGCTGGTGCTTCAGAGGATGTCTTGCAAGTCGCTAGGCAGTTCGAGTGTGAGGTGTGCCGTCGTCATGGACGGAAAAGCTCAGTTCGACCATCAGCCGTTCCACATGTCACTGAGGTTTGGGACACGATTAGTATTGATACCTTTTGGTGGTCATCCCCTCATCTTGATGAAAATGGTAAACCCTTGAATCATTGCGTGGGTTTGAGCATTCTTGATGAAGCTAGTGATTACCATGTTTGTTGTGTCATTCGGCAAGGAACGAACCCCCAACCTTCCATTTCCGCTGATGAGTTTAAGCAGGCCTTTTTGTCGAATTGGTGTCGTCATTTACCTGTGCCTAAGAATTTGCGATATGATGCTGAAGGATTTCTTCGAAGTTTATCTCTTATTCAGTGGTTAGAGTCTCAAGGAATCCATCTTCAAGCTATATCCGGAGAAGCTCCATGGCAGTTGGGAAAACATAGCCGACACCTTGAGACTGTGAAGGCGAATTTGACGCTTTTGGCCAGTGTGACCTGTGAAGAGCTTCTTGATCTTACCGTGAGCACGAAAAATGAAATGCATTCTGTCCGCGGTTTCAGTCCAAATCAGTGGTCTTTTGGACAGGGCAAAGGAAGAGTTGAGTCCTTTCTTCAAAACGGTGACATTTTACCCACTCAAAGTGTGCGAGACATTCCTGTTTTGAAGAAAATATCAAACGCAGAAACAATGCACGGTTGGTTTTTCTCAAAGAAGACGCTAGGAAACGTCTTGACCGAGCTGCTCTTTACCGTTCTCGTAAGAATCAAGAATATGAACCTGGCCAACTTGTCTATTTCTTTCGACGAGGTCGAGGTCATGGTAGTAGGTATGAGAGTTTTTGGTTCGGTCCGGCTCGAGTTGTGTGTGTTGAAAAGACTGGAGATGATAGCTTGAATCAGACACAAGGGTCGATTGTTTGGGTGGCTCATGCTACCACTTTGTATAGATGTGCTCCTGAACAACTGAGGTTAGTCACACACGAATTAAGCAACTTGAGTCATCTTTTTGGACATACCAAAAGTCCTTCAGAAATGCTTGAGCATATTCGTGGTTCACACACATATCGTGACATTAGTCGAGATGTTGGAGACATGAATCCTGGTGATGATTTGATTGATGAAAATCCTGACACTGATCCGGCTCTTTTAAGGCTGCAGCCGTCTGAAAGTTCGGATCGCCCTCGTTTTCGCCATTTGCGGAAGTCGCCTCCTTCTACCTCCCAGGATGAGTTTGGATCAGGCCCAAATCCTTGCATCCCTCAAGAAGAACGTGAAGCAGTCCAGCAAGGAGGAGCTTCAGTCTCTCGACAAGAAGATCGAAGCCATGGAGACCAAAACTCTCGCAGGGACGATTCAGAAAGAAGGAGCTCATGCCGGAAAGAGCATCATGGAGATTTACCGCGAGAGCCCATCCTATTTCCACTGGATCGTGGGTCACCAATTCGAGAACCCGAAGTTTCGCATGATGGTCCACTACGCGCAGCGCATGGCCAAAGAGACCAAGGGTTACAAGAAGGAAGAAGCGACACCCAAGGTGAAGAAGACCGGGGAAACCAAGTCGATCCCCGAAGCAGAGCCGAGTTTGAGCAAGTCATCGAGCGACGACGAGGAGTTCGAGATGCTCAACCAATCCCTGAGCAGTCATCAGAAGGACTCCACCACAAGCCGAGTCACCGATCTGGACACGATCAGTCAGATGCTGGTTCACAATCAACAGCACATGCAGCAGATTCAGGAAGGAGTGATGATGGTGCAAGGGTCTTGCGCGAGCATGGAGAGTCGCGTGAACACCCTGGAGACAATCGTTCAGCAGTTGGCCGCCCTTCAAACTCATCCTCGCGGTTGAGATCCCGCAGCCGACACCGTGACCATCAAGATGCAATCCTGTTGTGTGAGTCGCCTGAAGTAGCTGCTGAGCCTGAGCCTTTCACGGTCCCTTTTGATAGCACCGGATGTGCTTACTTGCCTCCTGAATTTCAAAAGTCGTCAAAATCCATAGGTAACATTCGAAAAGGGTGTTTTTCTTGGATGGATAGGAACGATAGAGAAACTAGTCATAGGGAAGATAACAAAGAAGTTTTATTTGCTTGTGACAAGTCGGAGGTGTTGGAAATCGTGATGGTGGTGGCCCCACGGGATGTCCATCTCCAGAAACGGAATGGAGTTTCGGAATGGACCCTTAACCAGAAACCCAAGAAAACGGCTGAGGTGAAGTTTAAAACGTTAAACGAACAGGAACAACAGGAATTCCGAAACGCCATGCGTGGCGAGCTCAACAGTTTCTTGGAACGTGACGCGGTAGAGATTGCTCTTAGGGAAGGGATTGATCCTAGGAAAGTTTTGGGGATGCGTTGGGTGTTAACTTGGAAACCGGTTCAAGACGAAAACGGAAGTGAAGTAGGAAAACGTCCAAAGGCTCGTCTTATCATTCGAGGTTACGAGGACCCTAATTTGTTACATCTCCGTAGGGATAGTCCCACTCTTGCTGTTCAAAGCCGAAACACGTTGTTTAGTTTGATGAGCATGTTTAAATGGAAATTGTTTTGTGGCGATATCAAAACGGCGTTTTTGAATGGTGACCATGTTCCTGAAAATGAACAAGTGTTTGGAGAACCCCCCAATGAGGTTCGGGAATTTATGGGAATGGATCAAAAACATGTTCTTCGAATCAAGAAAGTTATTTATGGTTTGTTGCATGCTCCTCGGGCTTGGATGCAAAAGTTGGATAGTGTTCTTCAAGAGCAGGGTTGGTGTAGGTCTAGATTAGAACCTTGTGTTTGGCGGTTGTATGATTCTCAAGATAATTTGACGGGTTTGATTGGTTGTCATGTTGACGATGTTCTTGTTGCTGGTGAAGGTGAATACTATCAAGAAAGGGTTGATCTTCTTCGTAAGTCTTTTCCTTTTGGTTCTTGGTTGTCTGCTAGTGATCAAAATGTTACTTTTTGTGGTTGTGAAGTCAAACAGGAAACCAATTTTGATATTGTTGTTTCGCAAGAACGCTATAGCATGGGAATAAATGAAATTCCTTTGAGTCTTGAAAGAAAGTCTTCAACTGAGTCACCAGCAAACACTGAGGAGACCAAACAACTAAGGGCTGTTTTAGGTGCATTGTCTTGGAGAGCAACCCAAACCAGTCCCTGGCTGGGAGCGAGCGTCTCTGTTCTACAGGGCGTACAGTCCTCACCAACAGTTGCGGACCTTTTGACTGCGAATAAACTGGTTAGAACCCAAAGGGCACTTCATGATGTTCCAATTAGATTTTGCAGCAATATTGAGAAACCCATTCTCATCACTTATACTGATGCAAGTTGGGCTTGTAGGAGAGATGGAACCAGTCAAGGTGGTCAGATTTCGGTCATTGCAGATGTGTCGGTTTTGGAAGGACACCGTAGTGCTTTTTCACCTGTTGCTTGGCAAAGTAGAAAACTAGCTAGAGTTGCACGTTCGTCAACGTCTGCTGAGGTACAGATGGCTTCAAATGCCACTGATCATCACGAGTTTTTGAAGCAGATTTTACTGGAGTGGTTTAACAAGAGACCTGTTTTAGAAAATAGTCCTGATCAAGTCATGAAAACCATGCCTTCCATTCTCATTCTTGACGCCAAGAATCTTTACGACGCTTTAAGTAGGATTGAAACTAGTGGATTACAACTGGAGGAGAAACGAACGGCCATTGATGTTTTGAGTATCCGAGAACGGACACAGCAAACTGGCATCTTGGTCAAATGGGTTGATAGCGATCAACAGCTAGGCGATGGTCTGAGTAAACCCAATCAGTTTGATTCCCTTTTAGAGATCCTTCGGTTTGGTAGTTTGAGCATTGTTTTTGATCCTCTTTTTGTTTCGGCTAAAAGAAAGAGGCAACAGAAGAGGCAGAAAGCATCTGCGGGGGTCCATAATGATTTCGATCTGGGATCCGATTTACCTGACATCAAGAAAGAAAATAGAACGGATGAAAATTCCGTATTGATGTCCCATTGATGTCAGGTACTTGATCTTACCAGGAAGTGTGTCAAAGGCTTCATCGGCCCAAGTCACTTGTGGGCCGACTTGCCCTAACGGTGTGTGTATCGAGCCATAGAAAAGGTCTGATCGTGCTGCGTCTTACTAGCATCACATTTCATTGGATCTTTCAATCTCTTTCTGATCTTTCAATCTCTTTCTCATCTTGAGTTTCAGCCTTTCGCTGACCAGTCTGGATAACACCAAATCCACAGGGGTGACAAGACCATTGCAAACTTTCTCAGCCGCCATCAGCATGTCACGGCCCCATTACCTCATTGCTGGCCTCTCATCGGATCATTTCTCACATCAGGGAGCAGCTTGCGTCGGAAAACACCCTATTTGTGTGTCATACCTACACTGCAATACGCTCTTGATGGTCAATCCATTGCCACGCAACAGCATCCAGATGTCGAGATGGTGTACGTAGAGGGTGCTGACCCAGCGAAGAGGAAAGCCGTGGTCTGCTCGGTAAACCAAGTCTGAACATAGACCCATTGCTGTTGGATGCGGTCTTTATTAGGCCCTTTGTATGGATCCTCTAGCCATCGAGACTCCTCTGTAAACTCATTGAGGAAGAGTCTTTTGTACAGCGTCATCCAAGGAAGCCCTGTAGCATGCTTGGTATAGATACGCTCTTTAATTTGGTTCAGGTACCGAAGTCTTGAACCGAAACGTCGCAAAAACAACACATGAACCAACCAAAAACTCAAACAACACAAACCAACACCAAAACCGACACCAGGTTCTCGGAATGAGTGAAACGCTCACTCACAATGGCGTGGCACCGTTTTATATGTGTACCTGCCTTTTTTTTTGCGCGATGCTGCTAGAGTGCCGGACGGCTCTTCGATCGGCGAAGTGAGCAGGCTTTTTTTTTGGAGCTGCTGCCGTGCGCGCTCCAAGGCTCTGACGGTCATCTAAACGTCTGTGGCCTGGAGAAAGAAGAAGCCCTAATTGGCCAATGGCCGAATTTGTTTGATTAATTTGTTCATTGTGGCCATGATTTGCTTTTCACGAACGTGGAATTGTCCTTTTCGTGTAGTTGTAGCTGACTGAAGGGCGAACCGCCCGGAACACGTACCCTAGCAGCTGGCAGCCAAAAAAAGCCCTAATTGGCCAATGGCAAATGCCATGCAAAAAACCTGGGTACATCATAAAACACAACAGCACCAACAACCCAACAAAAACACAAACAAACAAGACACAGAGGTACCCAGGTAACTAGGTGAAAAAGTGAAACATGTCGCCCAAACCCCCTGCACTCAGCCGTTCTCCTCAAAGACAAAGATTCTTCCCGAAGAATCCTTCTTCCAGGATGCCAAAGATGGCATCAGATCCAAATGCTGAATCCACTCACACAGACAAATGCAGCCCATCCACCTGTTGCACTTTAATATAGCAACCAATCAAGCAAAGAAATATTCTTGAACGGCTCTTGGCAACTGCTCGTGTAGCCAGCCGCCACAGACGAGATACCTCATATTGGTTCATCCCGTACATCTGCCCTTACTTTACGCCTATATACACCCTGTTTGGTACCATACCTGTGCTACGCTCTTCTCCTGCCAGCGAATCCATTCCCACGATGTTGCATCAGCATAGTCAAAATGCTGGAAGTGGTTTGACAGTTCCAACAATGATGGAGATGGGGCATCCGCAGACTGCTCATACCACTCGCGAGTTTGCCTCCATTTGCCCTGCGCTTCTAGGTAATCATACCCCTGCTATTCAGCTTCAAGGAAGCGTTGCTTACTGCCAAACTTGTTCGCAACGCTTCTGTTTTGTGATGTGTTCTTTGGATATGAAAGGTCTCGTTGGAGCCGCAACGGTGGTTGGAAGCTTGCAGCACGGCGCTGGCATATGAGAACAGCGGGTGAAGGGAACCCTCCTCGCGTTGCATTGAGAGCTGATGACTTGGATTTCTCCCACCTGGCTGCTTCATTTCGGAAGTCTGCTGCGCATGTACTCTAGCAGCCTACAAACAGAAAAAACTATGCCGCCATGCTACTCCGATAAGCTGCGCAATCTCCACGGTAAATTTTTCAACATACGGTTTCTGCGGCTGAGATGCATGACAAGTCGCAATCGTCTCGAATCAGTAGCTGAAGAAGCCTTTCCATTTGCTTGACCATATGTTTTATGGGTAGCATAAGTTGGACGGCCATGTCGGTGGCAAGAATCGATCAAGTCCGCTGCGCCCAGCTTTGAACTCTTGTTGAAAGAGAGCCTTCTCATCAAGCAAACTGTTTGGAGGCGCCATCTCCATCATTGCTGCTGAGGAAAGACAAAAACATTCATTTTCAAAGGTCAGACCACTGAATGAATTCATCAAATAAATTCACAAACAAATTGTTCCTCCGTGGTCGAGTGAGTCAAACACGAGAAAACCATTCCGGAGTCAAGTCATCGACGTTGCACTAGAAGAGAAGAAGGATTCTCCATGTCTGAGGGAAGAATCGGAAAAATTTCCAGGTCTAGAGGCTTCCAGATTATGAATAAGATGCTTCTAGTTGGGTGTGATTCTACTTCATCTCTCACGCATTAAATTGTGCTCTGGTCTGACCTGTTATCTCTCCAAGGCGAAACCTCTTCTTCAAGACTCCTCTCTTCAGGTTAGAAAGCCTTGCTGACAGGCCTGGAAGCAAGACGAAATTTACTTGCAATAAACTCGAACAGTGGTGCGGAGATAAACTTTCTCCATGAGCAATGGGGCAGGCTGTGCCGCTGTCTCTCTCACTCTTTTCTAGTTTGGACTTGGAGCGACTTCCACGTGTAGACACAGACTGTGTCGCTGTTTACATCTGCTTCCAATTGTCTATGCCTTGTGGCTGGACTTCACTACATCGTGCAGAAGAACATTTCAGAGAAATCTGAGGTTGCTTGCTCGTTGCACGTCTGAGACACCAAGGATGCCATTCTCGGGATGGAGAATGGCGTGCTTGGCCGGCCCCTCTCTTGTCTTTACTACCGAAAAGAAAGTGTTGGCGCATGTCTTGACGGGTGTCAAGCAAGATGAATTG
>OMLO01005841.1_pt1 | contig 10348 bp, 3 predicted proteins | sample 1674811 | NCBI WGS metagenome assembly OMLO01 (sample SAMN06265003, study PRJEB25207) | coral metagenome | isolation source: Coral host | place: Mexico:La Bocana,Puerto Morelos, Mexico | collected 2008-11-13
TCAAGCTCCATTTCGCCTATTGAATCGTCTCAAGACTTCAGCTTTATTTGCTCTCTGTTTGGGTTCAAATTCTTCAAAATCCAGAAAATGCACCAAAGGATCACCAACACATTCAGTAAAGGGTTCATCAAGTTTGGCCACGCCTTTTAAGCTGGAAAGATATTTTTTGACTTGCATCATAGTTTCTCTAGATCGCTTAAGAATTGGCCGACAAGGAAGTCCCGCTACTTTGGCATCAAAACCTAATCGTGATAGGCTCAAACACGGTTTTTTTCGATGATTGACAAACTTCGGAAAAAGGCTCATTTTACTCAAGTTTTCGATTTGGCGTATTAATTTTTCAAAAGCACACACTTGGTTATTGACCGACCGAGCGGATTTCGGTAACATATACCCTTCATCCGAAAAATAATGCACATAAGCAGTATATCTGTCTCCAGGATTAATGGGCACCGGCAACACATAGTTTGTGCAAATTTGAAAGTTGATCAACAACTCAAAATACGAGATACCCAAGTTTGTAGTTGCATCAACTGTGTAGTTTTCAGGATCATCGGGCCATTGTAGATGTTTTACCCACTCCCACACAAGATAGGTAATGTTGCTACCTAAGGAACATGCGTCCCTCACTTTGTCACACAACGCACCATGCAAAAAAGGCTGAAAATTCGGTGGGTTCCATTCAACCATAGTTTGAAATGCAATTTGATAGGGAGACATCGCACCACTTTCTTCATCAGGATGACAATCAACCCCCCCACCATGTTCGGTATGAGAATGTTGAACCGTCACCGATTTTTTCTGCTGATTATGTTTAATGCGATACATATTAAGTGCAAGATAGTAAGATAAAACTTCTTTCAATGCAATCTCTTCTTTTTGGTTGAAATCACGAATGGATTGTGTTGTATGATGAACTTCATCACTATCTCGTTGAAGCGCCAGGCCTGCTGTTTGGTCAGCGACATGATTAGCAATGATTCCCCACTTATCAAGTAACGATTCATTTGGACCTAGCTCCTCAAGTTTTCGATGTGCTTTGACTTTTCGGATACGAAAGTTTGGAGACCACAACTGTTGTAGCATACACACGAGATCAAAATTAGCACATTTGTGGGGTTTATAACCAGCCGATGGATGTACAATATTTGCAACGACATTACATGCGTATTGCGCATCTGTGTTCACATCCATGGTTATATGTTCCCCAGTTTGTTTTGAAATTTTACATGCTGCAACGATTGCTGACAATTCTGCACGACCAGCTGATTGTTTACCTGATGTAAGTCCAGTTGCCGCACACCTCAAGCCAACTTGTGATACTTCCAAATTTTGGATATTTTTTGCAACAGATTCACGTGTAGCATCGTTATCGCAAGTATCTTGAATTACCGCCCATGCTGACATCCTTGCCTGCTTATCAGTCGGGAATTTGCAGGCCCCATCCGTCCAGAATGTCAAATGAGATGGATTATTTGAAACACATGCTTCCGATACTTGAGGGAATGTTCTTGTATTTTGGATAAGCCGAAGTAAAGGTACATCCTCATGCTCGTGTGCAATAGGTAGATATACCCGACCAGGCCTATTAGAACATAAAGTTGCAATTGCATTGGGGTGTTTTTCACGAATGTGTTGTGTCTCGCAACATTCGACCATTCTATGGTACCGTCCATCTTTTGCCCCACAATACTCACAAAGCCCTTCTTCATCATTCAACCAATAGGATTTGGTAGAGCCCGTTTGGTACCCCCCTGTCATGTTCAATGCCAAAATGGCTTGTTCAGTTTTGTCAAAAGATCTGTAAACTTTTGATGTAGTGGTAAAATTATAAAATGCTTCTGGTACACCTTTCCTATGTTTCAGAAGATCATAACTATAATATGTCCAGCAATCTTTGAAGATATTGCACAACTCCTGGGAAGATACACTGAACAAGTGACACGAAAAACCCTTCGGCCCACGCAGGTGGCCATCATCATCCATACTCCATCCAATTTTGTGAAGATATTTCTTTAGCGATCCACACGGACCAACAGGTGTTCTACCGTGGGAATTTTTTCCAAAGTCATACATGTCTCTGGCAAGTTGTGGATTCAGCGAATAAATGCGACGAATCGACCTCAAGGATTGGATTATGACATACAAAAGTGGATCTTGTAATCCCGGATATAATGCATTGCACGCTATAATGGAACTAGCTTGTTTATGATCTCCCATGAGAGCCGTGCATGCTGCCCTTCTAAGATCACGAAAATGGTTTTTCCAACAAGCTGATTTTCTGCCCCAAAAAGTGCATTCGGCCACACCGATGTTTGTATGATTCTTGCTTTCTGTTCCATGGACATTGGTATCCACCTTAGCTTAGTACATCTTTTAATCCCTGTTTTGATTCGATCTCGCAACGACCCCAATGTGATGTGCTGATTATAGTGCAGTTGATATCCCAAGTCTTTTGCAGTTTCAACCACTGGTACTTCCAAAGTTCCATCAGGATAAAGACAATTAAGTGCATGACACGCTGTTCTCATTGCCTTCGTTGTTCCCCATGACCAAGATTTCTTGTGGTCAATCTGCATTCTAAGACTAGTGATGAGGTTAAGCACTTTCTGCAATGCAACGAACTGAGCACGTTGACAGGTTGTCATCCAAGTCCAGTTATCTGCATATGAGTACGGTGTTAAAACCGGACTGCGTAGCATAAAGTAGTAGGTGGACGACATGAGAATCATGGCTAATACACTGCACGAGTCCCCCTCAGGTACCCCACTACTTGCAGCAACACAAGACCCTAGGGTCCCTTTTATTTGCGGATGACGAACCAAATGTTTCAATGATTCAAACCAGTAGTGAATGACAACCTCAGGCACACGAAAGCGTCTAAAAATGGCCTTCAATGGATATCTGGGTATTTTGTTAAAGGCTTTAGACAAATCGAGTGTGTATCCACAAAGTTCAGTCTTTTGCATCACTGCCTGTTCTATCTCAAACTGTTGTTGCAACATAAGGTCCTTGGTACCTCGTTGAGGTAAACCACCGCTAATTTGCCATGGTAAATGATGTGCCAGCTGTCTTAAAAGTTGATCGGCCAAAATTTTCGAAGCAAGACGTGTGAGAGTTGCTAAGATTGTGATAGGTCGTCCGTCAGCTATACTTTTTGGCTGATCATTTTTAGCTAACAAAACAGTTTTGGCAATCATCATTTTGGGGGGCATGCCCCTTTGCCAGATTTTTTTGGAAAAAATATTTTTTAAGTCACACAGTGCGTTATCAGGCAATAGTTTAAGTTCTTCAGATCTCCAAAAATCTATGCCTGGCGCCTTTCCATTCTTAAGATTACGGATCGTATCCTTCCAGACCTGAAGGGATTCAATATCAATCTCAAGGTTGTAATCAGGTATCGATATATTGTCGAGTAGTTGAAAAAAGTCTTCCCAGGCATCAGGATTGCCTTCTTCGGATCTCGACTCTCGAAGCCAAATAGGTTTCCAAAATTCATGAAACTGGTTGGCAATTTCATTCGCGGTAATGGCATGCCTAGTTTGCTTCAAGACACTATGTGCTTTTAGTGGTCCCTGTTGGGTTGTGACGGTGATCACACGACCATGTTGTGAAACAATGAAAACCTCCTGCTCACCGAAGGTAGCATAACACTGTTGTGAAAACATCACATCTGCCTGCAATTGAATCTTGATTTGCCCTTTTACAAGACGAGTCAAATTGCCTTGACATTGTATCTCAAAAGGTACTTCTTGTAATGTTTTGATATGTTTGTCACGTACCATAGAATATACCATTTTACCAGACCCTTCGGATAAGTCAAGTTGAATGGCCCTCTTGAAATTGGCTTTACGCTGAATGGCTTCATCTTTGCATGCAATGTTACAATCATGTTCAGTTATCTGAGCCAGAACATATAAGTCATCATACGATGGAAGATCAATTGTGATTGAATGGACACACTCAAAGTTCATGATCCACTTTCCCCAAAGTCCTGGATATCCCTGTGCTTTTTTAATTTGCCACCATTCATTGACCAATTGGTTTCTCTGTTCCCAAGACCAAAAATTTCTTGACTGTCTTTGTTCAGCAGTCCAAATGGCCCTTAGGAGTGATCTAATCCTTCTTACTTGTTTAACCTTTCTTTTGGACTGTTCACGAAAAATTTCTTCGGGTGGTTCATAGTTGGTATGTTTGTCAATTTTAATGGTCTTCTTAGTCACGATTTGTTCGGGCTCATTAAAAGCACATCTCCCTTGGTATCCTTTGGGTAAACCCTTATAAGGAAAACGAATAGGATCCAGCCGATGTTGAATCTGCAGAGTTCTATCTACCGATTTTTCTACTGTTTTGGACCATTCATGAAGCATATGTTCAGCAGTAGTTTCATCATGTTCCAATTGACTCCTAATGTTGCTTCTTAAGGACATAACCTTGTAACTCTCACTAAAAATTTCAGTCTCAATGGGAAAATCAGCCCAGGACAATGGCACCTGCCAGCGAGTCTGAACTGGAATGTCTAATTTGCAATGCATCGAAACTCTCAGGGGTGAATGCACATCCATGATAAGGTCATTCCTTACTTCCATATATTTAATGAAAGGTACAAGGATCGGGTGAAAAATCATAGTGTCGTTATGAGTTGCACCTTTGCAAGTTGGTGGTAGAATTTTCTGAAGAACACACTCCGAGAAAGTAAATGCTTCCACCGCTCCATGTTCACGAAACAACTCATAAGATGGGAGCCTAGTAGGTGGCTCGTTCATATCACCACCTATGATATAGGGCATTTTGGCCGTTGTTACAAGATCATACACTCTAGCCAACAACAAATCATTAAGTTTCCTTCCCTCAAGACACTTTATGGCATATCCGTATATGGACACTGTAAGCACATCAATGCCTGCAATCCTAGTCACTCCGCATGCAACACGACACGTACTATAAAAATCATCAGGTATTGCACCTCTCATTTTTCTATGGGGGAGGTTTGTCAAGACAGCAGTCCCCATGGGTTCCCCACGTAAAGAAAAACGATCATCAATAGTGGAAAATTTCGAACAGACCGGTTTTGACCAGAATACATTGTAGTGATTGTATCGGATATTTTTCTGAAATTCACTCTGAACCACATTTGTTGCTGATGTCTCTGAAACAAAAATGACATTCGCTTCTAGAGCCATGATGGCAGATTTATTGGAGAGAATGGCGTGAGGGTTACAAACCGCACACACAATATCCCCCATTTTCCCTTTCTCAGTTTTTTCCATCGGACCCGGATTGTCAGCTTCTCCAACACGCGTGCCAAGAAGGAATGCATATGTCGACATGTTCACAAGGCTGAGGTTGCAAAATGGCTTGCTTTCATGCAAAACAAAAACACACTTGCAGGTATACAAAGCGGTCAAAAATCCCCGCTCTCGGCCATCACCAAGAGTCATCAAAACACGACTACGTTTTTTGAAATCGTAGATAGGTTTATCTCCAAGGACACCACACTGCATACCAAAAGAATTATACACACATAAGGGATATTCGGTCGAATCAGTGGATTGACACCACTCATGCGTGAAGGATGCACACGAATTATGGCGTTTGCTTCTGTTTCTTTCACTATGTTTGCTATCTAAATGGTAAGATAGTCACATGTCTTCATCTGGATCATCAGGATTTGGTTTGGGCTGTGCTTTTTGTTTTTTCTGCGGTTGTGGTTGATTCGCACAACGCAGCATCTGTTTGATTTCATCAAACCCACTTGAGATTTGGGCATCTTGCTTAGACAACGCATGTTGCAACGATTGATCAAACTTGGCACTGATTGCCGTGACCTGCTGCGAGATTTCACCACGAATGTTGGCAAATTCTGTTGTTACCTTCGCCTGAAACACTTGATCATTGCTATCACGTTGTTCAACATGTTTTTTGAGACTTTCAAACTGCTTCTCCAAATTTGCAATCTGACTGTCAGTCTGCTTGAATCTCGATTCTGTTGGTGCATCAACCGATCGGGGGGCTGGATTTGCCACAACTGGACCTTTTCCCACGGAGGACGTTCCATTGGAAGTAGCAGTGTAATTGGCCCATGGATCAGTTCGAAGAATACCTTCTTCAACAACCCCATCTTTCATCAATTTGGGTTTCCCTCCATCCCTAATCTGGGGTATCTTTCCAGCAATAACAGGTGATGGCTTGGAATGATATTTTGATTGAACTTTTGACAACATGATCGACTGACCATTCCATGTAAAGAACTTCTCACTGATATCTTCCGATGCACCAATAAGCCATACAGTGCTCGCTAGTGCCTTCAACGGTCTTGCTTGGATCTTCTGTTTCCCCAACCAAGTGGCAACAATTTCTGCTGATGCTCCCTTTGGACACGGCTGCAACTTATACAGATTGGTGACAGGCGACACATTTGGTATGGTATCAGAAGGTCGGAGCTGCTTGAAAATGCTTTCAAAGTCCGTCCTTTTGCAACGAACCCCACGTGATGTTTTTGCATTATCCCCTTTTCCCCGAACAATTCTGACCTGTCCAAGATGCTGAGGGATATCTGTCATAATCTTGCAAAGATCAACAACAGCGGCATCATACCATACCACAGCATAAGACGTATCAGGAACATTGGAATCAGATTTTGGAACAATATACGTCCCATGATGCCCCGACGCTTTCATGTAGGTATGTAATTTGGATGACTCAATTCGTGCATGAAATTGGACACTAGTTGCTCTGCTGGGATCAACCTTGCTACCTGCACACTGCCAACTCCTTCCCCAGGGTGGGGTCAGCACTGCGGAGTTATCACTGATGCCTAATGCGACTAGTGCGAATTTCACAGGATGCTGCTCAACATGATGCCATTCATCTACCTTTAGTTCATCCCTGTAAATCGTTATGGCAACAACAGTAGATGGGCTTACCGGCACATCATCTTGAAGGCATTGCTTGATCTTGATCATTTTCTGTCCCAAATTATGCATGCATGCCTTGATAACGATAGGTTTTCCATCTTCATTGTTTGCAGGAACTTGCACAGGTTTACAATGTGCACCATTGTTAGCAGGACAATCATGACCTAGCACAAGTACACACATCTCATCTGCTGATATGGTTTTCTGATCAACGACCCAAGGCTCGGCACCTGATGGATCAAGCAAAACAATTCCACTCGATCCTGGAACAACTTGTTGTTGAACCGTGGCAATGGTGTCATCTTCATTGCAGAATGTCTCAGGAATCAACGAAATTTGCGCTGCACGGATTGGTCCACTAACAAAACGCTTGTTCTTGGCTGCATTCTGGACTTTCTGAAACCTACTTGCATCGGACCTTACAAACTCAGGCCATGTTGCATGTATGCCCGCTGCCAATGCTTTGAATGCACTAAGACGATCTTGCACCCTTTCAATCATCATGGTTTTCTGCATTGTTTGCAATCCTACAGATCTCATCATGACTTCCGCAAGATGGGTTGTTTGTTGTAGATCGGCTCCCTGTTGAATCATGAAGACTGCAAAACTGTTTTTGGCTTCAATACCTGCGTCGACTTTACCACCACCATGCAATCCTAGAACCATATGCATCTTCACTACAGTGTCATCTTCAGTATATTCACCAATGGCATAATCAGGATTGGCCTGTTTACCTTTGATGACAACCCGTATGTGCAAATTCTCATCAGCACCCATGACATATCTGGCCTTGTTCCATGATTCTAGAAACTTTCCTACCAAGACATCTTTGTTGATTGGTCCATCCCAAACACATGTACCCCACATCTTAACTTTCAGGATGAGCTCATTTTCTTTCATCTCATGGTTGGTTTTCTCCGGCATGTAGGCAATTGCAAGCTGCGTCATGACATACATACGAATTTGGTCAATGGTTACTGCCAATGCCCCGACAATCGGTGCAAGGACAATCTTGGTTTTGTTCGACGATTTCTCATTTGTGGGAATGATATGAAAGGCCCATCCAAGACATTTACATCCCTCACTAATGGAAGCCCTATCAAACATTTGAATCACCTTGATCGCATGAGCAACACTGCACACCATTTCGAAATGCATGGCCTGTTTCCGGAATGTCGGGATTTCCATAGGGTCAATTTGAAATTGCGGTTGTCGACTTGTAGTCATGAACAGACAATCGGGACAAGTTTCCCCTTCAGAGAATTGCATCCCAAACTCATTGCACGGTCTAGCATCACAATCAACTTTGTCAGGGAAGAAATCATGAACCATTTGGGTGATCTCATGAACCAACATGGTACTTTTTCGTTTGCACACAATCATACCAGTACTTGTCAATATCACAATCATGTCCCCAGTAGTAGTATGAACCAGTGAATCTTTCATATTGAGGATACTTGGCACTCCAGCTTTGACAATACATACATCAGATTGAATGCGATCATGAGGCAACAATTGTACAACATGTTGACCTTGTATCTCCAATTCCAACACACTCGGACATGATGGCCCCGTCAAAAGATCAATGACTTGACCAATTTTCAGTCCACACTCTACCTGCACGACGAATGCAGTTGTTGGGCTTCGGACGTGCATTGGCACAAACGATTGCATCGGCTGCGTTGGGTCATCGACTGCTCCACATCCTTTTTTGCGCTGAATGACAATTCCCTCATGCACATCAATGATTTCAATGCAGTGTGATTTCATGCGATGTGTCATAACCCTTGAGAAGAGATCATGAATGTCAATCTCAATCTTAGGATTTTTGAACAACCTGACAGCATTCAAGATACAGATTAAGGCGTGTGGAATTGATATTCCATTCCCCAAAAGGTGCATCTGCACGTCATGCTCGATTGGGAGGTAAATCGGATTGGTCGTTCCCATCAACATAGCCACTTCTGCCGCATGCAAAAAACGAAGGCACTGATTTTGCATGACCAACGATCCAAAAATCCCTCCCTTTTTCAAAACATCTTCAGGTAGATCAGTAGCTTTGCCATAGTTTGCCATGATACAACTAACATAGGATGATTCCAGGTCTTTGACACGGTACTTCCTAATATCCATTTTGGTCTTGACTCTGCTCAACAAATCATCGTCAAACCTCGGCAACATCTTAGGATCAAGATATTTCGCAAGAGTTTCAGTAGATGGAATAAGCCCATGCACATCAATGTCTTCATAGTTCATGATACATTCAGAAGTACGCAAAGTCATCTGTGGACATGTCGGCCATGATATCCATTGCATAAATTTGGCAACATCATCCGAAGATTTGTCAATTGCAATGCATAACCATCGATCCCTGTTTTGGGGTAGAATCTGGCGGAGGTTGAGGCATCTATGGTCCAAAACTTCATATCCAAATCCATGCATCAAACGCAGAAACAATGGAAAATGTGAATGTTTGCTGAATCCTGCCACTTCTTCAAAACAGATAATCTTGGGTCTACAGATAGCAGCCGTTCCACACCCATACAACAGTGTACGACCATCGTGTCTGTTAATGCCCTGTGCACTATGGGCTGTTGACCATGGCTGGCATGGTGGAGACATGACTGCCACGTCACAAGCTCCAGGTGGTAAATGGGTCAAAAACCACGCATGTCGAATGTCACACTGAAACATCAACTTCGCTTTCTTCCCAACAGCTTCATGAAGTTCACTACACATCAAAGCCTGAGAAGGTGACTGAACGTGCTGGAACTCCTGATGCGATTTTGTGAATGTCGATGCAGCCACTGCATCATGATCCACGCTCCACATATGATCAAATGGCATGCCCTCGTTTATCAGAGATCGAATTGTATGCGACCAACCGCTAAACCCTCCGGAAAAAATTTCGCCAAAGGAAATCCGATCCTTCTCACAATGATCTTCGTCCAATCTAAGCATTCCAGTTCTAATATCCCTTGCGTCAATGAAAGGTGGCTGCTTGTGCAAACAATTCTTGGCATTGAAAAGCAAAATCCGACCATCATATTGCAGGATAGGTGCATCATGCCTGTTGATATGCAAAGCAAATTCCTTCAAAGGTGTATGTTTGCAAAAGGCAGGAACCATCGACTGCTCCACACCCAGGAAATGATCACCACGGAATCCCCATGAACCGGTGTTTTCTGGGGCAATCTCAGTTTGAACAACCATTCGATCTTCAAATTCACAAAGGATACCACGCATCCTCACCACTGCAGTAAAATGTTGCATACAGGGACAAAGATAGGGACCGTAATCTCAAACTGTCAAGTAAATCACCCAAATCATCAAGGGCACTACCACACAACCATGACATGGCTCAGTTCGCGTAACCCTCCCAAAGGCCACAATCAGGGGCGCCCCTAGAAGGCCTGAGCCGCAACACCTAC
>OMLO01005842.1_pt1 | contig 10347 bp, 9 predicted proteins | sample 1674811 | NCBI WGS metagenome assembly OMLO01 (sample SAMN06265003, study PRJEB25207) | coral metagenome | isolation source: Coral host | place: Mexico:La Bocana,Puerto Morelos, Mexico | collected 2008-11-13
GAGTGCTGTTGCTCATCCTAGAAAAGCAATATGAACTACATTATCATCCAAACCAGATTTCTCCTTACATTACTAATACATTGACAAGCAAACAAATGATGAGAAGATAGGAAATCATCAACGACAATCGACATTCTTTAAGTTTAGGTGAAGTCTTTTGTGTGTGTCTGTTTGTTTCGAAATCATCAGTCAAGAACGGAGAAATGATCAATGTACAACTTCTTCATACCAAGTTACAACAAAATCAATCGGTTACGAAATGAGAATGAAGGATTTTTGTAATATAAATTCTTCTACGTAATATTAAGGAAATGTATTAATATAGAAAGGAGAAATTTGATATTGGTCAGAAGATGTTTAGGTAGTTTCCACACTGCTACAACGAAGGTGGGCAGCGAGGCAAATGTTTGTTCTTTGTCGTCCACAGACTCAAATCCACGATTTAAAACAAGCCCAAAACCCATCCTCGATACAGCTCCGCTCAACGTTATTGGATCCTGCGGTAAATTTGTTGTTTCAACGAATGAAAACGGACTTGGACTCTGAAAAAGAGAAACTGGAACAAGCACAGAATGATCTCAGCGCTTGGAAGTTTACTCCAGACAGGTGATGGAAATTTTCCAGAAATCAGCAAAGACTGAAAGTAACCTGAACAAGAAGCAACCTTGCTTGACCCATAAGATCTTTTTTGTGTGTCTCATGGTGCCCGACTCTTATCTCGTTTGCTGTACTTTATGCATTGAAGAACAGTGGATTACCATTGCATTCGGGGGAACAACTGCTTTTTTTCGCTTGGAATACCGTTTACAAGAACTGATCGAGCACATTTTTTGGTCGTGTTGTTTCTTAGCAACTTGACGCGTCTTACTGACGTTGCACTGGCAACAACTTCGGAAGTGCCCGTTCCGTTTCTGATTGGACAATGCAATTCGGAATGTCTTCGAATACAAACGAACGTCTGCGAAGATTTGCCGGAAACGGCACTTGTTCCCCTGACTGCGCTGTAAAGAGAGAGAGAAAAAAATTGTGTTAATTTGCATCGTCTTTTGTTACAGTGTTACTGGCAAGAAACTGATGGCCAAATGCCGCATGTTGATTCAGGAAAATCAAGAGCTCGGACGTCAACTATCTCAGGGACGAGTAGCGCAGCTGGAGGCTGAACTTGCTCTTCAGAAAAAATACAGTGACGAGCTGAAAGGCAGTCAGGACGGTAAGTACAAGCAGGCGTTAGGCACTGAATTTTGTTGTGGAACATGTAAGATTTACGGACCACTTCTAAAAGCTCTTAACAGTAAGGTTGTGTCAAGAGGGTTGATAAAACGTCAGTTCAATTTTTTGGAGATATTTTACCGGAGGCTAAACTTATAAATAACAGCGGATAGTTGTTTGGTGTAATCTGCGAGATCTCATTCAGGGAAACTGGCTTTACTCCAAGCCCCGTTAAATTGGGTTTCTAAGTCGGTACTGTTTAGCATTCTTTGAATCCAGTTGTGATATGATTTTCATATGGTTGTCTCGTTTTAGAGTTGAACGACTTCGTTATCCAGCTGGACGAGGAAGTGGAAGGTATGCAGTCGACCATCTTAACTCTTCAGCATCAACTGAAAGACTGCAAACAGCAATTGACTCAATCACAGGAAAACGCGCTGCTTTACCAAGAAAAACTAGAGACCACAGAAAGGTTGCTCTCTGAAATGCGCCGTCAAGAAAACTCGCCGGTCAGTGTCAAGTCAGAGGACCGAGACGAGCATGCGCAAGCGCAAACAGTGCCGTCGCAGGCAGATGATTGGGCCGCTGGTGTTGAATGCGCGCCAGGCGATAGAACATCTCCCGTTGCGCAAAGCGAAGAGAGAAAAGAAAGCGAAGAAAGGATACTGCTTAGCGCTGTTGTAACTGTCCCTTCGAAACCCCCAGCCAGCGTCCCTTCTGCGTTTTCTATCAGCCAGTTGCTTGCGACTGACTCGAACCTTGGGAAGGATATTAAAGAGCGAAACTCTGTAGAGAACGGCGGAAGCCAACACGAAAGTCCGCCATTAGAACCCAATGAAATGAGCGAATCTCCCCTAGTTGCAGCTATGGGATTGGTGGAAAGGATTGGGTGTGACTCAAATACTTTTAACGGGGAGGTGACGGGTTAATCGCGCTGCACCCCCTTACCCCATATCACCCCTCCCTCCCCTCGCCACGTTACTTGTTTAGTACCACTGTCTGCTCCTTTTCGGATACGCGCATGTGAAGCAGGTCTTTCCTATAGGACGTTTTGATGTCGTAAATTATCAATAAATATCACTTGTTTTCACAACATAACCTGTTTAATGTCTGATTGCGCAGTGAGCACTCCAGAATTTTAGCTTGTTCGGCCAAAGCTTTAACTCCCAGGCTGTCAGGGATGATTTCTTTCTGGTAGAAAACTTCATTTGCAAAGACGCAAGGACAACCGATCGCTAATCTCATTTTTTTTCCCGTAGCTCCAGGGCCAACATATAGCTATCAATTCATTGCAAAAAAGTATAATTAAATACCAATAGTTAAATGAAGATCCTTTGGCTAGTGCTTTTAAACTGCTTTCCAGCGTTGTTGCTCTTGATTGCACGTCAAGCAAGGTGTTTTGGCTGGTATAGTCGGTAGAGAGGTGACCGGTACAGTCTCTTTTATTAGCTTGCGACCAAAGTAAAAGTAGAACACAATTCCATGATATTAACTTTTTCAGTCTCACGGAGGATTCGGGAACAAAAACCGAGTCCAACAATGGTCCAGTTACTGTGTTAAAACATCTGTTAGAAGTGCATTTCTGGCTTTACTTTCAAGGAGACGATTTAATCTTCCTTGGTCGTTTATTAGTCGCGCTGTTGTGGCACAGTCAAACAATCGTAATTACTACAAAGCAGTCATCGGAAACCATAACTTAATCCGGAGTGAGTTGACGCTTAACCAAATTTTCCAGTTGTGCGACTACGAATAAAGCTTGGAGTCACCACCACACCCGCTTAGCATCCTGGGTGTTGAGCACTGTTACGTAAATGAGACACTCTTGCAGTGATGAACTGAATAGCTGGAAAACATCAGACACACATGGTTTCTCAAACATCTTCAAGATGCTACAAGTTACAAAATAGAATTTTTGACGCACGCTGCTACCCGAGCGGGCTAATCTGTTGTAGTTATGTCCACATTTCTGTGCTGTTTTTAAGGGTTTTTACGTCAAGCACCATGGCAACCCAGGTGGCTGGAAAGTGTTCAGTCACGCGCGTTTCGTGTTCTTCCGTTACAGCCATGTCATCTTGTAGGCCAATAAGTAGATGATGCGGAAATGAAGGAAAGATAAAATCAACATTCACCTTATGGTCAGAATGGGCGTTCATGTTTTCCGTTTTTTTTGAGACAAAGACCGTTTAAAGAGGGATCTGACTCCATTGTTTTTTCCGCCTGTGGCATGGAGGTAGAAAAAGAAAACGATGAAAGGGAAAGAGGGGGCTGCGAGTTCTATAAAAGTGAATTAAGAATAACCCCCTTGCTTTCCCATTTGACATAATAGTCCAACCGGAAACTGCAGTGGAGTGTTTTGTGTTCTCATCAGAGGACAAAGAGCTTTTGTTCATTGACTTATGTCGTGATTCAAAACAATCCAATCGCCGTGATGTGATCCGCGTGTGTTTGGCAGTAACCCATGCCGGTGTCTGAAACGCTGAGATATAAAGATTGAAATCTAACCAGTGTTTGTGACAGTAACGCCGAACGTTAACACGTTTACTATAACCGAATAACAGTGAAGAAAGCATCATTCATTGGCAGCAGATGAATTTCATTTAAGAAGTGACACGCACATGGCTAAACAGATGAGACTTAAAAAGTCGCTTCATCGGATCCTCGGCTGTCTCCGCAATTTACTCGGACCGGTAAGAACTTTTCGTTTTTAAAATGGTTGAACGAAACCTAACGAAACCCAACGAAAACCCATCATTGATAAATATTGGCTGGATGTTAATTACACCTTGTTTCCAGTTAATCAGGCAAAATAACGTAATTCACTCATTCACTTCTGTTGCCACATGGTTGAAAATAGTGTTACGGTAATTGCTAATTTAATTTAAGGAAACTGAGATTACAACTTGACATTTTTAGTTTCGGGGACACAAATTATCTTTTGATGTCTTGCGGTTATTTGGCCAGCAAGGTAAAGTTTTGATATCGGAAGGTTGCTTTGGGTATTTAATTACTATAGCTATATAATCTCAAGAGAACTATTAAGATCATTATCGGTTATAATAATCGCTTGAAAACCAAGAGTTTGGCATGAATCGTACTAAAATTTAATTTTTCAGCTGTAACAATAAGAAAAGACTGTGCTAATGGCAGTAAGGGTTCTAGAATTTTTTGAATGCAAGTTTCTTACAACTACAAGTCTGGAGCAAATTATTCCACTAACCCTACGACCAAAGAGGAAGAAGGTTTTTTTTTTTCACGGCAAACAAGTCAGAACTAACCCTGAGACTAACCTGAGGCTCAAGTCGAAACAAGTATTTGTCAATGAATGCCCAACTGAATGTACGTTATTGTGATGTCGAAAAGATTTTCTTTCAAATATCGTTCGCAAGAAGAAAGCAGATCTTGAGAGATTATTCGACAAAAGATTCTTTCACCTCCGCTAAATAGCAAAAGTACCGCACAATGCCAATCGACTCGAAGAACTTCTCTCCAAAAGCACCTTTTTGGCAAATTATTTTAATTTCTGGTTGCTCTGATGCCAAAAAATATTGAATTGTGGTTTGCGTCGTACCCCAGGGTTTGGCCGGAAAACTATTTCAAGTGTTTACAAAATGGGGCGATCTTACGTCACGCCCTTGTAAACTGTTCCTTTGAATCTGCCACAGAAACAAATAAAGGGAAAATTGAATAACGTGAGGCTGGAAGAACACTAATTAAAGGATTACATGTAGACAGACGTTTTTCTTTAGAAGTCTGAACTCTGACTAAACTCTTTTTTTGTCTCATAAAAGAAAACCAAAAAATTATAAGAATTTTTGTAAAAATGCGTTATTTGACAATTATTCCGTGAGCCCTCGTTGTTTGTCAGATGAAAAGGATGCGTAGCGTCCACTTGGCAGTATAACCAGTCTCGTAGCAAGAAGGGCGATAAAGATTGTTCAATCGACTGGATGAGCGAGCGAGACACAGTTTTCTTCCGTAATTACCTTCAAAATTGGCCGTATTCTGAAAAATGTGACGAACGGCATAAAGTTTACGGACAGTTGCGTAGTAATAGGGTTGCCGAAAATTGCACGCCTTATTCAAGCCAATTGAGGCAAGAAGTGTAAGTTGACAAACCTATGCGAAGTGCTAAGATTAACTTTACCTAATTTTATAATTAAATCTGTTTACACTTACTGAACTGGAATGATGTGTCGGTTTTTAGATCTTCCCGTGAAATCTTTGCTTCTTTTCTTCGTCATTTAGTCGCATTCGTTGAAGAGTTACAAGCTCTTTTGATTAAAAATTTTGTATAAAACTACTCTAAGTAGTCCGGCGAGTTAATTATGACTTCTGTCAGGGATAATGTTGTAATCTCTGGGATTGCATCGGGTGTTGTTTCATGTGGTTGCGCTCAATAAATGTACTGCTTTTCATATGCGGTCAAACATAGGTACAGTGGCTGCTAACTGAAATTGAAAGCTAGAAACACATCATCTAACTTTAGAATTTAATTAACAATTATTCCACGACCGCACGTGGATATAAGTTGGATGTAATGGAATAACTATTTTTTTTAAGAAAGCCCTCAACTAAACGAAAATAAAAATAAAAAACAAACAAAATCACGCGTACGCTTACCATATTTGTAGAGCATGATATAAAAGCTCATAACCAATGATGGCTAAACCAATGAAAAGTCTCGAATTGCATTATCCAATGAACGCGCGCTCGTGATGTACGCATACGATAAGATACGTGCGCGCTGTAGCGCGATACAAACACGATCATATAATACGCAGTTCAATTCCTGGTCACGTTCGTTTTATTTGGACTTATTTATTCATTTGTGCTAAACTGTTTAATGTAAGAATGTACACAATAATATTTTCAGCCTTAAATCTGCAGAAAAAAAAAGAATATCTAGCCTACATGTGTGGAAATATATTCTTATAAAAAAGAGTGTGTGTTGATTTGAGAGCGGATCGTACGGAGTCCTCTCCTGAGCCGACTTTATACGTAAAAAGCGTTCTTCTACGAGGTCACATTAACCGTCAACGCATCGAATTAAGTGTTTTAAAATCTTTTTCGGTCTCCTGGCACGTTGAGTAAATTGAAAAGCGTCAAAATTCTTTCAGTTCTAGCTGGGTTTTATTGAAGTGCAAGCAGCGACGAATATCTCTTCGTTATTCCCTCCTCCATAACAGACCTGTCCACCGTATACGTAACAACAAGTTTTCCCAATACACCTTGTAACCGTTGCATCAAAGACGTACATGTACTGTGTTGTTAAGAGTGGCAACAACAACAAACCGTTTTATTTTGCCATATTTACAAAACAAAAGAGAAACAACAGCATAAAAAGAATGAAACTTGATAAGGGAAAAAAAAAGAAAAAAGAAAACAACACAAATGGTGCACATTGAAAAAAAATATACCAAACATCCCTGCACCCCAAGATAAGCACCGCCGGGTTGGAGTGTTTTCATCAAAAAAACTAGTGGACGATTTGGCCCATCGCCAGGCTCGTATAACTTCCCTTCAAATTAATCAGCTCGTTTCAGAGAAGAAGTTGCGGAGTATTCAGCGGAAAAAGTTCCGGGACCTTCAGACAGACATCTTTTCCTTTTGGGAAGAGTTTACTCCGGAAACCGCACTCTGAGTTTCCATCGATTGCTGGCGTATGCGATACAAAGATGAAAACACTTTCATTGGGTTATTTTTTCTAGTTTTTCTATTGCTATGAAACGCCTTCACTTTCTATCGAACTGACTTCATTTGTATCAAGTCGACTTAACATGTGTATCGACTTCAACTTGTGTCGAAACGACTTTGTATCGAAACGACCGTAACAGCGCGTATGGCCGAAAGCTGAGGCACTACTGAATACTAACTGAGGTAAATACTGTACTTTGTACTATTGCAGACCTACTTCCTAACTCTCACAGTGCCTTTGTTATCTACCCATAAGGAGTTAACCGGGCATCATGTTTGATGGAGGTCTGACTGAGGAGTAAAATACGGTCGGCCTGGGGGATGATAAAAAATAAAATAAAATAAAATCGTTTGTAGTGGTCAATGCTGTCATCTACACCAGGCTTGTTCACTGAAACTGAAAGAAACAAATATTTCGAAATGTTTCAAAAAGAAAATAATAGGCTTAAAAATCCCAACTGGCGGAAGATAGACCAATTGGCTTAGTTAAAACAACTTCAGCTAAGTGGGTTGGAGCGAGACGTAAACCTGAGACCTCCCGAACGATTTTGAAGTCAGGCGCCCAAACCACTCGGCCACGCTGAGTAGTATTTGTTATAATGGATCATGGTCCTACTGGGACAAGCTTGCAAGGGGGGAGGGGCTGCGAGTCACTGGCTTTTTAAACATACACTGACTTTTCTGTTTTCTTGTTTTACAGGCGATAATATCAGCAATTGCTGTGGCAGTTTTCCTGTCTTCTTACTTCAAGTACCGATACGGCCCTCAGTATTATTATCTCTATTCCATATTAGGGGTAAGTGTCGTTTGGAAAACACTGTGCTACATTCATGGCATCCGGCGTGGACTCCCGTATAGAAAGGTCAGGGATCCTCATCGGAACGTTTGAATCGAACCCCGAAGGAGAACAACTGAGTGTGGCTCGATCTAAAAAGCTAAAAATAGTGGCATTTGTCATGGACATCATTCCTAAGTGAGACCAGCACCTTCGAATTATTCCCCCAAGCGATACGAGGAGCATCTCAAACCTTGTCATATGGGAGTCCTCAGGGGGGTGGGGGGGGGGGCATGCCATCCAATCGAAAATATACAATGGAATTTTTTACATGTTTCCAGGACAGTTTGTGTTGGTCACGCGGTGCAGCCTCGGTTCTATACGTCAGTTGTTGCCTGGTACTGCTCCCAATGTGTCGAAATGTATTAGCGCTGATCAGGAACTCTAACAAGGTGAGACAAACAACGCCAGTTGGGAACCTGGATTAACCTGAGAATATGAGAAAGGAGAGCGTTTTAGGTCAATTTTAAAGCTGACTTTTAAATTAGCACAGTCGAAAATATATTTCATTTGCGAAATAATTCGCGCCTGCTTTGCTTTTGGATTACCACGTTAAGCGATTGCCTAATGATGATGTCACACGAGCAGACTTGAAACGCCGATTTTCAACGCAACATCTCGCTGCAGCAACACGTTGCAAGATTTTGAAAGTTATTTGAAAACCTGCAACATTGTTGCCTGAATATTGCATGTTGTTAAAAATCGTCTCATACCGTTGCCGCGGCAAAGTTGCCTTAAAAGTTGTCTTAAAAGTTGTCTCGTGTAACATGGATTAAAAATCGAAAGCTAACGTTTCGAGCATAAGCTTTTCGTCGGAGCGAATCATCTTGTAACACTCCCCACCGACGCAGCACCACAGTTTCTTTAAAAACTTACCCCTTTATTAAAATGTATGTTGTGTTGAACTATAGGTTGTTAACGGTATATTTGGACGCCTAATGGACAGAAACATCTGGTTTCACAAGGCATGTGCACTTCTGATCATTATTTCAGCAGGTACGTTATGTTTTGTCCCCCCCCCCCGGCTGAAAGTGAATATGTAATATAATTTTCTTTGTTCTGTGTTGTCACCAATGTAACTGCAGACTTCTATCAACGACTCCAGAACCTTTGTGCAGCAGATTTTCAAAGCTGGGTAATCAAGTTAGCAAAGTACGAATTTGATTTTACTAAGTGAACAGAATGAAAGAAAAACGCCAAATTACATGAACGAAAATTTATTAGTCGTACAACACACGCGCTGATATGCCCCTCGCACCACCCCTTCCCCACCAACGCGCCACGTTAATTCCCCTAATTTTCCCCAAAACACATGAAGGGTATGCGCCAAAACAGAAAAATCTTCGCTTCTGGAAACAAGTTTAAATTTGCATGGTATTTCTCGAGCCTTGTGTTTGTCAGAACTACCTCTTACATGCAAATAACCACATATTGATACATATACTGAGAAAATGTACGCAAACACTTGCTGTCCTTTTTTGTGTTGATATTAATCATTTTCACCCTCATTCTTTCTTCAGGGATTCACACTGGAGCGCATTTAGTGAATTTCAGGAGATTTTCTTCCAATTACAGCTTTGACTTCACAGATTTGAACTTTGCTTCGCATCCAAATCAGGTTAGGTCTAGAGTTTGATTCAGTCTCGATATTTTCTACTCGGTTTCAGTGCATTCCGTGTACACCACAACTGCTAGTCTTCATTGGCCCGAAGCTACTTAATTGAAAATTACGACTTCTCCGTGCAAATAGCTAGATATTAGCAGTAGGTAGAAAAAACCTTTAATTACTTGAAGTAGATAATAACGTCTTCTTTGAAAGCTACCTGAGTGTATGGCGGCCTTCCTTTCCCACTGTTTCTCACAACGACTTCATGGTCAGGCTATTCACCAGTTATGCGAAACTGAGGCAGTACCTATAGCAAACATATTAGCTCTGTTATGATGTAAACTGTTGTGATGCTGTGTAGTCGTCCAGGTGGCTCTCTCGGATATGGCGCGGTTACTTTGCTTGTCGACCCTTTAAGCTATTTCCTGCTATCAAGACATTCTTTGTCTGACTCAGATTTTTCTCCGTACTATTTATTTTATTTCTAGGGACCACTGGAACTATTGTTTACCTCAGGTAAGGAAATAGATTCCATTTTTGCAGATACAGTAATATAATAAACAAATGCGCAGATTTCTACTTCTGTTTAATTTAGGCTTTAGTTTGCCGGAAAGAAAACTCTCATTTGATCTCTATTTCAGTTGCTGGACTAACAGGAATACTGATGACGTTGCTTTTGCTTGCTATGGTATGTAGCATGGTATTTGTTGCAAATTTTGCTGCACGTATTGTATTGGGACTGCGTAAGTACGACCATATCTCACAAGGCATCAAATCCTTGAATTGGCTGCAGGTCAGTGATAGACTCTACATAAATGATGCTGTGATGACTTTCAAATGTATTCATAAACTTGTTCCAGATTACTTGATTGATAAATTCATTTTTCGATCTCAAATCGCTACAAGAAACACCAGACAGAGTAATGACTTAAACATTCCACGTTGCCGACTGGCTACTGGACAAAGATCTTTTGCATATCGTGGAGCAAAACTCTGGAATGAG
>OMLO01005843.1_pt1 | contig 10346 bp, 8 predicted proteins | sample 1674811 | NCBI WGS metagenome assembly OMLO01 (sample SAMN06265003, study PRJEB25207) | coral metagenome | isolation source: Coral host | place: Mexico:La Bocana,Puerto Morelos, Mexico | collected 2008-11-13
GTTTTAGTGAACATGTTTGCACACATGTTTAATCTTCAAGTCATAGAAGCTGGTCTTGACTAGAACAGATTTGCATATATTCCTCAAGATTGACGTCCACAACGATTTCGATGTTTGTTTTGCCCAATTCCAAGAAAGTCAGTTTGTCAAGAAAAACATTGGCTGTGACAGCAAAAATCAAATAGGGAAGTGGGCAGTCAGTCATTTTGCCACATTAATCGGACACATTGCCACATCAGACACATGCAGGAAGAGGCCAAAGATCTCGCAGCGACCCTTGCCGACATATGATCTTTCGTCTAAAAGGCTGTGGCGCCTGAGGTGAAGAGTGTATCTATCTACCTTTAACTCTCTACATATCTAAATAGCTGCTCAGCAATCAATCAACGTTAGTGCATCAATCAGTAGATCAATCAATCAATCATTCAATCAAGTGATTAATCACAGAAGGAACTTCATGCAATGCATGAAAACCAAACCCGTACGATTTGGGATGGCCCAGCTCAGGTTTCTTCCACTAGGACCAATGTCACGAAAGTTTCTTCGAGCCGCCAGAAACGACGCAGAAAGGGATGCTTGGCTGCGCAATCGTTGGGTACGTAAACATACGTCGTTTTTTGTTGTCCATTGTTTCCGGCCTTTGAAGCTTTCTCTGACGGAAGTGAATTTCTTGGGGCCCTTAGGTTTCAAAAAAACTCCTTTCTGTAATTTGGTCTCTTGCAAATTTGCTTCGCAATGGGGAATCAATCTTGAAAAAATAAAAGAAACTGGGCGTGAAAGACAAACATGAATGAAAAAATCATTCATACGAAATAGGGTGCAACTTGAAAAATCAGAATGACAAAACAACACTTGATTGAAAACACAGGTCTCTACGATCCATTCAGCAGGCCATTTCTTTTCCATAATGGTCATAGTTGCTCCGAGAATCATGTTGGTTGTTTCCCATCTCTGATTTTTAATGTTTTTTTTTTTGTACAGGGGGTATTGGAGAATACATTTGAAAGATTGGTTGCATCGATTGTCGCCATTTCGCTGAGGGAAGTGTAAGAGAAGCAATTGTATCAAGCAAGGCTGATGACCTTTGTGTGGCAACAATTTCCAGCAACATGTATTGATGCACAATGTACAAAGCATCTAGAATTGGAGGTGCCGAGTGAGAAATCCAAAGCAAATATTGCTCCAAAAAATGGGAGGGAAAGCACTATTCAGAAGTCCTGTTGGGAAATTGGATTCAATAGTGGTTTTGTTGTGTAAATTTTTTATAGGCGAGCTAGCAGTTTGAGAGCTTCCAGCGTGCCATGGCTAAGTCACTGGCGCATTAAGATCGCTCTGAAAGAAGTGATGCTGACTTGGAACCTTTTTCTCTCCACCTTGCGAAGCGAAGTTTTGGAGATTGTTACTTGCAAAAGGTCTTTAGCAAACAAGCCTTTCACTCTTCCAGAGGGTCAGTGGGTGGCAGCTCTCCCTCCTACGTGTAGCAGATTAGGATTTGTTTGGGATGGCGCCTCCTCTGAAAAATCTATTCGGAAACAGTTTTTGAATGCATTACAGCAGCTTTTTGGTCAACGGCAAGGCGATTTGACAATCGACCAAGTAGTCAAAGGTTTTCAACGCTTTGCAAATACGAACAGGGCTCCAAGTGATTCTTTGCCACCCTGTCCAGATTTACGGATTCGACAGGCCGAACAAACCATTGTTCAGGAGGTGATTCGGAGATGCGCTGAATCTGGTGTAGCAGCTAGTACTTCAAGTTCAAGTCTTCAAACTTCTGGGATGAGTGTTCCGGTGGGTGTGGTTGTTAGGAGGGAGCGTGATGTAGCATCATCATCATATCCCAGAAAAAGACTTTCCATGTCCTCGGTATCTTCTCAGCAATCAATGCCTAGTTCTGTGGTGCCATATTCCGCGGGGGGTCAACATACACTTGTTCAACGTGTGGATGATGAGACTCGTTCTGCTAGCCACTCATATGCCTCACAAGCTTCCCCACGTGGATCCACAGACATGGTGGTTTTTGAGGAGGATGGTCGCACCCAAGCCCACAACTCATTACTGGTAGGTTTGCCACAACTTCCTCAAAATTTGGATGACTTGACGCCTACCGAGCTCCGCAGGTTCATCGTTGCCCACCAGGCAGATTGGTTGAGGGCTGCAAACAAACTAGTGTTGGATGATGGGAAAAAGACTTCTGGAAGTTCAAAATCAAAGCGAAATGCGGGTTCTAAGAAATCTGTTCGGAGTTTCCAGCGAAGCATCCAATATTGGCGAAAGAAAGTCAAGGCTAACCAGAAACAAAGCGACGAGAAGATTAACCAACTAGTGAAACAGAATGAGTTGTATATCAAAAGCAAACGAAGGAAAAAAACTGCCTTTAGAAGTCACCTTACAGTTTTCGGCGGATACAAGTTGGCTCTTGCTCGCAACGTGGGGCATGCATCATGCGCATCAACACTGTGTATGTTGGAAGCCGACGCGACGCACCGAACAAGCCTCACGCGTTTCCCGGTTTGTATGGGACCAATCAAGACCCCAAAAACATTTACCACTGGGAAACTATCCAAGTGCTGTTGGATTGATTGGATTGGGACATGTTGATTTGTAACAAAGTTTTTGGGTTTCGGGCCTCAATGTTTCTCTGACCTAGTTTTTTGTCAATTTGAACGGAGTGGATTGTCTGCCAATTGTTTGGGAGTATGTTGTAACAGGTTTATAAAGATAGTGGCAGCGTAAGATTCAGCAATGCGGCAAATGGATTATTTTTTGCTGCGTTTTCTAGAGTGTTTCCATGTTGATGTTGTTTGTTGGTTTCCGGGTGTTGATATTATTTTTTGTTGTTTTAGATTTCAGCAAGGATGGGAGCATTTGCTTGCCGGTGCGATTATGGCGGATCAGAATGAATGGCATACCAGGGGTCAAATCATGATGACTGAAGATCTTGGACATCCGACCTATGACATCCACGTAGTTAGGGGAGACAGTACGAACTCTGCTGCGGCTCAGCGTAGCAAGGTTCACGTTTGCACTTGTCGTTCCACTTACTGCGAAGGGCTTGATGATGCTATCACAAAACCAGATCTTCCTGATGAAGGGTTTGATGGGGATTTTGGCGGGCTAGCTTTAGCAGAGCGTGTTCGAGATTGCTACGCGGATTTACAGTTTGTTTTACGGGGGACTGCCGAGGAACAGTACAATATGTACAACAATCAACTGTCAGGAATGGGGGCTCCGATTTTCAAAGCCAAAAATCAACAACCTTCCAATGTAGACTGCAGTACCGGTAGCTTGAGAATCTTTTGCCATTGCACTGATGACGGCCCTGATCAAAAGGGCTGCCAAAAGATCATTGAGCAAGAGCTGTCTTCTGATCCAACAACCTTATATATGCGAATTCCATGCCTCTTACATCAGATCCACATTTGTGTATCAAAACAATTGCGACGCCTCTCCAGTTTTTTGGCAGTGACATAGTTTCTGGAATCTTTTGGGCATGCGTGAGATATGTTTCGTATTTTATTTTTTGTTGATTTGTACTGGATAACAAGGACTTTAGATGCACTCGACATGGTTTGTCTAAAGTGTGTGAAATTGGGATCTAATCAAAGTACAAGTCACTGAGAAGAAGGAGGTGCTTGCCATAATCATTTAGTTTTTCTGTAGGAAAGCCTTCCCAAGAAACTCTTTCCAGTTGTCACTTGTCACTGAAACTTCTCAAGCTGGTGCCGAGGCCATTACAGCAACGTTGCGAAAATCATCAACGTATGGCGGGGGACTGGGGCCGCAACGAAGATACGGAAAGTTTATCTAAAGAAGTTTGGTCAGGATAAGGCCAAAAGGGTGGCAAGGCTTCCGCCAAGGGCATTAACTGGTCGATGGGGTAGTGTTACAGCTGCCGAGCAATTTCTTCTCAATGCTGGTATTGAGGAATTACCATCTGCATTTAGCGCTGACCCTTTGGTTAAATGACATTAGAAATATATGTTGTATGTTTGTTTGTTTGTTTGTTTTGCCTGTACCTGTACCTGCACTCACAGTGTTACTCGGGGCATCATAACCGTGGTTTGTGAGCTTGGATGTGTTTTGTGGTGATCCCCCACTCTCGCGGCCAAGGCGCTGGGAATTGAGGGTGATACTGGTCCTGACACTTCTGGCCTCTTGGACATTGATGCTTTGGAAATTCACAACATGGATACAGTCATCTACAAAAAAGTCATGGGAAGGTGGCGAGCAGATGCCATCAAAGCGTTGAATTCCAAATTTTTCTGGGTGCAGCTGATTCTGGCCACTCGTTTGTGCTTCATTGAAAGATTTGTTAGTGAAAAATTTTGAGGTGGCAAACAACACATGCCACCTGTGATTAAATGTAGTAGGTACGAAACCAAAATGCTAGGTATGCAACTTTCCTTTGTTTGTATTCAACTGCCTTTGTGCTTGGTCATCTTTTGAAACACAAGCATTAAACATCATATAATATGTAAAGTGATCGCCAAAAAATAGTATCGGCCAACGTTGGGAAATGGTCACGTGGGGTTACTTGTTTTTCTCCAGCTACAGAAGCATTAGGCACATGGGACTCGAGAGCCTTTGACACATTTGCTTCACTATCTCATGGAAACACCGTCTCCAACAAAACGGTCAAAGCTTCTCGAGTTAGTATTCTTCAAGTGGGATCAGATCTTGAGGGAGTATGAGCAAGTTCTAGATGCAGATTGTGTTAAGTGGCACAAATGGCATGAATTGTTGGAAAACGAAAACAGTGATACGGTTGATGAATGGGTCTCAACGCTTGTGGCTTGTACGCTGGAGGGTGCTAGCGAGATTGACCGTCGGATTGGGGGCTTGGTGCGGACATACCCTCTTAGACTAGCTTGGCTCATCTTTACCAAAGATCCACTCAAAGTTTGCAGAAAACGTCAGGATTTGGCTTCAGAGCTAATATCGGAAAACTGCGACTATGATCAGAGTTTTACTGCAAAACTGGTTGCTTTTTTCAGACCTGAACTAGAACACTGCGCTTCCACAGGCATGCTGGACCAATTGATGCATCAATGTGTGTCGGACTTTTTCGAAGTCAGTTGTTTAGATACACAGGCTGTAGAGGGAGCAAACAGTATGGTGAAAAAGATGGTCCAAATCGCACCAAACATAAAGTTGCCGCTCCTTAGTGACCGACTCCTAGTGAAGAAAGTATTGGCTCCTCAAGTTACTCAGGGGGAAACGGCCGAGATTCGACGTCAATCAAGATTGGACGCCATACAATACACCGTTGAGAAACACAAGGAAGCAATCCAACAGATTCTTGTTTCCCTTTGTTAGTGAAGTTTGGTGTTTTGTAGGGCCTAGGTTTTTCAAGGGCTGCTTTGTTTTTGTTTCTAGCTGGACAGGTTCTTGAATTCTTCAATAAAGTACTGAGGAAGTGAGGGTGTTCACAAAAAAAGACGTTGTAACATGCTAACATGAGGAGAATCACAAACCGAAGCTAGTAGCGTTTGAACTAAGGACCGCCAGGATCCCTGAGCGTTTCAAAGTTTCAGAGGACGAGGATGCACTGCCTTTTGGAAATGTGGAGGACGCGAAACCAAACAGTATTTCTGATGCTTTGGTTCTTGCAGAGCCACCCAATCAGGAAAGTGACGTTGGCTACTTGATTCAAGTGGTTGAGGGCATATATAGTTCTTTTTTTCAGGATGGGCTGAAGAAACGCAACCGAAGTTGTGTCTATGATGATCTGTACGTACGTTACGTTGGATTTCATGTTGTACGGTTTCTAGATGATGTGCTTACGATGTTGATGTTGAGGTCCTGGTTTTTAACAAACTCCAGAATACACTCCATGTAAGCCAGTGAGCACAATGATCCACCCAAAGTACGTAGTCATGTTAAAGCCATCAGCCACTTTGACAACGGGAAACTTAGGTATGGAGTCTGCTATTGTCAGGGCCCATTTGTCTGATGATGAAAAGAGCGTCAGTATCGTCAGTTCTGATGCTAGCAGCTCCGATGCTCCTGCACGAACAAGAGGTAGAGGGCGAGGAAGAGGGAGACCAAGGGGGGTAAAAGCAAAGAGAGGTCGGGGAAGGGGCAGGGGAAGTAAGAATCCAACAGTGACTGCAGACCCCTTGATTCCTGATCAAAATACTGGCCTTCACCAAAAGCTGAAATTAGAGGGTACGCTTGAGTCTCAGATTGCTAAACGTATGGCAGCCTTTCTGTTGGCTTGTGGTGGCCCCGGTTCCTTCAAATCTGATGCAAGAGTGGCCTACACCTTTACACTTTCCAAATTTCAATCTGGGAGAGTTGATGATAACGCCCCCATGGTTCAGCGCTTGTGTGAATTTTCTGGAGTGGTATGTTCCATGCACTATTCTCAAAGAACGTGGGCGTTGGGAAATATCAATCCGTCACATGGGGTTGGTTCATTTGGAAGTTTCGAACTGGGACTGCCCTTGGAATTTCTGCAAACAGAGCAGTTGATGAACTTGATATACCAACGGTTCCTGCACTATAATCTTCGCGATGATGAGGTAGTGATTGCCGCATCTTGTCGCACACTGAAAATTACAAACTTCATCTCAACTTTTTATACTGCTGTATTGCTGTATGTGTTTCTGTTCTTCTGGTTGTCACTGGTTGCTTGTGTCTTCCACTTCGCGCGTAAACGCGAAGTGGCGGGCCTGAGGTTTGCTCTGGCGGTCAGCGGCATTAGCCTGGCTGCCGGCATTGTTCTTCAGTCCCTGGGCCTTTGGAGTTTTGGTATCATCCATCGTTCATCGTTCATCATTATTTGATGATTCATCATCCTTGATCAATTATATATCATCACTATGGACCTGATTCATTATTGGGAATTCATTATCATCATTATTGATGGTTCATCATTCGTTTTTCATCTATCATGAATCAAAATAAGATTTCAACTAATTTCTTTTGCTGATCGCCACTTGGTCTTGCCGAAGGGTGACCCAACCACGACCTCCAAGGACTGGGCAGAAATTGGCACCAGCAAGTTCGGGATACCAAGTCGTGGCATGTTGCATAAACACATAGAAATATATAAAGTAGACATACATTAGGAGCCTTCAAGAGACCCAGAAGATCAATTCAAAGATTGGGTCATTGCGTTGCATTGGTTTTGTCTATGCCCTCTCCGACAGATGGCGCACCATTTCTGGAGCCAGCGGAGTTAGAGAAGTTCCCCGAGCCCCGAGAGGAGCTGATGAAACACATGTGCCGAAAAGGCAAAAAGGATAGGTTTGAAGACATGGGAAGCTAAAGATCCTTGCAAAAAAAATCCCTGTAAGATTGAGAGAATTGCTTTGCCCGTTTCTGGCATTTTCTTTTGGAAAGGGTTTGCTTAGCTGGTAGGAATCACATGCCAAAGTGTTAAGCCTTAAGCAGATGTTTGCGAGTGTTTGTGGAATGAGGTTCTGCACACTCTGGCGCAGTGTCCAGAGGGCACTGCAAAGTACAGTCACCATTTCCAGGAAAAGCACGAAAAGCACCTTGAATTTCACTATTGAAAATCTTCTCAAATGGTAGGCGTGTAGGTCAGATTCTTGCGAGGACATGATGGCAGCTGAGTACCTGGTGAATCGGGTGAGCCATGGCCATGTGGCCAAGTCAAAGGTGGTACAAGGCAGTGCACATGCTTGTGACGATGGCCAAGATGGCCAACATGCCAGTAAGAATAGGTCAGGAGGACTCAGACGGGGTGACATTGGTGACATTGTGCAAGTCTGTGAAAACGATTTGACCGCTTCAGAACCAAATGGTGCCTTACCAAACTGACCTGGTTTCAGATTGGTGAATGATTCCATGTGGCATTTTCTATTTTCATTGTTAAACTTTTTTATTATAGATACGGAGTGGAATTTCGAACAGGCAATACTTGTTGAAGGAAATGGATCGGGTGCCTTTGGGTTTGCGGCTTCCAGTGGCGGGTCGAAGATCGTGCAAACTTCACGCGCCGGCCCCAAAATTCCCAAAGCAGGCCACATGAGACGTTCCTAATGGCTTGGCTGGCACCGCCCATCAGTCATTCAAGTCATGGCAGCCATGGTGTCCACGGCCGCCACTCGAACCGTGTGGCCATGGGCGCCGATAGATGGCCTGCGGCCGTAACGGCCATGGTGGCAGCGTCTGGGCGCGCGGGAAAAGCATCCAAAGTGTCGTTGGAGCAGGTCGGGTGGGGAGAAAAAAGTCAGGGAATGCCACAGATTTGAATCCATTCTGCCTTGAAGTCTAAGCCTTTATGTCTGTCTAAAATTATAAGACTTTAAAACATTTTAAAATCCAACAATGTCCTTGTTCTGGCGCAGATATATAGATGCGTCAGCTCGTTAATTTGTCAGGGAGGTAGCTGGGGTAGGTCTGTTGGCAGGTTGTTGGTCTAGTTGGCTATTCTTGTTGAGTCAGTTGCTTTATCAGCTAGTTACTTTGGTAGTTACTTGGCAAAGCATCTACAGTTGTGGGTAGGCTGCCTATTTGTTTGCTTAGTAGTTGGGGCCACTTAGGTAGTCAGTCGTTCGCTTTAGGAGTTTTTGCCGTTGTTTTCAGGGGAAATATTTTGAGCATGAATTTGAAGGATCTTTTCCGAAATCATTTCAATGAATTATTCGTGTGAAATTGTTTTTCGGAGTTATATTCAGGGAATTCGTTTTGGGGATTTATTGTCGAAAATTGGGGACGTCTTTTTTGGGAAGTATTTATGAGGATCTATTTGAGGGGGATTTCTTCTGGAGATTGGGGCTGTGAAGCGTTGAGGAGTTATTTTCGAGGAATTTTTGTTGGGGAATGATTTATCTGGGTGTCCAAGTTTTTCTTGGTCGGAATGTCGGAATTTTGAGTGATATGTTTTTGTTGATTGTTTATTGACCTGGTTTGTCGGTTGGGTTGCTGTGACTCGTTTTTGGTCATTTTTACTTCGAGAATAGGTTTAAAAATTAATCTGAGGAAAAAATATGCGGTTAGATATAAGTGGCATTTGAAACGATGAATGTCTTTCATTTCGGGTGGTTGACTAATATTTTTCAAACAGATGATTGAAGCCACGAACTAGATCCCTTGGTACATCTTTGCTAGTTCCAACCATGAATCCCTCTCAATTCGAACTGTTTGGTGAACTGTAGCGAATCGAAGGTACTCAGATGCAAGATTGGATCACCAAAGGAAATGTAGGGCAACCATGCCCCATAGGTACAGTTCTTTTCTTGCCTGCATGAAAGGTAACTGTAGTTGTTGGTTAGTATAAATTGACGATGCTTAGTCCCATCCTTCTGACGCAAGTGATATCCCAATTGAAAGTAAAGCCATAATTTGAAATCAACTAGTAGTTTTTTGGTGGTTTGGGGCCCTCAAAGTCGGGGTGCCCCCAATTCGAATCCCAATCCCTTTCATTTTGCCTTCGGGAGGTGTCAGGCAATCGAATCAACTTGGAAGCCTTAGAGAGTTTATTCTCCTGAAACCGACGGGGCGACACGGCTCCAATCTAGAAGGGGTTGTTTGTTGGATGCGACATGAACGGGACAGGAATTTCATATTCACAAGTTGGCCTTTAGTTTCTATGTTGCATTGAAAATTCGAAAATCACGACGACATCTCGAAATGTGAGGAATTTTAGAAAATCATTGGAAAATGATTGTTTTAGGAAGGAATCTTTGTTTCAGGATTTTGGGGGTCCCATAAAGATCCCCTCATACTGAGTCGACACGCCCATTTTTGTGGCCCAACAACATGACAGAATGCAACCCCAAAGCGTAGATCTATAGGGATTCATGCAGGGAAGTCAAAAAAAAACTTGTTGGTGGTTTTTCTCCAACCAACTTGAAAAATATGTGCAAGTCAAATTGGATCGTTTCCCCCAGTAAGGGTGAAAATTCCAAAAATATTTGAATTGCCACCACCTAGTTAATAGGGATCCTTATAATATTCATAATGGTTTATCATAATCCCTATATAATTCCTATATAACATGAGTAGTTTTTGACCAAAACTTCACCACCAAGATACCAAAGAGGTCCAGCTGGCATTTGACTCTTGGTGCGCGAGCACTCACCCATAGCATCTGACAGTTTGACCTCACATCTGAAACCCTGAAAATGGGGGAAGCCCCTCAAAAAAAGGAGATTCATATTAGGAGGTTTCCATCATTTTTTGTTTGAAAGTCTATGTTAGTTTTTTCCGGGGGAGTAACCTCTATGACTTAAGGATCAAGAAATGTGTGTGTGTGTGTTGTTTCTATTTGGTTCCATTTCTTGTAGGGATTTTTTTGTTTGCAGAATCAATCCTCCTTCAGACCACCAAAAAAAGTGGCACATGGAAAAAGAACATGATGAAGATGAACATCT
>OMLO01005844.1_pt1 | contig 10345 bp, 7 predicted proteins | sample 1674811 | NCBI WGS metagenome assembly OMLO01 (sample SAMN06265003, study PRJEB25207) | coral metagenome | isolation source: Coral host | place: Mexico:La Bocana,Puerto Morelos, Mexico | collected 2008-11-13
CATGGAGAAGCTCTACGTTCCTGAAAAGCCTCATCGCACACTTCCTATTCCACTGCCACATATGAGCTGACTTGTAATGTCATCATGCTGTCATATTTAGAAGGATACAAAAACTCTGTGTAAAGGCATCATGTAATTAATTTGTCTATTTCTATTATGGATTATCTTGAAATTCTTTTGCCTTGCTTCCAAGATGGTACATGAAATAACAAACTCACTTTGTTAACTGTGCTTGCGTTAAAGAGAAGGTGATCACAATATACGTGTAGATTGAACCAATAAGATAAGTCAGAGATGTGGCTTTGGTCCCTGTGTTTTTTTTATGTTTGTACCATCAAAAGAAGCAGGTCCTTTATGTTGAGTTATTTTTCACACTATGAAGTGCCCGTCTTAAAAAATATGCACAGTCAAAAAGCAAATTGTAGGTTGAATTATTTTCCATGGCCAACTAAACATTTAATTGTGGATTACCATTGACAGTTCTGATGCTTCTTGGGCTTTATGGGAAGATTTTTCCCATAGTTCTTTGCCAGTCAACAGCCTCTACACTGGTAACTTTTAGCAATAGTTTGTGCCTCAGACAAAATTGGCTTTGAATTGCCAGGCAATAATTATATAAAGATTTCAAAATTGTTAATTAGTGAGTGGCACTGGCTAAAGATATTTGAAACAATGGTTGAAGTGCTCATTAATTTTGGGTTAGTTCGTTTACTCAGTTTTGAACTGCATTTTTATTATATAATTAACTGACCTCCACTCCCAAGGGTGCCAAATTTCAAATAAAATTAAATAATGTCGTAAAGCACCAATCTTTTTGTTTTGTGGATTAGAGCTCAAAAGCTTTCATATAAATTGGGGCCATTGCAAGGTTTTGACCAGACTTAAAAGTCAGCTCCCACTGACTGCAAAGAAGCAAAATTAAATGTGACATACTATGCATGTTTTTACTCCTCTTCACTATCTTTTTACAGTTACTTTGTTGTAATATCCCATCTTTTCTACTTGATGAATGAGAAATAAGAGGTTTAAAATTGACAAGCACTAAATTGGATGAATTAAAGTCGTTTGTAAATATTTCTTCACAAGGCTTTCAAAATATTGTAAATATAATTATTGATAACAGAGGTTATTGTTGATGTAACTGTGTAAATGTTTTGAATAAATTTGTGCTAGTACATTGAGTAAGCTTATAGCCTCTCTGATTTTTGGTTTTGGAGTGGGGTGGCTGTGACACAGGCTAGCAAGCTTGCTGACACAAAGTAATAGTATTCTACGTCTATTTTCAGTTTTTTGGGTTCTCATCTTTACCTGAGAACAATAAAGGGAGAGGTAATAAGATAAACAGACAGTGAAATCACAACTTTTCAAGCCTCCAAAGGAAACAAAAATTGCTTCGAAAAATTGGGTAGTTTGAGAAACTGGTGGTTAAAAAGGTCAGGGGTTAAAGGGTCTCTACTTCCTGTAAGTTATACCTTTTTTCTGCTTTCTGCCCCACCCCTCCCACCACATTTAATTTCAAGTTTACATCCCATAGACTTCCCATCCCCTACACACACCTACTTAATCTTTGAGCCCTTTATCTTCTCTCCCAAGTTATTACTAAAGAGTTTTATCATACAGATCTTGTATATTTCATGAAGCCCATAATACATCCGAAACGGAGAAATTGTATTCGGTGACCTAGGGGATTCCTGTGACCAAATACCAAGTTGAGCAGTCTCCGGAAATTACGATATATTTAGGTTCAGTCGCTGCCAATGAAAACAATGGGAAGAGTGACAAGGGGAATCAAAAACCGGAAGTCGGCATTTGTAAGCCGTGCCGAATGTGATGGATTACACTGCTGTGATTGGCTGATTTCTTGTTCCAGCATGCTGAGTACGGGGCAAAACAAACGAGGTCGGGAGAAAGTGTCAAGTATTTGGCGAAGGAATGAGTGTATGTTGTAGTTAGGGCATGCAACGCTGGGAAATCGCGTATAATACCCTAGGAGAAAATGTTATTGAACGGATGTTGACTACAGGAATTCGTAGCGTTTACAGTCTGGGTTGTTTTGAGATTCTATACTCAGTACTAGTGTTTCTCAATACGACCACACAGAAAAGACATCCAAAACATGGCGGCGTACTCTTTAACCTAACGGCCAATGGAATTTTCTTGAGCTAGAGGTAAATAAATTACGCAAAGTGCTCAGAAATCTGTTGAAGTAAAATATGGGGTCTGCAGGCTCTGTCAATCCAGCGAAAGTTGTTGAAGTCGACGATGAATTTGGAGAAGATGTCGAGTCGGGAGTTACTAAGAGAATTCCCATCGAAGACCCGCCTGGCCGGAAAAGCACTTCGTTGCGAACGGCAAGCAGTTCGTTTGGAAAGAAAAAAAGTAGAAGAAGTACAAGGAGTAAACCAATTATCAATAGCATAAGTCTACGGTCTGTGTTCTCCATTGGGGATCAAGAGACCGAAGCAGATCAGGTCCGTAGGGAGTTGGAAGAATATCGTCAGAAAACGTTAACAGAAATTTCCGAACTTGAGGTTCGCAAAGAGAAATTATACAGTGAAAATCAACGATTACGTGGAGAAATCAAAGCTTTACAAGTTACTTGTCTGAAATTAAAGAATGAAAGGGCTATGGCGTTAGAGGGGAAGGAGCAAGCGCTACAGAGAGCTGCTACGTTCGAGAAAGGTAATACGACTTAATCTCATAGATGTAAGTTTTGCGATAAGAAATTATGGCACTTCGACGTAGAGATACAAAATCGGGCTCGAGCCGAAAAGATTTCGCGTTAAAATTATGAGTAAAAGATCAGATTGGTACCAACAAGTTTAGATTGTTATTTTAAAATAACAGTAATGATCTTTCTCTCGTTTCCTCACCTTTTGTTAGACGTGGTTACGCTACTTAATAGAGATCGTGACAATCACAAGCTTAAGTTGATTTCATTGTTTACGTCTTTTGTCATTGTCTCATAGTCAAAACAACTTTTGCAACACTGTTCGAAACAGATAACTTTGATTAATACACCTTTCTGATTTGTGGTAATTTGATAACTGTTATATTGCCAGGGGCACTTCCTTATATTTGAATATTTTTAATAAGTGTGTATATTGTTTTTTCATTGTCATGAGTAGACTTAGTCAATAATGGATTGTTGTATTGAAGTTAAATTTACCTGATTTGAGAACGCAGAAATTATTTTTGAAAGGAATCATATGCAAGATTGAAATTCCTTTGTTCTTCGAAAGGCAACACAGCCAATATCATTCATCTATAGATCAGTTTTAAAGAAGTCCTCCTTTCCTTACTGCTAAAACATGAGATTGGTAATTTAGGGAGGTTTCAGAAATATAACCACACATCCATTATCTCAAGAATCACACCAGGTTATCAAAGGCTTAATGTCAACCTTTGTCGATCTTATCTGCTCTAGTGGAATCCCATACTTTCAACTTGGAAACCTCTCATTGGGTAATCCCTAGGTCAGTTTGTGTTCATTTGTTTGTCTTTCTGTCCTACTTGAAAAGATCATCAAGTCCCAGGCAATTCTAGAATGACCCCTTTGCAGTGATCTTTCATGGACTCATTCCCAGAATCTGGAACTCATGCTGACCACACATTGAGTCACTGAAACAGCAGCATCTGCTGTATTAAGATTTGACTTGAAATGCTCCACCTTGAATACGTATCTGAAATTCACTTTTCTTTCCAACAAATTATTTGTGAACACATAGATATTTTAAAAATCTATTGTTATTTTGACTTGATCCACTGTAGAAGTGGAGTGGAAATTCTTGTAGTGATTGACTCACCAAATAGTTAAGTTTAAATATTTACTGTTAAAATCATGTAGTTGCCACAGATTTAGAATGCAGCATGTAGATTTACTAACAATAATTTAACTGCATAGTGGAGGTTGATGACATAAATTGGCAGTTAATGTATAACAACAGTAAGCCTAGGAAATACTGCATGCACTGGCCTCACTATCTATAACGTAGTGTCTGTTCAGTGATAATGTTGGTGATTGACCTTTAACTATAAATTTCTTTACTGGTTGTTGTGTCTTGGGTATTTATCCTTGAAAATGTGATGACTGCAGGTTCTTAAGGTGGTGCGTGTATCTGGTTTGTGTAAGAATTTGAGTGTAGTAAATTCCTCTGTTCTAGATGTGGCTTTAGATATGGTGTGTGCATTAGATTTGAGTTCTTGAAGTCAAGAAGTCAAGTATACCTGGGCGTCATGTTGTCTTAGATTAATGTTATAAAGGGTGTTGGTCTGTGATGCCGACTCCATGCAACTCCAGTTTGACATCTTTTTTTGATATAAAGTTTTAAGGTTGCTTGCTTGATACTCTTCAGAGATATTTCACTGACACTTGATCAGACGGACTTAGTTTATTGTCGATAAGACTGAATTGTACAATGATAATGTAGTAATTAGTTACTTAGCAATCTGCATGTGACGTAACATAAGTGATTGATAGATCATAGATGTTCATGACAATACTAGTCACCTGGCAACCATACATGCTTCAAGGAGGTTACTCCAAAAAGCTTGCTCTTTTGTATATAGCAAGTAAATGTTCAGCTTTACCACTCACTGAAGTCTCCTCCTCTGAAGTGTCCACCATCCTGAAGAAATTTGTTTTGGAAGAAGTGACTTTGTCGATTGCCATTTTGAAATTGTCTTGGCAGCCAGACCATGGTTATATGACATCATTTCGTCCAACTCAAAATTGGCAGGAAGGAGAAAAACCTACAACTGACTTAGCATCCTTCCCAAGGTCAACAAAAGATCCATTTTTTTCAAGTGATTATCCACTTAAATATTTTTAATGCTATCATTTCAGAGCTTGGAACATGTTTGGCTCAAAATAATAATTATATAATGGCTCGAGACTGGCCATAACCTAGAGTGGTAGTTAACAGGCTTGTTAGAAGCTTTTTGGACAAATCTCTCAGACGGAATTATGTCACAAAAATTAAGTAACCTGGCTGATGAGTACTGTTCAAAATGGCCACAACAATGTTTGAATTCTGGGCTTCTTTGGAGACAAATTTCATAATTTTATAACGTGCACTTCTGAGGCTGACATTTCAGTGAGTGGCTAAACTTAATGCAAGGTTTTTGTTAGCATTGACAGAGAAAATAAGTTTTTTGAAGTGATCTTCTCCATTAAACAGTGTTTGGAAATTCTTTACATTTGGTGCAAGAAGGTGATTTTAGAAAATATCCATACTGTATAAAAGAGATAGGTATTCAGAATTCCTAAGGCAATGGCGGGGGATAATATCTGGAATTTCCAGGTGGGACAGACAACATTGCGAAAGCACAGACAAATGCTCCTGATAACTACATAAACCAACCCTAATGCAAGGCATTGAAGCATGGATCACCCAGGCATGTGTTTGCATTCATTTGCAGAAAAAAATTGATAGAAATAGTGTGGTTTGAACATCAAGTTTTAGTGGCCTTTAATGCATGGGAAGGTGTTAAGGCCTCTTATTAAATAATAGTACAAATACTAGGCCATTCCTGCGGTCAGGAATGAGGTCAAAGGCATAATATATTAAGTGTATAATATATTAAGGTTGCAATTTGGTGTTGGAGGGTTGAAATCCTTGCATGCAGATGCAACACTAAGTGTACGTATCTTTTGTTTTAATGAAAATGACAAGCAATCAAAGTAGAGGTGATCTTGATGGTCAGAAAGGCAGTCTAGTAGTTGTGTAGGTGTAGGTATTCAGAGATGGTAGACACTCTGTGCTCCGTTTTCATGGCATGACCCTTTACTCTCACAGTGCCATTGGTTACCCAGGAGTACATACTGTACGTGAGAACTGTCAGTGGCCTTCTTCTGTAATTTAAGGTTTCTGACAGATTGGTGATACGATAAAATAGTATATCTGAGAACAGCCATTGTCCAGATTTCTAGGCAGTTGGTGTCAGGGTGTTCATAGGTCATATTAGTCATTGGTCGGTCCAATCATTGTTTTGTAAAATGAGAAGAAAAACAAGTACTGATATATACACTGTACATAGGTATTCAGGAACAACTGACTGTCTTTATACGGCTTGCTATATTAGTTTGTATTAGATAATCCACTAGTTACTTATAGTTTTTTAAACTTGTTTCAAATGTCTTGTCATTCTCTTTCGCAGAGGCTGCGCTCCTTTTAGTCAGCACCAAGAATCACAACCTCTAGGCCAGTCCAATGCCGGAAATCTGTGACTCACAGACTTTACATCAAATCTAATAAGTCTGATTGGCCAGGAATACGAGCCAGAGATCGCGATTTTTGGTGCTGACCAATAGGAGCATGGCATGAGCGGGGACAAATAACTTATAAAGGAAATTTTGGAACAGAAATTGCAGAAATAGGCTCAGGTAGTGCACCAAATTGAATATAAAGGAAGTGAGAGAGATTATTTAATGTACAAAGGTTGAGTGGTCTAAGTGGAACCAGTCCAAGGTTGCATTAGAAGGGAAAAGTGGAGAGGGAGGCCTGAGTATTCCACATCCCATTATTGTACTTGATATCCTGTTTTTCTGATCTCAATATGCCATATCCTAGTAATTTTTTGCCCAAAATTTCCTGTACCCTTTAATTTTTTTTTACGTTTATATATCCCATATCTGTAAACCCCTACCTCAGCCCCAAGCCATTAACAAACTCTTTAAAGTTTTAAGTGACCTGAAAATGATCCCAGGTACACTTAAGCTTAAAGATCCAAATCTACTGCTGACCTGACATGTTTCTGCAATTAATGCTCATTTTGACCTGTCGCTCACTTTTTGAGTAATAACAAGGACATTCGAACATCTTGTTTAAGGGGTGACTAATATTAATAGTTACTGTTAGTTTGTGTGGCAGCTTAAACAGGATTGGGTGGGTAACTGTAACATTTAAAAGTTTTTTTGACCCATCTCGGTACAGAAAGGCAGGACAGGTGACTTTGTTAGGTTGCATGTTTTTTGCTTCTTGATAATAACATTCCAGGCATGTAAACGTCAATATTGTTGATAATGATCTAAGTTGGATCAACAGAACAAAGGGGATAAAATAACCCAGTGTAAATACTAATCCTCTGGATTAAGCATGCACTAATTGGAAACAAGGCTTAACAGGTCTTCTGACATTGTGGGGAATACAAACATCACATGAAAATCAGTCATCCTTTGATAACAGATAAATTACATTTATATATTTACCAAAACTCAGAGGCTTGCTTCAGAATACTATGACCACAAAATTTGGTACAATTTTAGGTCAAAATTCTGAAATTTATATCCTTTTACTTCCTCATTTTCTCAGCCTGTTAACAATTCCATTATTAAAAACATTTATTACGTGAGTCACGAAAATTGAGCAGTTGGGTTTTTCTTTTAAACCTGCTGTTAATCTGAACCAACCATAATTATTCAGAATTTGATATACTGTGCTCATCATAAAAGTTAGTATATGATGATGATGATATAGGTTCTTATACAGCGCATTTACAAAGCTCAATGCGCTTCACAATTAGAATTATGGGATGAGATCGGACATCAGCATATATAAGCATGTAAGCTATATAGCATATATCTGTTTGCTTGTCATCTAAAATTGGCCAAAGCATTTTCTTAGCTTTTCTAATAAATACAATTTTGGTATGCAAGAAATTCATGATTAAAGCAAAGTCATCGTATACAGCGACATCTTACATTTATGTGGCAACATCAATCCATTTCAGCCATGGGCTCGCGTAAGGGGTAAATGAAAGAGATTAACATGTCAGTCATTACCAATGGCAGCAAAACTGCAATGTTCCCTTTTTGAGCAGAGTTTCTATTATTCTAAGAGTAAAGGGCAAAGCTAGCTGAGCTGAAAGCCTGACATTCTCCTGTAAGGCAGTCTCCCCAAAATTTTTATTTACTGTTAGTATCTAGTTACTTGGGACCAAGTGACTTGTTGCTTATACAGAGTGTATATGAAAGGAGGTCACTTGGTTCCAGAGGGAAAGCATATAAAGGTACAATATTATTTTTAATGTCTAGTGTTCAATGTACTTATTAAGATAGGTGCCTGGTGTATGGACACTTACTTGAATTGAAGATATTAAACTGCACATACTAAATGGCATTAAATATCATGTTATGTTTTGTTTGTTAGAACGTGACAAGGTGCAGCGACAGTTCAAGATTTTCAGAGAATCTAAGGAGAGAGAGATCCAAGATGTGTTACAGGCAAAACGTGAGGTTGAATTACAGTTCCAACATTACTTGTCGTTTGTGTCTCATGAGGAAAACAGATCTGAAGTGGTGGGTAATGGTAACATGCGTGTTGATTGGTGGGCTCCATCTCTGGAGAGTGATCCGAGTGTTGACAGTTTGACGCAGGTGACATCATTTCGAGGACCCGAGTTCTTTAACAGTCCATTGGAGAGGGAGGGCCCTTTCACAAACATCAGCAGAGGTACTGACTTAGCCATTATGATGTATCATTCAGTTGGCATGTTCGATCACCTCTTGTTCCTGCATGTGTTCAAAAGAACAAGAGTAATTGGTCTGTTAGTAGCTTTTATCTCAGTTGTTGACTTGCACTTGGCTTCTAATTTTCAATCTTGTTAAGATTCCTTTTCACACACTGCCTTTTAGCACTAACATCAAGTTCTCTTATCAGTAAAAACTTGATAAAGAAATTTAACAAGGAATTTTTTTATAATCTTTTAGGTTTCCCCCATTTATAACATATATTTCCAAATTTTGGCATGTCAGTGAGAGCATTTATCACATTACTTGACTTTTTATGCGTAGCACAGTTGTCAGTGAGTTAATGAGGTACATTGTATGATACATGTATTTCCAAGACATGTCAATGACAACATTTGAGTGATTTGACTTGAGTTCATTAAAGCACTCTCTAGGTACACTCCATTAATTTCAATCACTGTTTTGTTAAATTCAGACGACTGGAATGCAGTGGTGCCATCGGTTCTTCAGCTTGTATCATCAAGTCTTCAAGCTCCAGTTCAACAGCAAACCATCCGAGTGTATGTGTCAGCACCCAGTAGCATGCATAAGGAAGTTGACCTTCTGAAGCAGGTAAAAGTTCTGTAAAGGAATTAATTATAGCACCTTGTTCATCAGTAAAGCTCACATGGATTTTAATCCTGTGGTTCTTCAAAGTTATCTCAAACACTTCTTTGTTTTCCTGTATGACTTCAGCTAGTAAAATTAGCTTTGGTAATATGTCTTAGCAATGAAAAGGAAGACTGCCCTGTTGTGACTGTTTTAAGTTTGCATTTAATTAATTGTTTTGCAGTTATATGTACCTAAGCTTGAGTGGCTTTGTGAAAATCAGGGAAAGTTCTTGGCCATGGTTCATTTGGAAGATCCAGAAGAGGGCCTAACTGAGGAGGTATTTTAAAAAATGTTTTATGAGATTTATCTGTTATTAACTTCGCTCCTATCTAAAATTGATCCCTTGAACCTAGATCGCAAATGTGGAAGTCCTTTAGGTGAAAGTCTTTCTAACTGTAAGCCAATGAGCTCATGCCTAAATTAACCTTGTGATGTATTGTTATGTTCACTTGTTAAAATGTGTGCATCAACATGACAATGTTGTAGAGCAAAACACTAAAAAATGAAATATTCCTTCAGATTGCTGCACCACCCTCACCAAAAGAACAAAATTTCATAAAAAGCCTTTCAAACATACTTATATAACTTACGTACCTTTGTATCCTGAATGCCCAAGACTGCTCCAGTGAGGCTTAAGGTCATCACTATCTTACACTGATCTTTCACCATCTTCCAAGCCTTCCCCATATGAGGTCTATGTCAGATGCAGTTCAGATCTAATTATTAATAATTATCATCAATTAAAGTCAATTTTTTGCCAGTGTTTAAGTTATGTGCAGGAAATATAGAGGATTAGCATACATGAAGATTGCTTTCAGCTAACAGGACCAGTGGTAACATTCAAAATTCAGTCATTGGGTAAATGATGCACTTTGATTTTTAGGAGTTGGCTGTGAAACTCCAAATGCGAAGTAAGCAAATAAGAGACAGTAAGATCTTCATTGCATTCCTAGGTGGAAAACCAAGCAGGTATAACAATTCCATTAGGAATTTACTTACATTGAAATCCTTATTATTATTATTATTATTATTATTATTATTATTATTATTATTATTATTTTATTTATTTATTTATTTATTTATTTTTTTGGAGGGTGGGGAGAGGAACTCAGGGAGGTATTCTGTTGTGAATTGCCAGCTTTAATTATGATAGCAATAATTACTGTCAAATGTTTTCCTCTAGAGTAAGTTATGAGCCACTTCAAACCCCATTAAAAGCACTGA
>OMLO01005845.1_pt1 | contig 10343 bp, 5 predicted proteins | sample 1674811 | NCBI WGS metagenome assembly OMLO01 (sample SAMN06265003, study PRJEB25207) | coral metagenome | isolation source: Coral host | place: Mexico:La Bocana,Puerto Morelos, Mexico | collected 2008-11-13
CGTCATTGTTAAATCATCATGTGTAACGCTAACTGATTTCCACGTGCTAGATAATAAGTGTCACGCTCTTAATATTTCCAACAATGATCATGTATACGAAACTGCAATAATCCTGATACTTTTTGATCTTTTTCCTCCTGTTCAAACATATGATCTTTTATATATTCACTTGTAAATACACTGATACTAAAATAGGAGTCAAAAACAATAATATCGATTCATTCTTTTAGTGGTGTATCATCCAGTTATGCTGCATGTAGGAAGGTTGGAGAGTGCAAAAGAAGCAAGCTGCAACAAATATCACATGATACAAAGCCAACTGCTTACAAGTGAACGTTGGATGAGAACAGTAGAGTATAAAATCTATTCTGTCCAGCGTGAGTGAAAACTGTCAACAGAAAAATGTGGTTTTGAAGGAAACATTAACAGTCAAAATGACTATAATATATAAACATATAGAACATAGAAATATACACTGCTATCATAATTATTGCACCAGTAACATTTTTTATTACACATATGTTTTACATGAAAAGGATAACAGCAACAGTTACCAGCAAGAAAAGCAGTTTACACAAAAATAAAAACTGATCCCAATAATGAATTGAGATAACTGCCGCTGCCATTAGGTGAAAATGGAGTGCTAAAATGAATAAAATAATTTGTAAACTAAATAGACAAGGTAAAAGAGATACAGTTTATCCCAATTGAAAACAAGAAATTCAGACACAACAAAGCCTAATACATAGTCTAGAACTTTACACAAGGCATAAAATCCTGAATTCAACAGGCATATGTTCTCTCTAAGTACAACCAGACTTTCAAATATTTATATCCCAAACAACAAGACCACAACAGCATTGATAGCAGTGAACATGTAATTATATGCTCTGACATGATACATGATTGCAAAAGCTATTTGTTAGCTACAAATGAAAAACATGTTATGCTTATAGCTGACCAAGCAAGGAGTTACAAGTCTTTCTTTCCCTCAGCATATTCAACACATGTCATCAAGTGTTCTATTCAGAATAATCTATCCACCACATGTCTTTATCTTGGTGTGTGACATGAATCAGTAATGAGACACCTAAGAGTAAGATTGTAGAAGCATCTACAAATTTACAAGTTATTTGGCCAAAAGTCAGCTTTAAACAAATAAGTTAAATTAATGGATTGCTGACTGTACCTTTTCATGGACTGATATTTTGCAGTTTTCACAGTATAGTGCTTCACAAGTGGCACAACAAATAACAGGCTCCTTGCACTCACAAACTGTACAAATAGCCTCCTTCATATCATAGTTTACTCGAGTCACAAACACAAAACACAGCCATTATGACTTCAAACTTCACTTTTAGTTAACATTTTCACTTCGGTAAGTGGTTATAAAAGCACTTCCTTTTTAATGAAAAGCAGCTTTATTTGCATATATTTACATTTTAACATTCAAGTCACAGTTATTTTAAATGCAGATTCAGACAGTTGAATGATAAATTATGTATGATACCTGCAGAGAAACTTTAGGCAGGCAACTAGTAAGTAAAAATAACCTGGCTGAATGGCTTCAAGCCAAATTATACTGCCACATGAAAGAAAAACTTCTTTGGCAAATGAACTTGACTTTGAAAATGGGAAACAATTGCTTTTACATCTGAAAGGAAGATTAATCACTTAAAAATAAACTTTATTGTGTTCCCCAAGGGATTATTCAAATGAATTGCACACATTAGAATTCATAGCTTCAATTGCATTGTGTTCAGAATGAATTTTTTTTTCACACTTGTGTGTGACATTAACAACAAGGAAACTTGTATGACATATTCAAATCAACTCTTTTATTGAACACAAGGGAAGATATCATCAATAAAGGAACAAATAAGCTTCCTGTGTTGATATATTATTCCTTCCAGCAATTTTCAGTGGCTCTGGAAAGGAACTAATCTAAAGGATGCTGTGTCTCAATGGAGGGTCTCTATCTTCAGAATGAGCAGTGTGCCAAGAACAAGACTATACTCTGGACCTAAGGTAATTAAACATGCACACACAAAACATTTAATTGCAGAAATCAAGCACTGGCATATTCTATAACTAAGAAAAAGAAATTGATAAGATAGCATTCACTTTTCAATGGGGCATTTAATGTGTAAACTAAGGAAATCAAAGTCAATTTCAGGCACTAAACAATAGTGCATCTCAATCTTAAATGTTCTAAAAGCAAGTTCAAAACAGTGCAGGTTTATAATTTTTACTAATAAATAAATTATGCCATGCATTCATGGATCTAAGCCTATAAAACTGTGAAGTGTTAATACAGTTATCCGTAAATGAACTGGCAAAAAATTAAAAGGTCCAAAATATATGAATGTATGTGATGTATTACAGGCCACACTGCTACAACATTTCATAACAAAAAGTTTAAATAACAGGATATCAAAGGATGAGAAATAAAGGTAAGAAATTGTTGCTCTACCTTTTTCAACAGAATACTATCTGTGTGCCAAAAACAAGAAATAACTACCAGAAGTAGCCATAACTACAGTGTATATGAAGTACACAAAAGATATTGGCATGCCTAAATACCAAATTTGTATGGAATGTGATGCTTAGCATGACTGTGGTTGATGGTTTATGAGAGTTATTTTTCAGTACATTTCTTGTCAAACGGTAACACATTATTTGGAAAGGATTGAAATATATATTTTATGTTTAAAATTTAAATTCTGGTTGAGGGTAACTGGAAAAGATATTTAGGCATTTACCTATCTAGAAGACAAACATTTGCTGCTTTCAAAATACATTCACCAACAAGGTTCAGTGGCATACTTTTTACCAAAAACTATGGCAGCACAAGACCTTGTCCCAAAAATAAAAACAAAAAAATTCCAGGGTCTATGGAAACTTAATTCAAACTTCCAGACAAAATTCAACTTCTACACAATAATCATCTGCTGTCCAACACTGAGTTCCCATTAAGAAACAAAATAATTCAGCTTCCACACACAACACATCTTTCACATAAACTCAACTTAAGCACAACAAATCTTCCACACAAAAAAAACTCCCAAGTTTCAGGTTTCAGGGTTCCAGGTTTCAAACAAGACATAACAGTTGATCCCACTATGGTTTCAGTGTAATATAAAAATTGGAATATTGGAAATCAGTTGTATTCAAGTTTGTCGCAGTTAACCAGACAATCATTTTTAATGCAGACAGAATTACCCACACTTTTAAATGTGTTCGAGACTGACTATGAACTTCAATACAGTGAAAGCTACACTGCCAGTAGACAAAAATAAACATAAGTAGAATTATTCATGACCGGCAATTATGAAATTGCGTGACAACAACCCTAGTCGCGGTTGGGTTTTCTGCCCGTTTGTAACTCTACCTGTTTCAGAAGTACTTTTTACACAAATTACTACGCCCAAGTAAACGCCTTTAGGCATCTAGTTCTGTATTACAAACTAATAGTAAATGCACGACATTGTTGTATGTGTTGTAGTTAAGAATTAAATTCAGGTAAAAATAATTTTTACCTAGCTTGATTCTCAACTTCCTTTCTGCTCTAACCCTAATAAGGGTTAAGAAACAAAGGAATTTAATTTTTATTGAATTTAATTTTTAACTACAAAATATGCAATAGATAGTGATTTCAGATATTTGGCCAGAAACAACATTGATTTCCTAATTCTACGCAGATGAACATGCAGCTCCTTAAGCAATTAAAGCAAAACTCATTTATTTAGTTTTTGACTTCTGATTACACAATCATAAGTGTACTGGGAGGAGTGTCCTACAAATGTATGACTCTGGCATGAATATCCAATGCAAAGATTAATTGATATGCAAATCATATTCATAGAATTTCATTTTAAAATAATGAATCCAAGTCAACAGATACTAAATTAGATTTCTTGTACTTGTTGTTTTACAATAGTTACTCCTAATTAAGTCAGTACAACAGTCACTGCAGTATCTACATGTAATAAAACTCTACATTAATATATTGATGAGTAAATTATAATTTCATACAGAAACATAATTATGAAAATACATTTACATGTACCTTAGTTTTAGTTATAATTTACTTTTAAGTTTGAATAAATCACATACATTGACAACAATAAGCATGGCAGCTTTACCTTGGTAGATGTTGTTGAAGTCTGCTGAGCAGTTGTTTTTGTTCTTGTTGCAGGCTTTGGTGGAGCAGTACGATGTGAAATTGGTGGTCTTCCTGTGGATTTAGTTGGAGAAGCCTCACAGGATGTGGATTTCGATGGTGAAGCAGACTTCTGTAAAATATTTACAATTAACAAATGTTGAATATTTCACACTTACTGGTATAATAACTAACCAGAGTGGCAATGAGACACTGAGCTTACAATAAAATATCACCAACTTTGATATCACTATATCACACAGTCACACATATACAATGACCAACAGGTTAATTTTGGTCTTATACACATGTATACCAAAATTTCTAAATTCCTGAAGTTCAAATTTAAGTTTAAATCTTATTTACATTCCAAACTATTAGTCCATGTATGTATGCACACAAATTGTCACAAAATAAATTCAAAAAGCAGGGTTTTTTAGGCTGATTGCTTTGGTTCAATAAATTACATGCAAATTTGAATCTTAGGAAGTCATCAGAACTCTTCTGCAGCATTTAGATGTCTTTGCAAATTGTTAAGTCATTGTCAGAACTCAACGAGCACACTCACATGATAAAAAAAATTGCATAACCTTTTGACTTGCCAAAAAGTGGCAAGTTTATGCTGAGTAGTCCACTTTCACAAGCCTCAAGTAACTGGAAATTGATGTCAAACCTTGAATTTTTGTTAAGTAAATACTGTAGCTCAACAAATGTTACTAAAAGAAATTGCACAAAGCTGTAGCTCTTAGCCATGCCAGGTCAACAAATAAAAACTATCTATTACACTCTCTAGTTTTGACATAATCTGACATGCCAATCAAGTATCAATAGAAAAAAGAAAATAATAAGACAGGTTAAAAGGTGGAGGAAGCCATTAATCAAAACCTGCATTCACTGTCCATTTCTCTTGACAAAAAAAGGAGCTAAAAGTATTCCTACTTAAGGTACTGCTGATAATTTCATGAGTAAACAATTGTGACTCTATGAGCTCCAAAAAAGTGATTTTTGAACATTTATTTGTGGTTTGGTTGATTGCTTATACAAGAAACAGTCTACTATTAATATTGATCTTACCTTCAAAACTCATTTCACTTTGTTGAATGAGAGGTAAAAAAAATAGACACCTTAAAAAGCATTAGAAAATTATTTATTCGGAAATTCCCCATATGAACAGATAACAAAATTTGTCCCAGTAACAAAACTCGCCTGGTTACTGGGATCATATGAAGAGGTCCTTATTTGTGTTCTGTGACCAGACTTGCTAGCAAGAAAGTCACTACTGCTTAATCTGATTGTCCTGGAAAAAATGTGCATAAAAGCAAAATTCCCCAACTTAACAATTTAAACATTCACATAAAATTTATCACTCATAAAAATTTTTAATTTCTTATTTTAAAGTCTACACGAAAAAAAGGAAGTTCTCCAAAAAAATTTCCAATTTGGAGTAATTTTGATTTTTTTTAAAATGCTCAAATTAGCTGCCCTTTTGGAGCACCACTCACACTACTCTTCTCTCAGGGTGAGAGAAGTTGTAACCTAGGTTACGGAATATATGATGTTGTTTTCTATCTCAGAGGTACTTTCCACAATCGAAGACATAATTTTTAAGTTTGTTTATGGACTACCAATCAAGAGCTTGCAGTCTTTATGTTTTGCTTAAGGATGTTCGCGCAAAAATTTTCTACTTTTTCAAATAGATTTTTTCAAAACTTCTACTGCGGACAGATAATGATTTACTTGTTTCAGAAATGAAATAAAAATTGGGGTTCACCGGCTTCGTTTCAGAGATAAGGCAGGTGGAAAACTAGTCTGATTTTGATAAATTGGTGTGCATAATTCAGCATGGTCTCCAGGGTTTTTAGGTTAAATATCGAAGATGAGTCAACAAAGGCAAACTATCCTAATAATATTTTGTATAAGTGAATCTTTGGCATTAATAATTTAAAATATTGCCATCATTTTCAAAAACCTTAACAATCAATTAAAGAGACATTTGAAACTGCCGCACAGCTAAGCGAGGAGGTCAAATGAACAGAATTCAATGGAGCGTTTTGCAAAATATTCAAAATTCTACTTGATAGATCTTCTTCATTTTTTCGCAAATTGTAGAAAATCGGTAGAGAAAATGACACATCAAAAGAAAAATTGGGGTCATGGAACTTCCAAGATCGTTAAATCCACGCAAAGTTACAGCAATGGCCATTTGCCCTATTATTGTTCACTTTACTACTTAGCATGCGCGCTCGATGTATGACGTGGCACGTGAATTTCGTGCGCAGTAATGATGCCCAGAAACAATTAGCGCGAACGTCCTTAAGTAAACAGAAGCCACAGCAATGGGTCCCTGAATCTATATAATACAGCAAGACCTTGCTGTCCTGATCAGCAGCGGAAGTGTGCCAAATCAATGTACAATTGAAAAATTCATATTTAGTCCAAATGTAACATTTACTTCATTTTTTGACATTGACTTGGCATGTACACTTTAAAGGCTGATATTAAGGGTGCTTTCCATTATGCCAGATCAAGCACTCAGAGACCAGTTGGCTACTAGAGGGGAAAAGAAGTAGGGCAACGGACCAGTTTGTCAAGATGGAACACCAAATTTTAGTTAGAACGGTCCAACTGTTCAAAGTGGACCACATCCAGAGGTGGTCCACAATATTCCTGTCAGAATGAACCAAAACATATAAGCCTTTCCCTTTGACTTCCTAACTAAACTTTGGGAATCTTTGGCATAGTGGAAAGCACCTTATGACAATTTCACACTCATCAAAGTTTGCAGAGGTCAGCAGCCAGATGCACAAATAATTATGAGGGCATGCCAAGGCAAATTAACAACATACATGTGCGATATAAAAATAATTAAGCTAGCCTAAAAGTTTGTTTGTTTTAGAAACTACCATATTTCTATGTGACACGAGCTATATGGATGCATACCCTTATTTGCCAGTGAAAACAATGATTTACTTTTGCAATATGGCCATACACTGAGTGCAATTCTCAGTGTCTCATTCATAATCTTTCTCTTTTTCATCTTAAGTAAAAAATAAAGGGATTGTTGTTTGGTCGAGGACAAATATTTTGAACTATTAATTCCAGCTGTATATTGAAAGAGAAGTCAGAATTAAGACAAGTGTAATGTTCTCTTCCTAAGAGCTGTCACACAGTTTGAAAAACAATTTTAGTTCAAAATACACTGCAAGATCTATTGACACAGCAAAATGTCAACACTGTTACTCCTATAAATTAGGAAATCAAACAATTGAAAGCGAATTTATTTCCACTGACAGTCCAGCCCTTTTACATACAAGAAACATTTTCTTAATTAATACTATGTAAGTCTTCCGACTTGAAATTTATCTGTAAGAGCCAAGGACAAGGCGGTGAAAGTAAAAGTGTTATTTGCACAAGCCATATTCGCAAAGAAGGGTACGAAATCTTAGATTTAAGTTACGTCAAGTTTCCTCCCACATAGAGCAAATTTCTTTCCTGATTTATCTTTGCAATCGATGCAGTAAACCAAAATTCCTATGCAAATGTCAGAACGATCGTATTAAAAAAGTACATCTGTTTTATCAAGGATGCCGAACTGTTGGCAGTTTAACACGATGAACTGTGAATTAAAAATATTTTATCACCGCACATCGAGCTCGTGAACGAGCTTCGCTGTGAGTGGTAACAGGAATAACTCAGTATAAACAGCCGAATAGGCTTCAAGAAACAAGCACTGATGGATAGCTTGAAGATTCCTATTCGAAAATTCACAAACTTAAAACGTACATGCAGTCTTGTTCGAGGCCATTAGGTCACAAACCCCAGTTTCTTAACATCGGTTATTAAAAACAGCGATAGCAGTTGAGATTTCGCATGAATTTTCCTACCTTTAGCGACGTATGTCTCCCTTGCGCAGGGCCGGGGCGTTCATTGCTTGTAGCAGATCTTCGCTTGGTAGTGAGTTCGGTCCTTTCCCCGATTTTTGCTTTCTCAGAAAGATCTGACAATCCTTTTACTTTGGTGACTAGAGAATAGCAAGATAATAAAGAAGAATGAGACGGCAAAAATTCATTTATATATCAGTCATAACAAACCGTTTGTGCCAAGGATCCATCCAAAACTGATGAATGGGAAAAAGAAACCTCGAGGCTTCGCAAAGCTATCAAACCTTTTTCAACTTTGAACTGGGACATAATAAGCCAAAACAACTCAAGATTAGACAGCCTTGTTGATCGATCACAACACCAAGGATTTCACATAGCGAATCTAAAATGCTGTGCCTTGCATGTTTGATGAGACGAGAGGAAGTGAGTCCCCTGCCATGCGTATTTTCATACAGACCAGACGATATGACTTATGGCAGGAAATAAGAAACCCACAACCCTCGTGACGTCATGACTCGCTTGTATTTATTTGCATAATAATTTTTCTTTCCTATACTTCTTGTCCTAACCTAACGACGCCATATTTTTGATTTAAGAAACTAGGATTTTCATCTTTCTTCTTTAATCTTCTTCAATATTTTTTTGCTCTCAGATCAGTTTTTAGTATACATCCATATTTTTTTAGATTCCCCTCCGTTCCTCGGACTGATACCTGACCTACAATAGCTGTAATATATATTTTCAGGAATTTTAGAACCACAATTACATGATTACATAGATAAATAAACAAGTTCCAGATAAAATTAACAAGTTACGTGCGAGCTCTACAGTACGCCTGCCGAAATTTTAAGAAAATCCAAAGATTTCTTAATAATGGCATTCACGAATAAATAAAAGCTTTGCTTGACCGAATGAATGATTGAAAAAAAATACAAAGAAACCGCAGAAAAGCGTCAAAGTTTCCATAGCAAAGGAGTCATTAAGAGGCGACAGAACTGTCTGGAAATGTTTTAGATTGTATTCACCTATACGATTTTACAGAGTTGTATTTTAATCATCATGATTAAAAAAGTTCACTCGATTTGGATCGGCGAGCCAGTGCGTATCGTGTGCCATTGTTGTAAGCTCTAAAGAAGAGAAAAGCTTCACATACGCCGACTACATTAGAATCAGAATGCGGTTTTTTCAAAGTCAAGTTTAATTGTTCAGAGCATATTGCAAGTTAGCACGTGCGGGTCACACTTTTATACCGCCGGCTTTATAATGTATGAGTGACAGGTGAAAAGTCGAAATGTTGCTTAATTTAGATTTCATTTTTTTCGTTTGGGGATCGATGGGAGGAAAAAGTCATGACACGGAAGAAGAAAAACTTCCTCATTGGTAAATTGGGTTTACCTTTTAACTAAAATATGCTTCCGATCAGAATTTGTTCTGGCTAAATAACAATTAATTGGAAATGACTCCTGGATCCTCGAACCAGAGTCGTGAAAAATCACATGCACATTCTTAATCTACACTTTGACTGCGGTAGAAAGTACGACGATCCCCAAGTCAAAAGATTTTAATAAAAGGAACAAAAAACAGATCATGACTAGAAAAACAATTGTAGGACGTGACTGGATTGTTATGTTTTGCTATAACTGAGACTTCCCGGAGGTCTGAAGGTGCAAATGAACGGTCTTTAATTATAAATAGATATCAACCATTGGATAATTTCTGTGACTAAGTGCAAGGATCTGACCAATCAAATCATTTGTCTATTGACCTCGCCAACTAAAAGAGACAGGTAGCTATCGGTATTATAAATTCGTGGTACTATTTGTCGTCGTGGTCATTTAAATTCTCCAGGTGGATTAAGCATTCGCCAGCTAGTTTTCCCCGAGCTTAATTATTCCAATATTTTTAGAATAAGAGCTTTCGTATTCCAATTGATGCTGTTGAATTAAAATTAATTTGCCTTAGTAGTAGTGTAAACAATTCTTCTAATAAATCCAGATATTTTCCATGGTAACTGTTACTGTTGATTTTCCCCTACATTATTGATGTCCGTAAACTGTTGGGATTTTGAATACCCTTTTTTAACGTGAACGCCTGCGAATTCTGAATAAGCTCAATACGATGAATTCGGAAATACTTGATTTTATGCCGCTGCATGCCGGGATACTCAGCTGGAGGATTGCCTCATATGATCTATGTCATGGGAAATTTAATCAATAACATCAATAAAAATGCGGCCATGCAGACATACTTTTATTTTCATGAAAAAGACGAAAGCAAATTGCATTATTGGTTAATTTCTG
>OMLO01005846.1_pt1 | contig 10343 bp, 8 predicted proteins | sample 1674811 | NCBI WGS metagenome assembly OMLO01 (sample SAMN06265003, study PRJEB25207) | coral metagenome | isolation source: Coral host | place: Mexico:La Bocana,Puerto Morelos, Mexico | collected 2008-11-13
TTGAATGGATCCGTACTGGTGGGATACGTGTTGAAGATACGTATTGGTGGGATATGTATTGGTGGGATACGTTTGCGCCTCCTGCTGATGCACACCTTTTGAATGGATACGTTTGCAATGGATACGTATTGGTGGGATACGTTTGGAAGGGATACGTTTGGAATGGATATGTGTGGGATATGTATGATGTGCTGGATATGTATGGGATATGTGTGGTGATTGGTGGGATACGTATTACAACCTTTTGAATGGATACGCATTGCATGGATACGTACTGGTGGGATACGTATGGGTGGGATACGTTTGGAATGGATATGTGTGGGATATGTGCGATGTGCTGGATATGTGTGGGATATGTGTGGTGGATACGTTTGGAATGGATATGTGTGGGATATGTGTGATGTGCTGGATATGTGTGGGATATGTGTGGTGTGAGATACGCCAACAATCTTCTGAAGAACCCTGCGACGAAACGTCTTTCGGGAAGAAAAATGTGGTTCTCTGCACCAAGTCTCGCGCACAAATGTATTCATGGTTTCAAAACCTCCATCCATCTGTTCAATCAAAGCATGAATCATTAGCCGATCTTCTTCGGATGACGCTTGTGCCCCGCGAATATCCAAGTCAGTCACCGTTTTTGCCACAGCAACAGCCACATCAGTGCCCGCTTGGCCTTCTTGCAAAACACCGTTGGATGTGCAAAGAAGCAATCCTTGAAAGTGTGAGGTTTGTGAGAGGCAGATAGTTTGATAAACTTCGAACAAGCACCAAATGCGCTGGAGAGGTAGAACAAGTTCATCAATGACCATAGTTGTACCTCAGATCTGGAGCATACTGAGTTACAGTAAAGATATTTCCAAATGAAATGTAAGATGCTTTTTGTTGAAAAGTGAAGGTGAAAACGGAAAATCTGGAAACTTCTGTTTCTCATGAAATGCAAGGTACCCTTGCAACTCGGAATTCTTAGGGCAAGATAAAATGAAGAATCCTGCCATCTTCCACTTCCAAGCTCCAATTTGACATGCCACTGGCTGTTACTGAAGGTGCAAATCCAATATGAGGATTCTCGCCAATCTTCTTGAGACTGGGCATGTTTGCGAATGGCATGCCCAAAATGTCGAATTGGCATTCCCCAATAGTGACTCACAAACCATTGGATCTGAGTCGGACCCACCAATTCGGAAAAGGACAACTTGAAAGGCTCGGTAAGAGGCTTCACGATATTCGAACAAACGTAATACATGGAGCGTTCCTTGATGAAGGTATCGAAGAACCTGGGACCCGGTCACCCGGTTGACAGGAGAACGGAGCCGTGCGGGACATTTCATAAAGGCACAGGATCCCTATTCCGTGAAAACATGAAGGGTTCAAAGCGTTGACACTGAAATGACACAATCAAGCCTTTAAGTGAAACAGAGTAAAGAGCACAGCCATTCACAGGGCACAAAAACCAATTCAGTTTTCTCAAAGCAACTGTAAGAAATCATGGAGTTTCCCTACCGTCAGTGATCGCTCGGGCCCACGGCTACAGCGCTCTACCATCAAAGACCATTCTTTCAGAAACTGCCAACGCCGTTTGGCCAGCGGGGTGCGTTGACTTTGCCTGCAGGGGCGCTTGGAACAGTTGCAATCTTTTTTCCCAAATCAAAAGGCACACTCCGAAAAATCCATGTAGGACCTACGGCAACAAAAAACATCTTCTTACCTTTCTTGTAAGTGCGAAGGTGAGCTTTTGGGAAAGTAAAATTGCGAGCCGTGACCACTTAGTGCTTGTTTTTCATGAAGCCGCGCCTACCGGACCTACCATGTTCTGAAATCCCCCGCCTATGCCATAAGGCGTAAAGCAGCAAGCCGGCGCACATCCCCGAGCCACAGGTGACCAAAGTCAATGACATGGTGAGTTGGCTTGCAGCCGCTGCTGTTGAAGCACCAAGCAATAAGCAACAGCACATGAGCGGACAATGCCATATCCCAGTGAAAAGAAAGGCCTGAGGAAACTTTATCTGTAAATGCCCCATAGAGGTATCTAGAGGCATGTTGAGATCATGGTCATGTGATAATGTTAATTGGTAGAAACTCAAGGCTTTAACTTTCCATGGCAAAGAGCCGTCGTCCAAGACAGGAACGCCAGTTCCTCTGAAGATCACAGATGGTGAAGCCCATTTCCATTTTAAAACAAAATGTGGCAAGGAGCTTGTCACCACATGTTTCTGTCCCTGCTCAGAGATATCTGCTATTGGAAGACGCCCACAAAGGCCGATCAAGCAAAAGAAGGTGAAGCAAGCTGATGTCATCCAAGAGATCACCGCAAGCACAACATCCATTCCAACAATTTGGCAAGTTTGCTTCATCCCATCCGTGCTAGCCCGGACCAGGAGGTTCTCACAGCTGGAGCAAGCAGCACTGTTTGGGCTGGATACATGACCCACCGGGCAACTTTTGCAAGCGCTGCTGCCAGCAAGAGCAAAGGTTCCACCGGGACAGGCCTCACATGTGAAGCCTTCAGTGGAAAATCGACCTGCAACACACTGGATACAGGCTGCACTGCCTGCGGCTGAAATCTGACCAGAAGAACATGGGCTGCATCTTGTGCTAGCATTTGTTGAGAAAGTGCCTGCTGGGCATGGCACGCACGCGCCACTTGAAGCATACCGACCGGCATCACACTCGCTACAAACTGCACTGCCTGCAGCTGAAATCTGACCAGAAGGACATGGGCTGCATCTTGCGCTGGCCTCCTCACGTGAGAAAGTAGCTGCTGGACATTGCTCACATGCGGCACTAGCTGGCTTTGGCGCATGAAAACCTGGCTTACATTTGGCACATGAGTTGCCGGCAGACACAAAACCAGCCGGACACTCGTAGCAAAACTGGTGGTTCGCTTCATACTTACCCACAGGACATGCACCGCACACAGAAGCACCTGGCAATGGGGAGATTGATCCGGGAGGGCACGTTGAACAATTGCTGCTTCCTGCCAGAGAAAAGGTTCCTGGAAGGCAGATTTTGCAGTTGCCCCCTTCAACCGAAAAGGAGCCAGCATCACAAGGATCACAATGTCCATCCTTTTCTTCAGTACCAGCAGGGCAGCTACCCTCAGCACAAGTACTTCGACCTTCCTCATCACTTCCATAAAAATGACCTTCATTACAGCTGCATGAGCCATTGCCCCTGGCTATCAGCAAGGCAGTGGCTTCTTGCGGGGCAGTTTTGGCTGCTTCATCATCAAAACAAATGCCTCGGCCGTAGCAAGGAGATCCATCTCCAGGACAAGCCTTACAGCCATGCAGCTCACCCACCTTGCCCGGTGGAACACTGTGAAAATGTGCCTCGCAACCAGAACAGTCGCCCAGCTCATGGCCCACCGTAAAGCAACTGCAGTTCAGGTGTTTCGGCAAACAAACGCCCTTCTTATAGCATGGGTCTCTTGGCACACAGAAACCAGCTTTCCACAGTTCCGCAGTTTTCTTTGTGCTGTGGGACACAATGAACTCAAGCCCATCACTGAGATTTCCCAAATCCAGATCACTCAACCTACCAAATCCTTCAGCCAAAGGCCCTCCTTCCTTTCGGAAATTGCTGAGATTCGTTCCCAAACACAAGTAGTCAGGGTCACACCTCAATGTCCTGCCATCATTCTCACATGCCTGCATAGGAGGATCACCATCACACGAAGAAGGTCAAGGTCACCATCTGCATCGCAATCCACAAACCGCCACGTCAGATCGTCATAAATTCCATCTTTCATCGTCAGCACCTTCTTGAATGGGTTTTGATCAAGTGGCCATTCACGCAAAGTACCATCACACAACTGCTCAAAAATACGTCCATCTCCAGGGCCCAAGACTAGATCCATATTCCCGTCATTGTCCCAATCTACCAGCAGCAGCTGGGGAACCGAGTTTTTTTCAAGTTTGATGCCTGTGAGAGGGTGATTTTTCGTTGCAGCCTGCAAGACTCCATTCTTCCTTTCGAAGTAGTGAATCTTCCCAACATGCCAAAATTTATCATGCTCTGTTGATATCATTGCATCTAAATCGCCATCTTGATCCCAGTCCACAATCGCTAGCTTGGATCTCGTGAAACTCGAGTTGATTGTGGCTGTAATAATGTCAAAAACTCCAGGCGCTTCATGGAAGTTCCCATCCTGAAACTCAAAGAAGCGCACCTCTGCGTTTTTCCAAGCTGGCCCCACCACTACATCAGCAAATCCATCCCCATTCCAGTCTACAACTGTGGGCTGCAAATACCTTAGTTCGTCGTGGACGTGGACGGAAAAAAAGTCGGAAAGCCAACGATCTTTTATCAAAAGAAATTTCCTACACCTTTTGACAATCGGTACTGACGTAGCCCATATGTAACGCAGTGCGTACAGTACCCTAATTGGGGTCTTCACTGCACAGCAAATCTAGGTACTTGAAGAATGCTGATAAGCAACTTCATGGGACCGACATGCAAATCTTTCACACAAACCTCCGTAGGGAATGAACTTGATTGAACTGCCCAAAAACCCGCTCCAGTCGAGTCAACGCGGTTAGTTCAAATTCTCCTCTGGCTACGTTCTAATTCATGTGTCCTAATGACATTCTAATGACAATGTCTTTTGTTTCCGAAGGCTTTCTTCCTTGTTGTCTTGTCGCTTTCTTGAGCAAGGTTTCTACCTTGCTTGAAGGCATTGCCTTTGCTGATGAATACTTCAAAAAGGCTTGGATTCCGTTGGTTTTGGTGATTTGTCGCTACCCCCTGAGTCTAGAGCTTTACAGACTAGAACCATGTCTTTCATTGTCTTTCCATTCTAATAGTAAGGATTTGCAATGCATACAATGGGAACGTCTGAGCTACACCATGTAGTTTCTTGATGCGGATGGTCTTTTGTGGAATTCCCAGGTGTCAATTTCATGAACGTCTTCGGTATAAACTCCCAAATCGTGCCACAACGAAAAAGGACAAGCACGACCATGCTTTCAGCACGTCACGCTGGGGAAATATCATAAAGGGCCTATATATCATTTGATAGCATGTAGTAGCAGGTGAGAATGGCTGCACAACATAACAAATCCAACAGGAACTTCTTGCATGTGCACTATCGTGCACCTTTCACACTAGAGAACCTTTCACAAAGCATCCGGTAAGTACGAAAACCTTCTTAAGCTAAGATACTGGACGGGTATGACCTCATAGGGATTGATATGAGAATTGTGCGCCATGTCCTTATTCAGCACATGTTTATAGAACTTCTTCAAGCTCCACTTGTCCCACCAAAAGACCTGAACAATCAAGAAATCTGGCAGACCATTACCATCCCAGTCTGCAACAAAAAGACTGGAAGTATACTCTTCCTCCTCGGAAATGGTGACATCAGCAAAAGGGTTTTCGGTGGGCTCAACAAAAGTGCCATCCGCAGTACGATGAAAGTACCGCAAACGCATCAGTCTGTAGTACCGCCCCTGCTCCACCCAACCCTTCGCTAAGACCTCCAAACGTCCATCACCATCCACATCAGATATCCACAACACATGGTCGAAGATTGCTAGTGGGTTCTCATCACCTCTACGTTCAAAAACTTCTGTGAAGATACGCTCAAAATATCTGTTGCCAATCACCAAATCCTGATCGCCATCCTCATCAAAGTCTACAGCTTGCATTTCACATTTAGATCCATTGACCGACAAAATTTCCATACTTGGCTGTGAAAACAAGCCATTCATAAAGCTCACAGTGAGCTGGTCATCCAACGAACCACACACCAAAAGGTCAAGGGCTCCATCGCCTCAGAGAATTTGTTCACCCTGTGCATCTACCCCAAAGTCAAGGTTGTTCATGCAGAAACTTCCTAAGTCTTCAGTCTTTTAACAAGTGTTGAAGAACTGTTCCACAGGAATTGTGGAAATGCACGAATGTTAGGCAAGTAGAAAATTGCAGGGAACTGTTATATTTAAGGACCTCGTTTTCTCCTTGCAGTTGCTTGACCTTGAAATTTCCGCTGTTTGTGGGGAAACCCTCCGACTGGCAATGTGTATCTGGTGTATGTATATACTTGTTGTAGAATTACTTTGCCACCATTTCCATGAATTTATCATTTATCTCCATGACAATATACTCCAGTACCCATATCTACTCACCGTAGCATTGTTGGAATCCGATTCTCTCCGTGTGACCGTCCCAATCGACGACTTCCAAAGAGCTTCTCGTGCCCTCCTTGCAGGAAGAAACCGAGCCCGGCCCCATAGAAACAAGGAAACCATCGAAACAAATCTCGGTGGAAAATACGTGCCATGGAAACCGAGATGCAGAGTTGTAAACTTTGCCCTTCGTACTATATCAACAATTTTCCCATGGCACTTGTCTGATTGGTGTTTCCTACCTACATGGAGAGTATTAGTTTGATTGGTCATCCCAAGAAAGGTGAAGCTGACATGTCTATGAAAGAAGGGCGCAAATAGCAGAAGTTACAAAAACAAGAGATTCAGATGCAGCTGCCAACAACTGTGCACAAGATGTGCAGAAGTCTTCCACTAGAAAACGTTGATTTACACAGGGAATAACGGTGAGTAGGCCCCCAAAGGTTGCAACACGGCACGGAAGCTAGATAACAGGAAGGCACCCACCAGTGCTTTGACTCAGCCACGCCGATTCCCACAAGCACACCCGCAAAGAAAAACAAGGTAGCCGGCTGATACGGCGCCCTTGCGTGTACCACGTTTCTTTTTTTTGTAATTCTGAGTTCTGGAACCTGAAACGCGCTATTTGTGGTACTTTTGAAAAGCCCTGATGTTGATGCACATGAATTTCGTGTGGCAGGGCCATGACTCCAAGAGGAAATTTGGTGTTTCGCCATAGCGAAACGATGATTTCAGAAGTGAAACTGCCAAAAAAAACATTAGATTTTGTGTTTTTCAAAGCCGATCACCCAAAGTCATCTTTGATGATTATGTGAATCTTCTTTGTCAATGAAATGGAACATGCAATATGTTATTTGTAGAGCCCATACAAAAAGTGAATCTGGGGAACACCACCTTCATTTCATATTGTGTGAATATGTTCCTCCATGGACATCTGAAGACCACAAAGCTCCACTTTTTTTCCCACTCTTCAAGACCACAAAGCTCCAGGCAATTCCTTGCGGATGCTGCTTCGCAGCGTAGTGTTGTGCCGCCACACAAAACTGTAGGCCCATTCATACCTAATTTTGTTCACGGTATGATTTTTTTTCTGTGGGAAGGCAACAGGTCGCCACTTCTTCAAATGACGCCAAGACGAATCCAGCTGCTGAGTTCCAGCAACAATGACCCGGTTGCGCTTACCCCAGAGGGCCTGTCTGTACTTGTAGCGCTTTGTGAAGATATTCTTTTGGTGGTTCACTGCTGCAAAAAGGAATTTCTTGTCAGAGTAATTGTTTTGACATGCGTTTGGGAAAGCACGGGCACCGTCAGCTGTGATCAGACTGCGTTTGGGAGGAAAGTGCAACAATCCGCTTGAAGAGACTTCGCTTCTCGACTCTTGTGGCGGTCGAGCTTTCCTTGCGTCGTGAAGAACTGACCCAGGAAATTTGGTTTACTTATTTATTGGTGATTACACATCAAAGTGTTCTTTGAAAAAAACATGCGGTAAGTGACTAACTTCTCTTTTACTCTACATTGGTCTTCAAGGTATGATACACGAAGGACAGCTTCAAGCAAATCTGTTTGACATGATTTAACAAACTTTTTTTTACCCTCCATGACGACGTTGCAGTTGAGCTTCGGAGGAACAAGCTTCAAAGGAAGTGGATGAATCCAGAGAGCTCCACTGACTGCTCCGACACGTCAAAAAGATCCGAACATGAACCTGAAAGTATTTCGGAGAAGGTGTGCCGAAAGCGTGTCTTTGTCTCCATTCCTGAATCTTTGATCTGCAGAAGGTGGACTTCGAGCTGACCTTGGATATGCAAAACAACTTCACGCCGGTCATTTAAAGTCATCTGGTGTCAAATTTGCAGTTTGAAGTTCATGCGGAAAGAATTGGTCGCCCCCACAAAGTTGCTCCTTATCTCCAAGGCGCGTAAAATTTGCCAATTCCAGTGCCATCAATTTCGTACACATTCTTCAGACGGTAGATCACAGGCAAAGGCTGTGCTCCAGACGACTGTGCTTTTGACACTGCCGCGGTCTTACGTGTCAGGAAATCCAAGAATTGCGAAGACGCATACTTGCTACACTTGACTCTCTTGCTAATCTCTCTGGGAGACGGAGGTTTCACTTTGGCATCTTCCCACAAAGACAACATTTCATCTACCTGTTGCAGCGTGAGCGACCGACAAGTGTCCAGCGGCCACGGTCCGGTACGCACAACATTCAGTCTGTGGCGACACTCCTGTTCTCCACAGCGTATCACATAATGTGCGTGAGAGGAAAACTTGAGACTGACATGGAATTTTCCTTGGTTCTTGGGACGGATCCATTCAAGTTTTTTGTTGTAGCGCCTGTAACGGCACTTCTCACATTTTTTTTGGCATTCGAAAAAGACCTTCAGACAAACGCTTCTCCCAACAATTTTGAGCAAGTTGGCAGGCTTTGGAAACTTGTGCTTCCAAAACCTGTTTCGATTTTTCGAGGTACGTTGGATTCTCGTCAAGTCTTTTTCTTTGAGCTTTGGTACGACCATTTCTGCCAGTGTACCTGACTTTCGCCTTCTTCGCAGCTGTTCTTTTCGTTCTTCCTCCAAACCTCGGAGGCCTTCTCCCAGTTTGTTTACTGACATGTCCTTTTTTTTCCAAAAGCTCCCGCAACAAAACAGCACCCGGGAGGGCACAGGTACGCAGGTCATGTCCATTCTTTCCACAAAACTTGCATTTGTGCCTGGCTTTTTTCGGCATCTGACTAGCAAAAACTATGATTCTACATGAACGAGCCAAAAATCAGACCAAGAAAACACATGCCAAAAGTAGTGACAAAAAAAGCTGTCGACACGACTGTGAGGCACATACGTATCATTTAGTTGTCTGCCCCGGAGCTAGTGCAGTGAAACAATAGAAGGAGTATGGTGCAGATACATGGGTAAATATCCGTCCCAACCGTTACATATATGTATATATATATATATCAAAATAACTCTACATACGTACATATACCCATACGTATATCTTTACATCTCCAGCCATCGATTTGTATAAGTATCACTCCTATCTCGCAGATCCATTAGCACCAAACTTTTTTTCTTCATCTCTTCGTTTGCGGTCCATGCTGCAATTGCCATCGAAGATCTTGTCTCAACTTTGCTTGATGCCTCAAAACAGACCGTGGAACATCGCCAAGCCAGCGACGACCATGCCAGCATAATGGCTTGTCATCATTGCCTCTGACCCAAAAGTTTCCGCATCTCACCCATATCTGTCCGGCTGCACGTCCAGATTTGACCAGATGCAATTTCCGTGCAATTCCACAACTCGTGCACAAACCATACTTGGTGGGGCGAGAATTCAAATGTAAAAAACGAAACCGACCCAGAGGTCTTACGGACCCCGCAGAGGCAGCGGGTGCGGCAGGCACATCTTGCTGAGAAGGCAAATCACCCTCCGAGAAATCAGGACTTGCAAACTCTTGTTCCACAGTGTAATCAGCTACGCCAGAGCACCACCCAACAGAACAGCGTGTCAAAATCTCTTCCTCCGGAGACTCCGACCGTTGGAAAGGCTGGGAATCATCTACGATTGGATCGACCATGTCTTGATACGTCTGCCGTAAACTCTCTGGTTGCGTTTGCACCGTTGAGTCTCGCCGCATGGAAACAACATCCCTGGTCTGAGATTCTGCCTGCCGAAGAAGAACGAAATGCATGTGAAATTGCAACCGTAAAAAGCGACAAAGTAACAAAAATTATTCATCTATCCAAATTTCCAATGGTAGGCCAGAAAAAGTTTCAAGCCATGGTTGCATGGTTTGTGAACAAGAACGACTTTGACAAACCATTAAGCCCAAAAAAATCCACCTCATCGTCTGAAATCAAAATAGAGCAGTGTGCCGCAGCACTCTCGACAGCAATAGTCATGCCACGAAACAACTACATTGGATCAGAAAGTGCGTGAAGCTCGAGCAGGAGCTACCAAACATGAAGCCCACATCTTCTTAAGTTCCCAAAAAAAATAAGAATGGATGACACACGTTTAAACCTCGCAAGGCTTTGCACATCTTCAACTTCCCCAAAAAAAAGGTTCGACATGTAAAGTATGTACCGAAGCAGTCCATTGCGTAGCACTTTGAACACGGGTTACATTAAGCTTTGGGCATGTGTAAAGTATGTACCGAAGCAGTCCATTGCGTAGCACTTTGAACACGGGTTACATTAAGCTTTGGGCATGTGTAAAG
>OMLO01005847.1_pt1 | contig 10343 bp, 12 predicted proteins | sample 1674811 | NCBI WGS metagenome assembly OMLO01 (sample SAMN06265003, study PRJEB25207) | coral metagenome | isolation source: Coral host | place: Mexico:La Bocana,Puerto Morelos, Mexico | collected 2008-11-13
CTATCTATCTGTCTGTCTGTCTAGCTATCTAATCTAATCTAATCTAATCTAGTCTAGTCTAATCTAATCTAATCTAATCCAATCTAATCTAATCTAATCTAATCTAATCGAATCCTATCTATCCCATCTATCCCATCCATCCTTTCTATCCCATCTATCCCATCTATCCCATCTATCCTATCTATCCCATCTATCCCATCTATCCCATCTATCCCATCTATCCCATCTATCCCATCTATCCTTTCTATCCCATCTATCCCATCTATCCTTTCTATCCCATCTACCCTTTCTATCCTATCTATCTTGTCTTTCCTATCTATCCCATCTATCCCATCTATCCCATCTATCCTATCTATCCCATCTATCCTTTCTATCCCATCTATCCTGTCTCTCTTATCTATCATATCTACCTATCTATCCTATCTATCTCATCTATCTTAGCTATCTAATCTATCTCATCTAGCCATCGATCCATTCTGTCCATCTACCTATCTATCTATGTACCTATCTATCTATCTATCTACCTATCTATCTATCTATCTATCTACCTATCTATCTATCTATCCATCCATCCATCTATCTTTCTTTCTTTCTTTCTTTCTTTCTGATCTTCCAAAAGTGGTTTCGAGACTGTGATTTTTCTTGACCAGCAGGGTGCCCTTTTTTGACATCTGATCTTCAAAAGTGGTCCGAACATGGTGTGCTTTGTGCATTTTGAGTTGGACATGTGCTTTGCGCCACAGCGGCATGGCTGTTTTGACATCTGAACTTCCAAAAGTGGCCGGGACCCCTCATATTTTCAACACTTTGCCTTCGAAACGTGCTTAGCGTCACAGCGGCGTGCCATTTTTCGGCATCCAAACTTCCAAGGAGGGTTTGCTCCTTCGGTTGCAAGGTCTGGTTGAGGCAGCTGCAAAGGGCCAACTCTTGGACCCAAAACAGAAGGACCCTAAACAGAAAGTAACCACTGAGGATCCACAACCGTGTCAACCGTCTCTCTCGGAGTCTTGGACCACAGTGAGTAGGAAGAAGAAGCAGCAACCCCCCAGGACAAGCAAAGGTGAAGGGAAAGGGGTTTCTGGGCAGGGCCTCAATTGCGAGCGCACGATTGGCCTGGCCATCGAGTCGTTCGAACCGCGTTTGAATTTGGACATATGCTGGACAAAGAAGGGAGCGAAAAACCTCTCGTTTTTCTAGCGAGTTCTCAGGATGAGCTTGTGGAAGCGTGTGAACTTGTGAAGGGTGATTCTAAAGTCAAGGCAACGTTCTGGTGCAGAGTACGTCTGAGCCCTCAGTCTCAGTTTCCGGAAGTTTGTTTTGTGAGCACTTGCCTGCCTTTTCTTGATAGTGTGGGTAAAGTGGTGACGAGACGTGTGTGGAAGTGGAGTACTGAGGATTTCCCGAAAAGCGGAAAGACCGGCAGGCAAAAAGATGAAGCCGAAACAAGATGACACTTTGGTCATAAGGTTTTCTGCAGATTCTCGTTTCACTTCGCGGAAGCGTGGAAGCGTATCCAGTCTGATCCTGGCTCGCATGCTCGGAAGTGGGTTGCAGGTGTTGCCCATGAGGTTTCTGCCCACATCAAGGACACTTGGGGGTGAGCTTCAGAGTGGAGCTGCTGGGAACGGCAGTGTTGTTAAGGGACCTATTCGTGTAAAAAGGGTTCTTTCATTGGTTAGTTGTTGTCGGCTAGTGGTAGGAGTCATGAGGGTGGTAGATTCTTTTTTGAACCTTTAGTCTGGGATGGTACCCCTGTTGGTGTTAAACCCTTTGTCAGCTGGATTGAAAAGGACCCCCTCAAAAAGGATAGTACGTATGCCGCTAGAGTCGCAAAGTTGGCCATTGAGCATGGTGTAGCTAGAGGGTGGAGACAACTTGGGGTTCGTTCCATGTCTGAGGAAAGCAAAGTTGTGGCCAAACGTAGTCAGTCTTGGGTTTTGCGTTCTGCCCCACGACACTGGGATGCAGATGATGTGGTGCGTTTTGTGCAGGCTGCCAAGTTCACGGCAGTTGAGCTTAATGAAAAGAAACGTGAAAAGGAGGGAACCACTTGTGGAAAAAAGGCTTTTTCTGAATCCTCACAAAATTATCTTCAGTTGCTTTATGAAGGGTCCTCTTTTGATGATGGTCGTTTTGTGGTGGTTGAGCGTTATCGGAACCCCCGACTCCTGAGTAGCGTCACCAAGTTGAAAGGTGAATTTAGGGTTGATTTGCGGCAAGAACCGCCTTCTCCTGATGATTTTCCGCCTTTGGTCACGACCTCAGTTGAAACGGAAGAGCTGGAAGAGAAACCCGCTCCTGATTCTCAAGACATTGCCATGGATGAAACTGACGGGGGGAAAAGGGCCACTACTGTTTCGGTTGGGGCTAGCCCTGATCGAAAGCGCTTGAAGGTTCAACCCCTCCCTGAAGGGGTGCTTCGGGTTAGTAACGAAGGCTTGGGAAATTGTTTGTTTATCGCTGTTGCTCAGTCAGTTGAAGCTTCTAGCCAGCAACAGCATAGTCACAGATCGATCCGTACTGCTGCTGTGAAACACTTGAGAAAGCATAGAGATCAATACTTCATGTGGTGGGACAATTTGTGGCCTGATGGGTCCAAATGTGAAAAAGAAACAATCCATGGTTTTGACGAGTACATAGGCAAAGTAGCTCAGGTAGGTGCCTGGGCCGGCAATTTGGAAGTGGCAGCGTTGGCCACCATGGACAGACCGATTTACGTTCTTCACGAAACCGGTCAGGTGTACAGCTTTTGCCCCCCGGGATCGCGCACAGGCAAACGAGTGGTTTCGTCCTTCTTTTGCTCGAAAAGGAGCTCTTCCACTTCCCAGGAGCCTGATTTTTCTATCGACAATTCCTGGCAGAAGAATTTGGTTGCGGATGGTGATGTTGAGCCCAATCCCGGGCCAAGTTCATGGCGTGGTCTTACTTTAAACAGTGGATCACGCGATTCGACTTGGAGTTTTGTGAAATTGGTTTGCAGTCGCCAGTTGGCTGCAGATGTCGTTTTCTTGCAAGAGACCTTTCTGGACCCTAGTGCGTTGAGTTCAATGACCCAACATGCTGGTTTGTCAGGCTTTCGCCTTTGGACTACTGCTCCTTCCGAAGTTGGTGGTCAATTCAGAGGCGGTGGAGCGGTTTTGGTTCGAGCTTCAATCCATGCACGGCTTTGGTCCGTTTTCTCTGCTAGATCTGGCCAAGTGGTTGCAGTTGCGCTCAAGGACGTAATTGGAAAGGGCACAGTGAACCTACAGAAACCGATGACTTTCTTGGGTTCCTTGGTGAGCTGGCTGCTGCTGAAGCAAATGTTCATGGCTTGGGCTTGGTTTTGGCTGGTGATTGGAATTGGGCTCCGTCAGAAAATGTGTTATTCGATCCTGATGAGTTTTCCCTGCTCGCGATGCAAGATAACACGCGCTTTATCCCCACTCGTTGGCAGGGCTCCCGTGCTATGGACTATGTCCTGTGGTTTCATTAATGAAGCTTTTGGCGACCACAAGGGCTTGCTATTTGAGATCCGAGGTGTTCTTCCCGAAGGTCGATGTTTCTCTCGTTTGAAAACGAAACAGTACTCTTGTCCTCAGCACGGTGGCGACAGTCCCTCAGAGAGGCTTGGCTCGCTGACGAGGATGTCTTCCAAGGCAATGATGAGATCAACGTTGAGTTGGAATGGAACTGGTTCAATGCCAAACTTGAGCGAATGTTTTCTGAATTTGGTTCTTCATCGGCTTCTTGCATGCGGGCGAAGGGTAGCCTGCCTACGGTTCTTCCAGCTTCTGACTTTCGGATTTGTGGTTTTCGACATGGTTCTTTCAGAGAAAGATCTCTTCGGAAGCTTCTTGGCAGGATAAGAGAGGCCAATCGCCAGTTCTTGTCCAGAGGTCAATGCGATGAGGGTTTGCTTCGTCATGTGCAGAGGTCATGGCCTAGAGATCTTCATTGGAGTTCTTGGGCTGATGCTGAGTCCAGAGTTGTCCATAGTTGAAAAAGATATCTGATGAGTCTCGGACTGCTCGTCTTAAAGAGTGGAAAGCGGCTATGATGCAACAAGGGAATTTTGCTACTCGATGGATTCATGGGGCTTGCTCAAAAGGTCCTTGTCCGGAAATCTTGAGTTCTGAGGGTCTTGCCTCCCCTACTTGTGAAGAAGGCTTCGTTCATCTGAAGCACTTTTGGAATAAAATTTGGGCGCGCCCAGTTGAGATCCCAGAGCTCCAGACTTTGAACCAACCAAAGGTTAACGAACAGTGGAGGATGCCTTTGCTTTTGGAAGATTGGATCCCCGAGGTTGATGAGTTTGCGGCACTCGCCCGCGCTTCCTCAAGTGCTTCAGCTGGATGTGATGGCTGGTCCGGAGTTGAACTCGCTGCAATGCCTGAAGAAGTGTTTCAGACTTTTCTTGTCCTTGGTGCAACGTTGGAGTTTGGCGGGCAACTGGCCGGCGGTGTGGACACATGTGCGTCAAGTGCATCTTCGGAAGACTAATGGGGTTGGTCCTGTGCTTCCTAAAGATCTGCGGCCAATCTCTGTGTTATCTATTTGGTACAGGTGTTTGATCAGTGCAACTATGCGTAAACCCGAGACGCAGACTTGGCTTCAAAATGTTGCTCCGCCCGCATGCCATGGTGGCATCAAAGGCCGATCTGTTACTATTGCAATTCTTCGGTTTAACCTGACCTCGAGGAGGGGGCTGCTGCCCTCGCTTTGGACTATCAGAAGTGCTTTGACATGCTGCACCCGGAGCTGGTGCTAAACCATTTGGAACTTCATCGGTGGTCGCCGCAGCTCCTGTCGTTGTTTCGACACGCCTGGTGTGGTCAACAGCGTTGGTTGGAACTTGGTCATCTAGTCATCTACGCATGGATTCCCTGGTGCCTGTTGGGTCGTCTATGCCGCAAGGTGATCCTGCGTCTCCCTTGGGCCTTATTGTGGTTCTCTCCCAGGCAGTTCAGTCTGTTGAGAATGAGGCGGGCGTCAAACAGAGCGTTTTCCTGGACGATCGGATTCTGATTGGATCTTCAGTGAAGCAGGTGCTTCGTGGTTTTCGGCTCTGGAAGCAGTGGAGTCGTCGCTTGGGATTTGTGGAGAATGAGTCTAAGATTGTTGCTCTTGCTCAAAATGGCTTCCAACGTCATGCTTTTATCTGAGGGGGGTTTCAGGAGCATCAGGTTCAGAGCCAGATTCGTATTTTGGGAGTTGATTTTCTTGCTGCTACTTGTTTTGACCGAGGTAATGCTGGTATAGAGCTATAGGATCGATGAATCTCTAAAATTTGCTCAACGGTTGGCTAGGGTTCCTTTACCTCTGAATGTTCGATCAAATCTGTTTCGAACTAGAATCATTCCGAAGGTTTATTCTTGGGGTTGGCTGTTTCGAGATTTTAGGATTCAGGATCTGAATAGAATTTTCAAGGTTTTCAGGATCAAGAGATCTCAGAGTTTTGCGCATTCGGGGCTTCTCTCAAAGCTCTGAAGACTGTAGTTTCCTTAGGTTTATGCAGAGTTGGGTCTTCACCGACTCTCACCTGAGGGTGTAGAGGAGGTGGAGGATGAGTGCTAACTATGATTGGGATGGCGGTGCTGCTGTCTTCGGGCACAGTATCGCGTCGATGCTGTTCTTTGCAGTATCGCGACAATAACAAGAGGCCCCAAGCGGTAATTTTTCACAAATTTGTCACATTTTTCAAAATCCGAACTTCCAAGAGCGGTCTGAGGCTGGTGTGCTTTGTGCATTTTGACTTCGAAGTGCTTTTCGCGCTATAACAACGTGCAATTTTTCATGTCTCATCTCGCCAGAGGGCTCCACACCCGCCGCTTTAGCGAGCCTACTTTTCGACCCTCCCGACCCACAAATCATTGGAAAAACACACAATGTTTCGTGACTTTCCCAAAATTTCGCGCACCTGTATCTCCTTTCTTCTGACTCTTTCTCTTTCTCTCCTCTTCTCTTCTCTTCTCTTCTCTTTTTTTCTCTTGTCTTCTCTTCTCTTCTCCATATTGTCAGAAGTTTGATTCCATGAGTTTTCGAATGAATTGGGATCGGCTGGCCAGGCTTTGCATGAAGTCGAGGCGGATTTCGAGAATTTGGTGCGAACGCACAGCCAGATGCTGGAGCGAACAGCTGCTTGGGCTTAAACAGATGGCAGTGCTTGAGAGTGAATTGTGTGAAATCCCAATCTTTGCAACTTGTACAAGTTCTAATGAATGTGCAAATTCTGAACTGAAAACTTGAAGGGTCGCAAACATGTTGAGCGCGATCCCTGCTTGCTTTGAGCACCATAGATGTCTCAAGTCCAAGCACAACCTCGTAGTTTACACATGCAAATGTAGAAAACTGCAGCTGTGTTGCGGATGCCATGCTACCACAGCTTTGCTGCTGAGGAGAGTGCCAGCAAGGTTGGAAAATGAGGAAGATGAGCTGTTCGGGCTGGACAGTGGCGCCCGTAGAAGTCGCGACCCTGCAGCCCAGTCGCTTGGTGATGTTCTGTGGTCCCATGGTAGGATCTGATGGACAAGGTTGCCAATGTCGAAGTTGCTGAAGTTACATACATGGCTAAGACTGCCAGCAGTTTCTTTGGGTTTCAACAGAGTTTTCTCGCTAAGGCAGCCAGGATTGAACAATTGAGATGCGCGACCGCTCGAGGGGGTATAGTATGATTCAGACTCTTGTACTCGTTTAGTTGAATAGCTATGTGTGCCCTTTGCGCATTTGACACACAATGGCGTCAAGTGCAATACTCTCAGTTTTTTCTTTCGAGATTTCTTTTGATGGTGTGTCTGGACATTGGCAGATGTGCTGCAAGGGCGGGTAAATGCAACATTAAATTGAATTCAGTGCACCAATTCTGGTTGGCTTGAGAGACCTAAGCTTACTCACTTGAGCCAGTCAGTCGACAGTTGGCCAGTCGGCAAAGGGCCCGTGGAACTGCGACTGCTTGGACTTCAGTAGCTCACCTGTGAAGTTTTATTTCCGAGCTGCTGTCGCACCAGCCGACGCCCACACATCTAGCATGCTTTATGGGCTTTTTGGTTTGACCGAACCCTATGCTGAGAGACTGTAGTCACTGTAGTCCTCAGCCAAACCGATGCCCAAGACCCAAGTACTGGAAAGGCAGGAAAAGCAATTTCTCTGACGAAATTGACTTGGAACATGCAGTCATGACTTGAAGCCTGCTGAATTGTCTTTTTGTTGCAGCGATCTTCCATTTCGAGGCGCCGGCATAGTTTTCGCCGAGAAATCTCACACTTTGCCTCCTTTGCCCACGTCCCATGACCCAATTGCAAGTGCCGCCTCAGACTGCCCCACTCACCCCAACCTCGACCAAGTCGAGCCCCACGACTAAGAAGATGAAGGAGAATCTCGGTGAAGAAATCATTCAGGTTGTACATATCTTTGGACCAAAACTTACAACCCACAATTCTTTTCAAGCTTTGGATGAAGAAGAAATACGGTCCGCATATAGGGAGCTGGTTCTGACAGAAAGGAGAACCCTTTCTGATTCCCAAGTTACTAGTCTACTGAGTGTTCAAGTGACGGAAACCGAAATGGAACATTGGGATCCTGATAGGATTCTGCTGGGATCCTGTGTCCTATTTTTGTGGCTCGTGTGTAAATGGAAGCACATGAGCAAACTGACAGCAGACCTTTTGGACACCGAGGAAAGCGGCCCAGATTCGCAAGAGCTTCCAGCGTCCGAAGTTTTGGGTCATGGGCTTTGGCTGGTGCCTTGCGGCTTGTGCTGGTGCAGCCAATGTGGTGGCATTCAAGAGCTGGAATCTCTATGCATCGCACGTGACGGGCAGCACTTCAGAAATGGCCTTTCGATTGGAAGGATACCATCAGGGAGAATATGGATCAGACGCTCCGACTTGAAAATTTCATTAAAATTGTTACCTGGAAACATTATAGTACTAATTTAAAACTTATCATAACCAGTTCATAGTCAGTCTTTTCTTTTCTTTTCAACGAAATGCTATGAAATCGTCTTCGTTTTTGCTCCTTTATGTCAGAAGTTACTTTCTAGCTTTATTCGGTTTGCATCTTGGGTATTCGTTCACGAATGTTCACTGATTAATGATTAATCGAGACCGTGGGTTGAATCATGTCCGAGGAAAGCTTGAAGGAAGCATGCCTGCTGGTCCTTTCCTTCCTGATCGGTGCATACGCCTGCGGTCTGTTGATCGATAAGAATCAAGTGCACTTCTTGGGCAAGGCCTTCTATGGTTTGGCACTCGTGCTGAACTCTAGCTTACTGGTGTCAGCAGCCTTCATTCCTGGAAGATTACTTCCTGTCTGTCTCGTAGCTGCGGCATGCGGTTTGCAGAATGCCATGTGCACATCGCACTTCGGTGCCATTATTCGTACCACCCATGTGACTGGGACCGTGACCGACATTGGCTCCACTTTGGGGCGTATCAGCATGATCTATCTTCGCAAAGGCTGCCATTGCTCCCAACTCAACGACGTAGAGCGGGCGGAAGTCGGTGTGGATGCCAGAAAGTTGGCTGTGCTCTTTGGACTGTGGAGCTTCTACTTCATGGGAGGCCTCTTTGGAGTCTACATGGAACCTGGTTTGAATTTGGTTGGAAATACCAAACCACTGCAGTCTTACAATCTAATGTAAACCTACCAATATTAATATGACTGTACCATATCGTACTGTTCAATATGGCATGATATCTAATATCCTTTTGCCAATGCATATACCATGACAGCTGCTTCTGCCCTCAGACAGTGTGGAGAGGTTGCCATTTTCCAAAGCCCGCGGAGTTCGAAGATTTGTGCTTTCTCCAGGTCTATGAGGTTTTCAGTCGAAGGCGAAAACTTCCATTCTAGACTAGTCACTTCACGGCTGAGGAAAACATTATTCCTGGACCTCCTCAACGAGCCTTGCTACTGCCAGCCACTTTCACTGGCAGTTTGGGTCTCTTCTACATGGTATGCCGCCAGATGTTGAAGGTGACTGCAAACCTGTGAATTAGTAGCAAAGTGTTGCTTTCCATAGTAACAGGGCCTTATCTAAAGAATATGAATTGGGACACAAATGGGCTATCAATCTCTGCAGCGTATTGTAGTTGGCATGATTATGGCATTCAGTTCGATTCAAACACTTAGATCAGACCAGAGCATATGTTGTGTATTTCAAACTTCAAGCCTTATTTTTCATAGAACGGGTGATTGCAGACATTGCAGACATTACGTCTTTGTCCACGGTGAAAGATGGTTCTTGACTTTAGCCTTGACGGTGGCAAAAGGACTGGTCATTTTGTTGCAATGAGGACCAATGTATTCTACTGGCAGAGGGTCGTTACATGATTTAAACTTTCCAACCATGCTTTTTACGCAAGCACTTCCAATTGTCAAGATTGCCACAGGACTACATCAAGAAGTTGGAACAGGAACGCTTCGAATCAGACATTCGAGAAGCTCATGAAGTCTTGGCTCATATGGGCAGCCGTCTGCATACTCTTGAGCGTGGCAATGAGACCTCTGCATCAGTCTCAGTCAGGGTGTGATGTTGTCCAGTTGAGGTCAAGTCTTGTTTGTATGTACTGTATGAATATGAAATTAAATGAATACGATTTATAGGATATAGTACGATGATGTACGATGCATATTTTGATTTGGGGATTCAAAGAGGATTTAGAGCGAGGTTTGTGATAACAAAGAAACAAGTTGAACCGCCTTTTTCAGATTGGTGTGGTTAGAGTGGGATGTTTGAACCCCTCCCAGTTTTTGGATTTTTGTTTGTTTTTGAAGGAAACCCTTGTTTTCTTTATCGGTTTAGTCTTCAATATGTCTCAATGCCCACCACTGACATCCCGCTCATAGGTCGTGGAGTTGGATGAGGAGATGGGACATATGATCGAGGTGGGCACCGGACCTCGACATTTTTGTCAAGGATACTTCCTGGTGTTGATTTGACCGAAGGGGCAACCTCAGGATGTGTTAGTATTCATGAACTAGCTGTAACTAGCTAGTGGATATACTAGGGATATCATCTCAAGCACTTTGGAGCTTTGAAAGACGTGCCTTTCTATTCTTTTATGATCTTTGACCAGTAGTACCACACAAGGTGGTGGCGGAAGTTTCAAAAATAGGAAACCTATAGGAGAGTTTGGTTGTTGTGAGTCACGGATGGCAGAGCGTAGACACTGATGGATGGACAGGTTCTGCCTCTTTCTTTCTTTTTCTCTGACTATCTATCTACACGCAAACCTACCTACCAATCTATCTATCAATCTATCTGGCTAGCTATCTATCTGTCTGTCTAATCTAATCTAATCTAATCTAATCTAATCTAATCTAATCTAATCTAATCTAATCTAATCTAATCTAATCTAATC
>OMLO01005848.1_pt1 | contig 10342 bp, 2 predicted proteins | sample 1674811 | NCBI WGS metagenome assembly OMLO01 (sample SAMN06265003, study PRJEB25207) | coral metagenome | isolation source: Coral host | place: Mexico:La Bocana,Puerto Morelos, Mexico | collected 2008-11-13
TTTTGACGCTTTGACGCTCTGCTCCGATCGGCTGAAATAGCGCAGCACGATCTGACCAAACATTATCAAACCAGAGGGAGTTCCAAAGCGGTACTACAACCTCGTAAGGGCTTATGCAACTTCTGACTAAGCCAAAGCTCCACCATTTCATGAAGCTCTTGCCGCAGAGGCACAGCCAAACACCCCACATGGCACATCAAATATTGGCTACATGGTCGGGTGGTGCAAGTTTTTGCAACCACACCTCCTGCTTTCAGCAACGCCTGGATCATAAGTCTGAAGCCTTTACAAAGATGTGAAAATTTGAACTGCTCCGGTGTCAAGCCTGCAGAGTGATCCAGGACAAACCATCGACCCTTCGTACGAACAACGCCAGCCAAACCGGTCTGCAATTGAAACAAGACGTACAGCTGAGCAAAAGAGTACCATTCAACTTGCTGCGCCCCATCCCAAATCGCATCAAACCAGTGCACCACTTTGTCCTGAAAAGACTGCCCATAAAGTTTCAGAAAACCCCTACCACGAATCGTCAGCTGACCCACGCCAAGCCAAACTTTAGGAGGTAGTTGTCTCCGTCTCTCCACGACAGGCTCACAAGGGGCACCATGCTCCTTGGCCTTTTCAGTCCATAACGTTGCCACTTGTACTATGTGATTGCGAACCCAGTCACCCAAAAGCTTGTTCCGAGTCACCGCAGATGAGTGTTGCTTCCACAAATTCCAGAACCATGCCGGACGCTGCATATTGGCTTGCTTAGCAACAGAGTCAACGACTGCATTGCCCTGAATCATCCAAAGTTCCAACGCACTGGTAGCATCGCTCTCCTTTTTATGGGCTGGCACTTTCAAAATTTCAAGGCTGCCTTTCTCACAAAGCCGAACCGATTCCAAAATTCCCGTCCACAAATCAGCATGAGGGCTATTGGCTTGCAACCTCTTGGTGCCCTGGGTCAGGTTACGAAAACGCGACAACACGCTTAAGCAGTCAGTCCAGACACGAGCAAAAACTCCAGCTTCAGCAATGAAATGGCAAGCAGCACGAAGAGCCATCAACTCAGCCCGATAGGAAGACTGCACCAAGCCAGCCAAGGGTTCCGCCGCCAAAACAACACAACCCGAAGAACCCAAACCACATTCCAACGGGGCAGCACGAACCACAGCCCAACTGGCCAGCCGGTAGTGGACTTGATCCTGCCAAAGACATGAGCCATCAACAAAAAGGTCCACAATGGTACCGGGAACCAAGCATGACAGGGGACGGGGCACAGCTGAAGAAAGAGCCAAAAGAGCCGAAGTCCAACAGGTGTAAAAGGGAGACGCCAAAGTCCAGCCATGAACAGAAAGAACTTGCGGAAGCTGACTGGCAAAGTCACGGACGACCGGCGGTAAAAGCTCTCGAAGGTTGGCTGAAGCAGGACAAACCCAAAGACGATGAAATTCGGAGTCCAGACAGCCGCAAAACTGACAACAAGCCGAGCCCGACTCACTCCAAAAGCACGAAGAGGCATTCGTGATCTGCGTACCATTAAGGTGGCGACGTATGATCCCTTGGTCATAATCACTAAAGTCCAAAAGCCCCTGCCGTGTCAGTCGACGATCCACCTTACAGTAGTCACGAAGTGTGACCCGATGAGCCACTTTCTGCGCCACTACTTGAGTCCAGGCATCGTGCGCCCGAAGTGAGAGCTCTTGCAACGCAATCTCACGGAGATCAAAGACACCAAACCGATCACGGACCTGGGAATGATCCACCACGTGCCAACCTAACATGTGAATCCGCTGCACCACAATCTCAGAAACACTCCCTGGGCAATAACTCGCACCAAAGTCAACGAAGTCATGGGAAGGATCAAGGCAGGACGACCGTTGGGCGCGATAATCTCTCAAGGTGGACCAAATCACAAAAAGCAAAGGGTCGACCCCATCCGATTCACAGGCAAACTGAAGCCAAGATGAAGCACCCGGTTTGTTCAACCGAAGAGCACGGAGAGCGTTAGTGCGAAGTCCATCAAATGATCGCCTCCCTAAAACGGCCGCTGAACAAGCGTGAAAAGCCCTTGGCCAGGCAGCCGAAACCAGCACACGAGTCTTCTGGAGATGAGACCCCCCAGCATGAAAGAGCCGATCCCAAAAATCATCCAAGGATTCCACACGTTGCCGCAAGTACTGGTTAGACAACTGCTTTGTATAGGCCATGTGGGCCCCCAAGTCCTTGCTGGTATTCAAGACAACCTTACCTTGGAGTCTCAAACGGGCCCGATGCTCAACAGAAGTCGACCAGAAAAACGTCTTTTTGGTGTCCAACTCCAAGTCTAAAAGCCGAACGAAAGTTTCCAACCGAGCATAGGCACCATCAACAAGGTCTTCTCGCCGCAACAACACTTCCCAGTTGTCAACAAAGGTGAATGTGGAGATAGTGCCATCCAGTGCTACCATCCAGCGATGGAGCAAAACATCAAGCACCAGCATCCCAAGGCATGACAATCCACATCCTTCTGGTAGGCCCGTAGTGGACCCCAATCCCTCCGAGAACGAGTTGCGAACAGCAAAGTGACGACAGATAGACGCCAAAGCACCACTCCAGCCAACAAGGGTGGTTTGAGCCACTCCAAGTCTCTTAGCCGCATAGAGGACCACATACCGAGGCAAGGTGTTATAGGCCTTGACTAAATCTACAACGAAACCGCAAGCCAATTGGTCAGTGGCATGTGCTTCAGTCACTTCATTCAACAAGACCCGCCAAACATCAGCCGGACAGTGACCTGGCCGATTTCCACAAAGGTGTTGATCCAAGGAAGATGACAAGACATGAAGCCAGTGACGACTGTGGCAAGAACTCCAAAGCCGATACAAAAGGCCCAGCACCGTGACCGGTCGATAATCTCCTGGTTTCTGAGGGTCGGGTATCTTCGCTAAACTCTGCACACTACCAGCCATGCATTGCTTCGGCCAAATTCCATCAAACTCCGCTCTGGCAAAGAGAGAAAGGACACTTTGCAACTGGCCATCATCCATAGCTTTCAAGTCCAGGACTGAGACACCGTCCAACCCAGAAGCAGACCGTCGAGGTTTCAGCTTGATCAAGGAACGAAGAGAAGCAACAGACAACTGCGGTGCCTGGGACACTACCGGACCAAGTGAAGCATCTGCAAAAGCCAAAATCTGGGACCACTGGGACGCCTCAACTGACTGATGCTTAAGCCAACGCACTTTCCACTGGTCATGAAAGGCCTCAAAGACATCACGAAGCCTCCCCACACCAGAAGTTTGAACCACCGTATCTCCGGCCACAACGCCAGCCACCGTATCACACCACACTTTGTCTTCAGATACAACAATGGGGTGAAGGTCACGACCTTGGTGTCTGATAGGAACATCCTCCCTCCACGCAACAGAAGACTCAAATTCCAAAGCTTGCGTGTCTTCATCAACGGAAACCACTTTAGCCATGGTGGAGCTAACCAAAACCGAGACAGGCTCAGGAGGATCACGACGCACCTCTTTATACAAGACCCCAATGCTCTTAGTCTTCGTCAATTTAGCCTTGTATCTTTGCTGGTTCTTCAAGTGAGATTCAAAGTCACCAACAATTTTCTGAAAGGCATCAAAGACCCTCTGTGCAACTGGGTACAAAGGCGGAAACTCAGGAATGAAAAATCCAAAAGCCCCAGCATGACCTTGAGCAACCCACCAAGCAAGAAATCCATCACGAAATCCATTGGCATTGAGGATTGAAGTCCGAAGGACCAAAGCATTCCAGCAGTGGACCCCATGTCGAACCAAACGGCAGAACGATTCAAGCCGACGAAGCTGACGAAACCACAGACGATGAACATGTGAAAACCCCAGGAACGAAGGACGGACATCACCAGCACGCCCAACCCGCAATGGAGTGACTTGAAAGGTGGTAAAACCAGGCCTCGTTCTTTGACCACGACCAAAACACCGGTCAGGTATGGGTTTACCACTACCGGCAGCTTCCACACGAACAGTGTCCTCAGTGTGCTTCCAAAAATCAGCATAGCATTGTGACACATCATCCGCCTCAAGGAACGAAAAGGGAGTACTCTCAGGTCGAGTTTGAAAACGAGACCACTCAAGAGCGTCGGGACGAGGCCAGGGGAATCGCTCCAAGTCCAAAGAGCTGCAAGCAAAGGTCCCAACCAGCGCACAATGGTCTGTCCAAGACCAAGTGTACAGGCTGCATGAACGGAACATACAAGCCAACTCCGGTGACAGAAAGAGAAAATCTCTCCTTGTTTTCCCACGGCATGTTGCCTGGGGTGCAACGCCCCAACGAGACAAGTTAAGGTCTTGAAGGTCGACCCATCCAAGCTGTCGAAGTATCCCCACCGTTTCCAACCGGTAATGGTCATGGTTCCAATCCCCACTCAAGTAACGGGGCCCAGCCAATTGCAAAACACGATCCAAACCGACACGGAGAATGGCATCCGCAGTCTGCTTAGCATTTCCATGAGTCTGACCAGTGGGAGGAGCATAGATGACACAGCCGGAAATCCAATGGCCGTGGATGAAGGAAGTATTGACACAGATACGACCCGTGGCATGAAGCAAAGGCGACCAATCATGATCCAAACGACGGGTAGGCCACCGAGACAAAACTCCAACGCCAGTCCAACGGCCAACATCGGACACCTCTGACCGTGGGAGAACATCATGACCAAACTGAAACGAGGTATATTGCTTGGCATGGCGTTGCATCATTTTAACAAAAGAACGTCTGCCAACCTGGGACAAATGAGTTTCACTGACACACCACAAGTCCTCCTCCATGTCCGTGAAAAACATTGCCTTGTCCACCAAACCATTTGGATTACAGACCCCAATCTGAAAGGTGCGTTCATGGGATCCACAAGAAGACGAATCAGGACCAGGAACTGAAGCTTCACCCACTCTGATGCACCATCCTAAAGCCAAAAGTCCAAGCCAACGCTGAGGCCAACGACAAAATCCAATAGACCTCAGAGAAACCGCAGGACCCCAAGTCACAAGCGACTGCTCCGTGTCCAACAAACCCAAGGTGCCACAGGACTGTCTGAAACACCCCAAAACAAAATGAGCCAAAAGCACGCCAACCACGCTACTCAGCACCACAAAGATAGCGAGCCAGCCTGCAGCCAAAAAGCAGGGACAACTCCTCGAACTCAAGTAACGACCCCCGAAGTCCACAGGAAGGGTTGCCCAAAAACCAACCGAACAACCTGAAGTCCAATCAACCGCCTGAAGTCCAAGCAGGCAAATCCGCTGCACACACAAAACCATTCGACACACCACCGAAAACTGAAGGCCTCCACCATCGACGACGATGGCTTGGCCTAGGCTTCATTCACGACGTGCCTTCTTGCTCAGCAAAGCTTCGATCTGGGCCATCTGATGGCTAAACAAAGTTTGCATCTCTCCACGTTGTGACTCAAACTGAGCCGACACCTGACTTTGAAATTGGGAAATCTGGGCATCACCTCTTTGGATGCTTTCATCCAGTTTGACCTCCAAGCCATTGTGCTTGGCAACCAACTCCGAGACCTGTTGTTCCAGTGCCACAACCCGAGCATCAACTGCAGGAGTAGAGAGGGGCATCTCAACATCCTCATCACCTGGGACGAGCTTTGTCAGAAGGCTCTTCTCAATTCGACTCTCCATCTGTTGCAGCTGATTTCCCACAAACGCACCAGCTGCCAAAGTTGCACCACCGCGACTTGAGGCCTGTTGCCATGGATCATCTTTCAACCACGGATCCACTTTGACCCCAGAAGCATCCAACTTGCACAAAGGCATGGTATCCGCAGCGCCAACCGTTTCACGAATGGGACCAACCTGCACAAGCTTCTTGGCAACCTTATTGATAACGATGTCACCACCTTTGTACTTCATGACTTCAGCCGGGGGGTCATGACACGACTGCAGCAACCAAACCGTTCCAAGGTCACCCTGCAACGAACGAATCGGATGAAGTGGTCTAGCTTGCCACTTCCACGACTCACACAACTTCGTCATGCTCAGACGATCCATGCCAAAGGGAAGCGGTCCAACTTCAAAATCACTTCTTTCACCTGTCGTCAAGTACACCGTTCCAGGCTTCACCAAACGGGAGAGGGCTGGAGCATTTTCAATGGAGACTCGAAGACCATGACGGGCACCAAGACGGGCAAGACCTTCAATCATAACATGGCTTTGCTGCAACCGTTGAAGTTCAGACAAGGGTTCTTGTGGTAACCAAAGAACCTGATGCGAATCAACACCCGATTTGCCATCCAACGACCTGGGCTCGACAAAAACCCCTCTGAAGCCAGAACACCTCAGCACTGCCGGTTGACAATCCAAAAGGTACCTGATGTTGACCCAAAAGATCGACGCAACTTCAGGCTCACAAGGTTTGAAAGTCGACGAAGTCCACTGGCGACGCCAGATATCCAGAACCGGTTCAGCAACAACGGACTGATCACAAGGATGCCACTTCACACAGGCCCCTCGGGATCCAACCGGGCAATCCTGGCAAACGACCAAAGGTGCCAAAACCGACAGGACGAACTTAATGGGTCCTGACGTCACCTCCGACCATTGGCAATCTATCGCATCACGATACACAGCCACTTTGATGCAAGCCGCACGAACCTCTGGCATGTCAAACGTTGGTGAAGCTCTGGCAGGTTCAACATATACACGACCAAGTTGAACTAAGTGGGCAGAAACCAAGACCGGTTGATGATTGGCTCGGCATCTCAAAACCACACGCACCTGTGACCAAACCAAGTCAGTAACGAGATTTTCATCATCCGCATTCAAAACCAGCGCACCTAAGCCAGCATTTGTGATAAGCTGGCCTGCCTTCAAATGAGCTTCAATCTGGGCAACAGTTGTCAACACCACCCCTTCAGCCAGGGGTCCAATCTGATGAACAGGCAGATGTGAAAGGGGCTGATCACTTGCAACAAACGAACCATCGTCAATGTACAACTTCTCAGGATCTAAAGATTGAGCTTGAGGCAACCGACCCTTTCCATGTCCTTTCCCTTCTTTGCGCTTCAGACCCTCACGACGAGCAAATCCTTTCGACTGTATCATTCCTTCAAGTTCTTCTTGCAGGACAATCTTCACCGGTGGTTTGTGTTGGTTGGCAAGAGACTTGAGGGCACGCCAAGGGTTTCCACTAGTCATGGCATTCTGAACTTCAACCGAACCCAAGGCCTGAACCAGCAACTTCGTGCGAGAGTCAGTCTGAGGAGACGGCACACCATGACGCACCAACAAGTCAGTCAAACGCCGCATGGAATGAACATCAAGTCCCGCCGCCCAAATCCAAGGCCTTGGAACTGAAGCTTGAGATACAAGGAAGTCCAAGAATTGGGCTCTGGCCACATCATGGAGGTAGTGAACCTCATCCGTGGTAGATGGCAACATCCTGCCTCTGATCCGGTTATCAAGCCAGCGAACCGCACAAAGTCCACAAAAATCCGTCAACGCAAAGTTCCGAATCTCAGTATGGGTGTAAAATGACCTGGCTCCCACTGCTTTACTCAGAGCATCATGAAGGTAGTTCAAGCAACGAGGCGTGATCCCAGGGATGTCCCAAGAAGAGGCCGTCAAACCAGAAGCAGTCCAACTCCACATAAACGGAACCCAGTGAGAGTCCACAGCAACAACGCTCAACACCACCGACGGAGGAGAAGGCAAGCTCTCAAGCCATTGGGTGATAAGTCCAACACCATTGCGACGGAGACATTCACAGGCCAACAACACAGGCATGAAAGTCCAATCTTTCCGTCCTGACTCCTGAAGAATCCTCAAAGCATGCCAAGTGATCTCATCATCTGACCACTTACCAACTTGCTGTTGCAAGATCTGAGTTCTCACTTCTGACGGCATGGAGGATTGAGCCAACGCCTGAGCTGTCCTCAGAGAATCAACCTTCGGTGGCAACACCCCTACAAACTGACCATCATGCAACTTCAACAAAGGCTCATCCATGCCAGCAACTACGGGGCTTTCCGAAGCAACAGAAGCTTTGGCTTCCATATCAACATCCCGAGCATCAGTCCCTTCAGAACCTGCAGCGGCAGGTGCAGACCAAGGAATGGTAGGGGAAATCTCATTAGTCAACGCCTGTGCAGAATCCAACGAAGTTGCAACACTACCGGAAGCCACTGCCAGTGTGGGAGCAACAAAAACCCAAAGGCACTTACCAGCCACCAAGTCGTCATCTTGCAAGCATTGGCCAGTCGAGCAATCACGGAAGGACAACCCTTTGGCGTCGGAAGACAAAGCACGCTCAGCAAGCTTCAAATCCACAAGAGAAAACGACGGATCCGACAGTCGAACAAGTGCAGCGGCACCACTGGCAGAGTCCACAAGCGTAACGGTAGAAGCATCACCGCGGTGAGAAAATCCAGACCAGGGACAGACGGGCTGAGGAACAGGAACAGGGCAAGCATCAGCAGGGCAAACAACAGCCTCAGCAGCCAACGAACGATCTTTGGGCAACAAACCAATGTGACCCAGGGCACCTGTTTTCAACTGAATCTGCAACAAAACGTCCTTCATGTGCTGATCCAACAACTGCGATCCTGAAACATCTGAGGCTCCAAATTGCATCATGCTGATGTGACGAACCACCTGTGCACCTACCCACAAACTGTGGATAGGACATGCCTGCTGTCCCAGGCCTGCTAGTGACATTTTGAGAGAAATGGGCCAGGATTCCGGTGCAATCATTCCATTCAACCATGCCAATTCTGTCGGGTGAATGTGACGAAGCTGAGGATGCACCACACCGTTCAACTCAATTTCTGTTCCAGTCGGGACAAAAACCCCGTAGACTCCACGGCTGCGTAGTGTCTCCATTGCAAAGGGTCCTCGGCATCCACATGGGCAGCCATCAAACTGCGATCCCCACGCATGGAGGCAAGTCGGACACTTGCCATTCAAGGGAAGGTACAGCTCCTTGTAGTTTGGAACCAATTCCACAAGCAAACCCATCTCACGTTCAGTCAGCAATAACTCTTGTAAATCCGCTGCATCACAAGTCATCGGTTGCGGAAGAAGGTGTTTCACTTTGGCAGGAAAGGGGATACAAGGCAAGGGTGGAATCGACACTGCACCAAAACAAGGAGCAGATAGCACTGCCCACCACCGCTCCCTTCTCGTAACCCAGCATTCCTCCAATCGCAAAACTTGCTCGTTGAGGTGGAACTGGAACTCTTTGCAGAAAACGTCCAACACCTGTCGAACATAGCGATTCGTCCCTGCTTTGGAAACACACTCCAAAATGCAAACCGGGCTCCTAAGCATTTTGACTGCGTCTAACACTCCCTTCAGCGTTGCCGAGCGACTGTCGTGTACGCCCATACATTTCCCTCCGGCTGAGTACGGTTGACAGCTAAAACCAGCTGCAACAATTGCACTGCGCTCGTAGGTGCGGTGGATTTCAATCACCGTGATTGGATCGCACACATCCCCTGTCACCACCGGAATATCTGGATGCAATGCACTGTAAGCTTTTGCCATACCAGGCTGCAACTCATTGGCCACTTGAGGAGTGAGGCCTGAAACCATGAAGCCCTGTGTAGCAATGCCCATACCAGAACACAGCTCGATGACTTGATAGAAGTCTTTCAACTGCAGCCGCTTGTGATACAAAACCTCACTATGCTTGTCGACCACAAAGCCAGGAAGGCCCATCCCATCCATAAACAAAGCACCATAGATGGACACATGTTCTGTGTCATCATCCACAAAGAGACCACTGAAAACTCGAACCTTCATCATACCAGGCCACGTGTAAAGCATACAGGCACCACTATCAGAGTCATGACAAATGATGTCACCTGACAAATCAACCCGCCCGCGTGCCCACATTGACTTTGGTGGGGTCAAAGATCCATGTCACTTCAGGCCCTTGGTCTCCCCATAGATCAGTTGCCATCAAACCCTACAAACCCGCTCAGGCAGTTAGCTGCCACAAGGTCCCCGAAACTGGTAGGACGCCTGAGCCAAGACCTTAAATGAAAAATGTTTGAAACCACCACCCTGTTATTTCATTTATATTGTAGATGTTTCTCCTTTTTTCCGCAAGTTATATATGTAAATTCAGTTCCTATCCCAAGTCATATATGTCTACCCTTACATCGTTACTTTGGTTACTTTGGTTGGGGATGTTTTTTGGAAACCAAAAAAACACGGACTTTCTGAGGCATCTCTTTGCATGTCGATCTGGGAATCTGGAACTCCCAAACAAAAAGAAACAAGAACAGGTAACGACTTGGAGCTGTCACCAAAGTCGTCACCCAACCCCCGTGACCGTCAACTCTTGAAGCTGTGAAGTAAAC
>OMLO01005850.1_pt1 | contig 10339 bp, 10 predicted proteins | sample 1674811 | NCBI WGS metagenome assembly OMLO01 (sample SAMN06265003, study PRJEB25207) | coral metagenome | isolation source: Coral host | place: Mexico:La Bocana,Puerto Morelos, Mexico | collected 2008-11-13
TTTTTTTTTTTTTTTTTGTGTTTTTTTTTTTTTTTTTGTGTTTTCTTTTTTTTTTTTTGCTTTTTTTTTTTTAATTTGCGTTTTCTTTTTTATTTGCGTTTGAGCCTTCTGGGCCACCGTATCATTTGCAGGGGATCCTGTCAGATTACTCTTTGACAGGATATTGTAAATTTTCCAACTAAACGAAAACTCACTTGCTGCATTAGTCCTCACGAAGATTGCTGAATTGTTTCCTTTAACTCCTTGTCTTCGTTTCGCCACTTCACTCACTCTGTTTTTAGCGTAGATTTTAAAAGTGTAATTCACAAATGACGAAAGGTTTGTTATCATCACCTCTGCCATGTATAAATCTTCCTTATATGGTAAGTAAGTGACATCACTTCCGCACTCTCTATCAACGCACTCGTTGTCGTCGTCATTGTCACATGGCTTACGACAATCGACGTCATAATACACATGAGTCCGGTCACCAGTTATTGCAGGTGGCAGCCACCTTAACTCTATTGCACTTTGGTTAACGAATGCAACGGTAATGTTCCTCGGGACTGTTGGCAGAACTAAAAACAACAAAATTTACTCATTTACTAGTTAGTATTAAGCGGTGCAAATGAATCAGCAAACAAGGCATGTCAAAATTCCTTCGGTGCGCAAAATATATTTTATGAAAAAAGAGTAAGAGTGCGTTTTTAATTCATAGAATAAGCTAATCTCCTAAGTTCACAAATTGAAAAGAGCCCCAGATGCATTCTTAAGACTGCAAAATACTAGATCCAATGGTCCTATTCATGATGTATCACAAATTTATTTTGTAGCGTTTCTTACCTGTACAATTAAGGCCAGCCTGGTCGTTGTATTTTCCTTCAGGACAAGCTAAATAAGAATGCACCAACTGAGATAAGTATATAGCAGAAAGGGAAATAATATCTATGTAGAGCATTGCACTTGTTAACCTAAAAGGTTTTCAATGATTTCCACCAGTTACAAGTTCCACAGCGTTTTTACTGTATTTGTGAATAGAGAGATATTGTATGCGCTGGTTTCCGTGAGTGGATCTTCTTCAAACTGAAGAGATATTGAGCTCAAAGAGAGTGTCACTTCAGTATTCCTAAAAGCCATCCAAGATAACAAAAGGTAACATATGTAACAATCTATGTACATTTTCTGAAGGAGTATGGTAAATGAAACATTACCCACGCATTTCCCTCCATTATTCTGCATATCTTCTTTACAAATACATCTTCCTTCAAGTGCAGTGGTGTTCCACTCGCCATTACTGTCACAGTGAACGTACAAACTTCCCGATATTTGAACAGTATCTTTGAAACAGTTTCCTTTGACCTGAATGGAGTCGATATCATTCGCTGGAGCTACTGTCTTTTGTAGTGACACTAAACTGCTTTTGAGTGTTTTATCAGGGCAAACGTTGTAACTGACTTTGACAGAGGAGAGAGTAGTACAGGCTCCATAATTGTGGAATGCTAAAATAACATGCTTTCCTTTAACAAGGATACTTAGTGTTTCAAAAGTTCTTACATCAGTAGCCTTTTTGATTTCTGACATTTTTTCATACGCCATGGAGTTACTGAGAGGGTTAGGATAGAAATGCTTGTCTGCAATAAACTGGTCTGACTGGTTTACGTACAAGTCAAAAACATCTACGCAGTAAGCTCCTCCATTATTATTGGATATTTTAGAACAACTTGTAATGTAGTACTGGACAGTGATATCGATCCTGTTAGCATCTCTGACTGCGATTTGATCACTTAACAGCCAATAGTTTGGTTTAAGATCAGACTGTTTCAATCCAACATCACAAGCTTGATATTGCGGAGGAGAAGTACTCTGTGTCCACTGCAACATAAAAAAGTAAACAATTAACAAACAATAAAACAATCGGTCAATAGAATGAGAAAATCATATACCTCTCATGCCATTTGTCTGCATGCAGTGAAACTGAAATGCTGTGTTCCCAGTTTGCCCTACTGAACCTTCTAACAGACGGTTGTTGAAATAGGCATTTTATATTAAGAGGCATTTTATAGTGGGTGACTTACTGACTTAGATTAAAGGACATCATGCTAACGTTTAGCCTTCCGACTTACCCCTGACGCGTCAAGTGATGGATTCTGTTTAATAATCCAAGTCCAATCTTGTTTCTCTGCGGTGTTGTCTAATACCTCTTCTATTGATAACACCATAGCTACATACGTCATGGTAGTTAAACAATGGAACCAAAACTGCTCCATAATGATCAGTCACACCTGGAAAATTATGAAATAATAGTTTGACGAGAAACAACGAAGGCCCAGCCGTTGTAAATATCAATGAATATTGCCTTAACTTTCAGTTTGTCATTGTCCGTTTTTCAATTTATGATTGATCATCGCAGTTATGCACACAACTTAAGGCTATTCCCTAACATTGCACTGCGCATTCCCTACTGCGCACAATTTCCACGTGATTAGCGCGCGCGCATTAGAAAATGGCGGCTTTTTCTTTACGGCTGGACCCCGCCATAGAAGTGAATCGTCATTTGTTCAAAAACGAGTGTGGTGACCTATAATGTAATTCGTTGTTTTGAATTGAATAATAAATTTCTGTGTGTAAAATAAGTATGACCCAATTCTCAGTGTAGAACAAGAAGCAATCGTGATAAACTTGAATTAAGCAAGGAATCGCGACCATAATAATGTTGCTATTATAAGGATTTATAGGGTACAAAGAAGGTGCTGTTGCTCCTAAACGAACCTGGGGACCCTTCATTTTTATTTCAAAATTTAAGTTCTTATAATATAAACAATCAATAGGCAAAGTTTGACAAAAATCTCAGTGCAGGTTCTATTTCAGTGGAATGACCTTAAGCAGTTGTGAAATTTAAGCCTGAAAAAAATTCAGGCCTGAACGGGATTCGAGCCCGGTGCCGTGTTCTACTAACTGAGCTATCAAGCCATTAGGGAGCTGGTCACATTGTGAGCTTCGTAATAATATACCCGGAGAAGAAGAATGTGCACCGCACAGATCTAAATCTTGGCAAAGTTGTTTATCAATCAATCATCTTTAATATTCCAGCTTCTTGAATTCATTTATTGAACGGTTACAATTTTTTGATGGTATGGCACTGCAATCAAACCATAGCTCATGAAAGACTCTAAGGGAAAGAGAGCCCCCGCCTACCTAGCCCGCTCGTCACAGACCAATCCGGACCAAGGCAAACCAACAGCTCAAACCGACAGTACCAAGTAAGTACAAAGCTGCCATCTTGACCAACCCATCAAGGACAGGCCGTGACCCATCAACGCCCTCACCCTCCAAACCCATAATGATCCCTTCAAAAGACGCCTGGCCCCTCCGGGAAACTCACAAAGGAAGACATACTGAAACAGTATCCTGGAAACTTCAAAGGCCTTGGCTGCCTGGGACCCGCCAGTTCACTTCGAAGTAAAAGCTGACGTCTCACCAGTACAAATGACCGAGTCCCTGTGGCCAAACACATCAAAGAAAAGGAATCTCTTGACAGATACGCTGCGGCCGGTATCATAAAGAAAGTAGAGGAACCCACCTCGTGGTGCTGCCACGAAGTCAATAAAGAGACGCCAAAGAAGACAAGAATCTGCCTTGACCCCCGCCAAACAGCCAATAACGTATTCTCAGACCAGTATACCAAATGCCAACACTGTCGGAACAACTCCACAAACTCTGCCATGCCAAATGTTGCTCACTAGTTGATGCCAGAGAAGGTCTTCTATACGTGCCCCTTGATGAAGAATCGTCACTCATTACAACAATGCACACGTCCTATGTGAGATACCGATGGCTCTGCCTCCCATTTTGCGTATAAAGCGCCCCCAAGGAATTTCAAAAGCGCCTCATGTCAGCTCTGACGGAGTACGAGGCATCGCAGATGACCGTGACTTGTCTTTGGACGAGGAACAACCTATCGAGAAGCTGAGAAAGACCATAACCGTGGTGCTGCCCTGATGGAGCTCTGCTCAAAAAAGAACATAAAATTGAACCAGAGCAAACTAAAGTTCAAACTATCACAAGTCAAATTCATGGACAACATCATAACTTATCAAGAAATGCAAGCAGACCCAGACAAGATAGCTGCAACCTCGGCAATGGCCACACCACGAAACAAAGCAGGTGTATAGATATTCGTGGGAATGGCCAACTACCTCTCACCCCATTGTCCCCATCTCAGCACCATTATCCGACCTCTCACCGAACTCACCAATTCAGATACCCCCTATATGTGCGCGAAAGCACAAGATGACGCATTTAACAAAGCCGAACACCTCATTTCCACCGACCCAGTGCTCCAATGGTATGACCTTAACAAACCGTTGCAAGTGAAGAAAGCAAGGGGGGTGCGCCTCTCTAGCTCAGTAGTGAAGGCTGCCTCCAACCTGTAGCATACACATCAAACAGCCTCAACGCAACAGAGCAAAGATACTCCCAAATCGAAAAAGAGTGCCTGGCCATTTGCAACGCATTTGGAGAATTTGACCACTGGCTCTATGGCAAATCGGACATAGAAGTTCTTATCGAACACCAGTAACTTGAGACCACGGCAAGAGCTAATGAGACTGCAGAGATACCGCTTCATAATCACATACAAGAAAGGAACCTCACTCTTCGTTGCAATCACCATTTAGAGAGCCGTACTGCCTACCCCAGTACATGCCAGGCTAACGGATGTTTAAGTATTCAGAACTGAAATCATAGAGGAATCGGACACACACAACCCACGCCTAACAGAAACCACCGAATCTCGCCAACAACAACCTCTCCAAGTTAATGACCACAACCGCTCAAGGCTGACCGGATGATAGAAAGCAGGTACTGCAACTTCTACGAGCATACTGGACAGGGGCGCGCTAACAACTGACTATGGCCTTATCTACAAAGGTACACAAGTGATGATACCACAATCCATGCTAGCCGAGATGCTGCTCAAAGCCCATGCAAACTACTTTGGTCCTGAGTCAAATATAGTATTCTGTCCCGGGATGAGACAAGCAATTATTTTATTTCTGATATGTGCAACGACTGTAGTACCTGCACACAGTATGGATCAAAGTCAACAAAAGAACCTATGCGATCACTCACGATCCCAACACTACCATGACATAATTAGCAGACATCCTCATGCACATACAGAAAGCCTACCATTTTTCTGACTGGATTGAGGTGGATAAACTTGACGACACTTTGGCAATAACAGTCCTCAACAAAACTAAGGCTCGCTTTGCCAGGTTTTGTATTCCACGTATCTGCCACACAGACAACACCTCCTCCCTGCCAAGACCGCAAGAACCGCGCACACCTGGCACGGGCTAAAGTGAGCCGTCTACCAACACACCCCCTGTTACAATACCAAATCAGCCAAGGGATCACCAACCCGAAGTGACAACACGCATAAGACTCATCAAACCACTTCGATCTCAAGTAATGCCCACCACTAACGTTTGAGCTGCATAACAGCACAGTCACAGAACCCTATACGACCCAGGACTTTTCCATTGAAGGTGGGAGGGGCGGGTAAAGGCCCTGGCATCGGCTAGTCACGTGTTCATCTTAAATATTCATGAAAGACTAATACATGAATTCCTGCGGTTAAATTCGCATTTTGATTGATTGATTGAATCTTCTTAAAACCTACATGTAATAAAATGTGGGACGCGCTATTTCGGCTAGCTAGGAGGCTAGGAAGAACAGCAAATTCAGTGATGGAGCAATCAAGTCCCAAAAAGGTTCATCCTAGTAGAAATTCAGATATATTGCTTCGTGCTTTCGGTAGAGCGAGAAAAGCTGGCAGTGACAAAATCTTACCTTGAAGATTCAAAATGTGTGTGGAATTTTCATTACTGAAAGAGTTTCCCTTTTTGACGCTGATATGAAGGAAGTGCGAGGGACTTGTGTCTAAGGCGAGTAAATTCAGACAAAGAAGTCAAGTTAGGTAAAAGCAGCTGGAACAAAAGTTCTAGAAGAGAGTTAAAAAAGTGTTGACGGGCCTGCAAGTAAACAACATATCCACGGTTAATTTCATATTTTATCCTTTGAAAGCAAATACTTGGAGACTTAAATACAGCTTGCAATAGAAACGAGCCAAAACAGTGCATAAGCACATGGCAAATTGCAGAGGTGCCAAACTCCACGAAGCGATCGACATGCAGATAACTGCAGAAATCATGTAGACCTATGAAATATAGAACTTTGCCATAACACGATCTAACGGCTCAATTCCACTTAAGATTCCTCCTTATAACACAACACCAAGTGCTCTTCATAAACATGAGTGAAGCGACAAAAAAGGTCGAGTGACCGAACAGAGAGCGACAAATGTACAAATATCACGAACCGTAGAAGTCGTGTAGGCTAGTCAACCCCATTTTGCACAGTTAGGCAACACCGGTTGGTACTGCAATTGCGTGCCAAAGGATTTGAATTTTCTTTTGTGCGGTTCTGTTTTTATTTTGAAGCGACGTTTTTCTTAATGAATTTGAACTCTGAGAATTTTTTTTCTTTTATTGCAGCTGGGTAACCTCTATTCTTAAGGTGTGCGGCGAAATTTCTTCGGTTTTCCTCAAAAGTACGTTGTGAGGAGTTAGTTCTTAGAAGCCTTAACGCTTCTAGAAATAATAGAAATTCGTGTATTGAAGTCTCTGTGGGTTTAAAATGTGTTCGCACATCAACAGCAGAACCATTGCAAAAGCCAGTGGGTAGAACGGAAACAATATCTCTTCCTTTCAGTAAATAATTAAAGAACTTCACTTGAAGTGGCGTTAAACAAAACGACGGAACCTTACAGCGATTAAAAGGATATGCAAGTCGACTCAACACAGACAGTTTCTCCGCCATCTTGATTTTGACACTTTTGAATATGAAAACCTGGCTAATTTATTACACCCAGGATTTCAGGGTGTAAGATGGACATGTGACCGGCCGATACCAGGGCCTTTTCCCGCCCCTCCCACCTTCAAGGGAAAAGCCCTGCGAACGAGGTTTCTATATAAGCATAATAGTACTACTGTAACTACTAAGGTTTTTCAGTTTTTTTCAAAGAAGGGGGGAGGGGGGAGGGCGGTGTTGGCCCGTAACTTGTACTTAGGCCCTCTATGAGCGATACCCGGATCTTGTTGTTGTGTTGTAACGAAGTCCTCGTTGTCGACCTTTAGGAATAAAGACTGGGTTCACTGAATTCTTGGTGATGCCCGGGTCGCCTATATTGCCCAACAGTGCTACCTTTCCAGCTCGAGATTAAACCGATTTTAAGAGTCCCTTTCCGTAAATATACAAAAAACTTGGCAAGGGTCGAAAACTCGATTTCACGCATATTTTTATGGTACATACATGTAGGCTAGGACATGACCATAGTTACTGGATAGTTTTTTTGGCAAAATACCCTTTTATTTCAAGGAAAAGTGCAAATTACCAAATTCCTTTAAAATCGTCATTTGATGCACCATTTTATTGAACACGTTCGAGAGCCTCGCATGCAAAACCACTTTATTCTTCCCTCTTTAAAACACTTTAATAGTCTTGTGCAATGTTTAAATGTGTACTGGCTTGATTTTGGGGAATGTTGCGTTGTCTTTTTGATAGCGAAATAATTAAATTTGGAAGACATGTATTCCATTTGCTTTCCATTGACACAAGTACTTTGTGAATGTAATTAAGTTTCACCATGTGCGAAACCTTCAAATGGATTAAGCTTTTAATGGTTGAATCGTAGAAGGATGATCTAACGATTCCTGTAAAAATCTCTTTGGGCAAATAATGTTTTGTTTTTTAAATAATTAATTATTTTCTTTTTTCTTTTTTTTTTCTTAACCTAAATTACTACACAACTTCACATTAGTAAAAAAAAAGTTACAAAAAAAAATCTATGTATAGAATTAAAGTTTGTAATATTGTTATTATGAACAGCAATTTCCCGTTGTTTATTGATTTTTTCTCTTGGAAGCATGAGAAAACTGTCGAAACAAAGCTTTTTCTTCTTGTAACCAGCTAAGATATATGAACATATATTGCTATAAGGAGCGGGTTATTCAAAGAGTATCGGTGTTTTCTATTGTCGGAATTCCGCAAAGAATCATGCCCTTTGCTAACTCATTGACACCAGGGATTTTTCCAAAAAATTTCAAGCTTCATCAATCAAATCACACTGGGTTAGGTGTCGTTGGAAAGGTCTTGTTCTGCTTCACAATTTGAGAATAGCTGTCGCCTCTCTGGGTAAAAGATGATGACGTCGCGAGCGGGACAAATCCCCGGATCCTTAATTTATGAGCCTTATGGGGCGATTTGGGTGTAAACGGGTTAAAGTGACATTTTCTTTAGTTTTGCTAGTCCACCATGTTTAGAAAAAGTCGCAGAAGGCTTAAGTTAATTGACAGCGCAAAAACAAATGATCTAAGGAATGCCTGTAAGCAAGACATTGAGTGCGTTTATCATCATCACATATCTTGACTTTAAAGAGACTTTGTTGGAAGAATATTATAGATAATATTATATTAAAATATTGTTGTTTTTATATCACTTTTTATCTGGAAAGGTAGTTCGTACACTCTGTGAATATTATCTTGAGTAAAACCAAGCGCTTGGTGTTAAATATAAGAAGACCTTTTTTAGCATAATAGAGTAAACGCTTTTAGTGGACATTTTTGCTGTGTTGTTTTCATTTCATTCAGTTTTCAGGAGTCCTTTTTATTGTCAGCATCCAAGGGGCCGGCACAGAATTAATCAGGCCGAAATAAAGAGTGAAAGGTTTCGAGATGAAATTTTTCAGACAAAAGATTGAAAGGAAGGAAGTTACCGTTATTGTGAAGGAGTTCTTCAACTCGTAGAATGTTTTTTGTATTGTTTTACTGTCGGGAGGAAGCATTCTTTTGAAAAACAGCCCTCGTGTTTTGCTAATATTTTTTAAAATATTAAAAGATGTCGCTATAAAAGTCTCAGAGGTTGTTAAATTGCGAGAGCTTGACGTCGTAGTTGCATTGTGAACTTTGGGCAAATGATTGTGAGCGACACGAGAGCTTTTAAAAGTACATTAAAATGAAAATATTTGACCTTCCGTCTTCAAATGCCAATTTACGGGTTACACATATACTTTTAGCATGCGCCGGATGTCTTGACCTATCAAGTTAAGTTAAGTTGAGTCAAGTCAAGTTGAGTTAAGTTGAAATAGACACAGAGCTAATAACTTTGAAATTTTCTTACCTGATTTGCCCCAAAAGACAGGTCCAAAAGCCGATTTAACGTGTTACGCTCACCATTCGTCGCATATAAAGTGGTAACGTTTGCTTCTGTTTACACAACGTCCCGACGTACATCGCTAACTGTCAACGTATTTAATGCTCGAATACCATGTATCTGGGATCTCTCTCTCATGGAGATCACTACTCGCTATTGGACAGTGCTGATCCTAGCAGTATGCAGGACGCCTATCACATATGAACTCAGTTATGACGCGCCCGCCATGTGTCCGGGAGGTCATGGGTCATGGGTTCGATTCCTTTCGGGGACTCAGATATTTCTTTGTCCCACGTTCGTGTCATGTTGATAAATTCATCTTTCACATTTCATTACCGATCTCAAAATTCACCATCTTCATTTACTTATCAAAACTGCTTTTATTGTTTAATCGAGTTGTTCTGATGCTAATTAGGTGTATTAACATGACAAAAGCAGACAGGTCTGTATCAAAGCAAGGTTACCCGCCGCCATTCAAAGGCCACGTCTCCCAGCACACAACTGTAAAATGGCCTATTTAAACGTAATGCAAAGCATGCAACTATCTATAAATGACTTAGTCCCTTTTGACTTAGATGGAGTGGCGATCATATGCTCCGAAAGCTGATCACAGATTCATGGTATTCGACCATTAAATACGTTGACGGTTGAACGTCGGACGTTGGGTAAACAGAAGCAAACTTTACTGCTTTATATGCGACGAATGGTGAGAGCAACACGTCAAATCGGCTTTTGGACCTGTCTATTACAGCAAATCAAGATTGCTCTGTGTCTATTCCAACTTAACTGATATAGGTGGCGCATGTTAAACATATATGCCTTACCCGTAAATTGACATTTGAAGACGGAAGGTGAGATATTTGCATTTTTAACGTACTTTGAAAAGCTCTCGCGTCGCTCACAATCATTTACCCAAATACGTTTTTACAGGAATCTGTAGACGATCCGTCTACGATTCAACCATCAGAAGCGCAACGCCATTACATCATTTGCACTTACGCAGCGGTTTTTATCGTCGCGCATGCGCTTGCGCTTGGTGTCTGTTCCATGTGCTCGCCTTTCGATAGCTGTTGGATTTATATTAAAC
>OMLO01005851.1_pt1 | contig 10339 bp, 6 predicted proteins | sample 1674811 | NCBI WGS metagenome assembly OMLO01 (sample SAMN06265003, study PRJEB25207) | coral metagenome | isolation source: Coral host | place: Mexico:La Bocana,Puerto Morelos, Mexico | collected 2008-11-13
CGGTCATGTACGCGAAAATCAGTTAGTGGTGAAATCTTCAACCTAAAGTAGCCCTTCAATCACAGGAGCGAAACAGATGCAAAGATAAACTCGGCGTGAAATTTGAATTTATAGAATTTGGCTGGTTAAGTGCAGGCGAACCTCTACTGACCGCCACCTTTCTATAACGGCCACTTTCGTCTGTCCCGACAGACGGTCGCTATTATTTTAACCTCTATACACCATCAGCTCTCCACTGCAACGGCCACTAAAGCGCGTCCCAAATAACCTCTCGACAACGGCCAGTTAATCAACGACTGACGAAAGGTGTATCCAAAAGCCCTCGAAAGTTGATCTGTACCGAGCATGGTTGGTTTCTGTTTCTGTTTTAAGGATATATTTTGACTGCCTTACGTGTTTGCATGAACTTTTCTAAGACAAAAATGCAGCAGCCGCAAAAGAAAAACAGATGTCATATTATACCCCCTACCTCCCCATAACGGCCACCTCTCCGCAACGGCCACTTTACTCTGTCTCCAAGGTGGCCCTTGAAGAGAAGTTCGACTGTACAAATTTTTTTTGGTCTTCCTGAGCGTGATTCATTGTACGTGAGGCGCGGTGGCCTCATGGTTAGTGTGCTCGTCTTCGGATCGAGCGGTTTGTTATCTAGTCCTGGCCGGGGACATTGTGTTATGTTCGTGGGCAACACACTTTACTCTCACAGTGACCCTCTTCACCCAAATAACAAGAATATTTCATCTTCTAACACGATTTGTCTTTTCCTTCAACGGCATTCCAAAACGCTTACATTTGAAAGGCGAAAACATAAAAACTTACACACGATCTAAAAATGTCAGCTTCGAATCATGCCATTGCTTATAGTTGCCAGTCACAAGAAACAATGTTTAATGGTAAAATATCTGGCCCATAAGCGGTATAAATGTCAATGGGTTAAAGTTAATTATTATTAGCTGATAAAATCCGCATTATGAAAATAAAACAAAAACTTTCAAATGATCAATGAAGTCCTGCAGAAAATCTTTGCAGACTTAGTCAAATGATGACTGTACAAACAACAACAACAACAACAACAACAACAACAACAACAACAACAACAACAACAACAACAAAGTATCCATGGTAACCTTTTTATTGTCAAGCCGCTATTTCTTCTATATCCCGTCGTTTACAATTATCTTTACTCTAGGGGCTATGACCTACTCTCTTGCTTTACTTCATGATATTTTTAATGTCCCTCGGAAGGAGACCTTATGTTTTAACAACGTATAACCGAGTACGATGCCCATCACCTTATGCATACTTTCGGGTTTTTGCTAAGTTTCCTTGTCAAATGCAGGGACGGGCATCTTGCAGCCAATTCCAATGGTTGATACGCTCTCACATGGAACATCATTCCAATAGCCATTTTTGTTCATCGATCCGCATGGCTCACTACCTTGCCCATTCGGTTCACCGGTACCCCAGTTTGTGTAGGATGGTTCTGAGGAGTCGTACCAGTAGAGGCGTTCTCTTAGCCCGATCCAAATCCTTGTCAATGATGGTTCAGAACTGAGAAGGATCCTGACTAAGTCGTTCTCGTCACGGCTGTCTATCGTCACCAGTCCTGATCCCAGGTTTTTGCAGAAACTTTGAGCGTCGTCCCATGACGTGACGGTTCCAAACACCCTGTAACAGTAGTTGGTATATCGAATCCAGCCACAGGGACAAGAATTGCCTGAAGACGAATTCAAATTGTTAAAAGAGCAAAAGTTAAAGAATTAAATAGTATCTACCGCTGAATAATTTAAAATTTCTGTGGCATATTTACAATTTTTAGCTAACATGTTGTATAAGCAAACGGGATATTCTAAGATCCCTATTGTTTCGGCAATAATTAGCCACTTTGATGAAATTTTTACGAAGGGCGGTCGAAAGCGTCACTTCATGTGGTAAATTCTTTCACAAAGAGCATGATTTCTTCCAAAGGTAACGCAGGTGAAAAGTAAAACCTGCACTAAACATGTAAAAGTACATCTACCTTCTTGCATTTCACATGTTAAGGTACATGGAAATTTCCATGCACCCTGTATAGGCGCTAGAATTCGTGCTTTTTGCCTCGTGTTTGGTGTATAGTTCTACGTAATTAGCTTCCTCTGTTTTATGGCCTTTTGTATACTTTATGTTCATTTGCATATTCTATTAGTTCAGTTCGCGCGTAAGTTTTTTTGGGAGTTTAGTCAGTAGCGTCTGTGGTTTCGTTACAGTCTATCCGTTCGTCTTTGGTTCGTCGCATTCATCTTGTAAGTTTCTTCGTTTCTTTCGCTTTGCCGCTTTTCTGCATTCTCTATGTTCGGTCGCTGTTAGTTATTTTATGTTCATTCCCGTGTTTGTAATTTTGTTATTTTCAGTTACCGTGTCCATTCTACGTTTGGGTAGAATTAAACTTGACGAGATTTGGATACGTGTTAAAGCGTGGCGACAATACCCTGCCATGAGACATAAATGGCAAGGTACATGGAAATTTCCATGTACCTTGCTTTATGTCTTGTTGCACTGAGTAGCTATACCTTCGTGGTGTTCCAAAATTGACAGAGGTTACCCCAATTACCAATAAATTTGCCAATCGTTTTCAAAATTGGCAAAATTAACAAAATTCGCTTTGTTTCATGTCAGGAGACAGCTGCCTTTTAAATCCTTTTTACCATAGAGGTCTTCAAAGCTCCGATCCTGGTAAAGATATAAGTTATTTGGCTAGACTACAGAATACAGGGCCACTTATTTACATCTTATTGAATAACAATAGTGCCTATTGTGTATACTTCGTTCTTCAAAAGGTTTTGACACATGAAAAATAGGTGGTCCAAAGTGGCCCTGCATTCTGTAGTTGCTCCAGTTATTTACCCATTTCTTACTAGCTGACGTTTTTGTTCCTCTTGGTAAAATTAAGCAGTTAATGAAAAATTGTGCCAAAACTTTGACCACTCTGGCAAAATAATAGCTAAAAAGGATATTTCTTGAGAGAATTGTTCATTTGATCTGGTAAAAATGAAGTTGATTTCCTTTATTTGTTCTTCAAATTGCGTTTTAGAATATCCCGTTTGCTTTTAGAACGTGTAAGCCAGAGTTATCCCAGGGGAATTTGCTATCTCGTACGCTACATGGATGGAAAAGACGGGATAGGTTTTAAGTTTAATTGGCTTAACATCCAATGCGTTTCCTCGATGGGCTCGGGCACACTAGGCAATGCTGAAGAAAATTGAAAATAGCGCGATTTAGTGGGAAATAGTGCTCTCAAAAGCAAACAAAATAGCGAACTCATGATGGCTAATCTGACTGAATAGAGCAGGACACTTAGGTTATTTGTGGAATCAGTTCTCTAGTCTTTACTTTCAGAGACTGCAAGAATTTACGTAAATTTCAACATTATCAAACTCACAACCAACAGAAATTCCAAGAAACAGCAAATTCAATTGGTTCTAATTTTTAAAATACTTCATTTCGCGGTAACTTAAAGGCCTTTGACGACCGAGGGAGAATTTTGCAGGCGTTTGAACTGCATGATGTTTTTACTATTTTTTGGAAATCATGACTCCGCAAAAGAGCATCCGAGAAATTGTTATCAAAGTACTACTGCTCGTTGGGTGTGTTGAGACATGAAAATCTCAAATACTTTATTCAAAGTTAGGATATTGTCGACAAAGCTGGTTCTGTGGCTAGAATGGGAAAATCTAGTAAGCCATGCGGATCGATCTAAATTGCACAGGGAAAAAAGATCTTCCTACAAGCACAGCTGATTATTAGAATGATGTTAGATATGACTTAGTCTCGAGAACCGGCATTGTCTGCAAGAGCCTGCCTTAGCCCAAAACGAACTTAACAAAAAGCCGCAAGTAGACATGGGACTTGATATCATCAGTGATACTCGGTTATACGTAAGTGCAGGAAGCTAAGTCACATGTGTAGAACAGACCTCATATGTTTTGAGTTAAACCGAGGTACTTATTAAAAACAAATTAACTTTTAACATACCACGAGTCCCCTTCTCTTTGTCTTCCTGAATAACTGGATCCTTCACGAGAAATCTGCGATCCAGCTTGGACACACTGGGCGATGCTGAGTAAAATTGAAAACAGTGCGATTTAGTGGGAAATAGTGTTCTCAAAAGCGGGCAAAATAGTGAACTGAGGCTAATTTCACTGAATAGGGCAAGAAAATTGTTATGTGTGGAGTCAATCCTCTAGTCTTCACTTCAACAGACTGTAAGAATTTCAATATCAATTTGAACATTATGAAACTCAAAACCAACAAAAATTTCATTTCCAAAAACAGCGAATTCCATTGGTTCTCACTTTTAAAAAGTGAATTTAATGCTGGTGGTAACCCTGCGATGGCCTAGCAATCCATCCAAGACGGAGTCAAAATACTACTAGTCGCTTTATGCAACAGAAACCAGAGAAAAGCGCCACCGCCTGATGGACTACTTAGCTAATACGCATACTTTTATTCACAGCTTAAAATACCTGACACACATCCAAAGGCAAATAGAGTGGTTGCGATATATAAAGTGGCAGCAATGCAAACGTCTTCATTTCGGTTTTCGCCTGGTTGGAACACCACGATTTCTAAAATAAAGAGTTGAACATGAGAAATGACGCATTGTTATGCCATTCAAGACTGAATATTAAAAACTAGACTAAAAAGTAAAAACTATAATTGCTGTGTGAGTTAGCAAGAATACCTAGCTAGCTTTGTTTGGCGTATTCATGATGGGATAACTTATAGTTTAATTAATAGCAAATCAGAAACTCTTATGATTTGAGTAGGTACATTTGGGTAGGTGTAGTTTAGATTTAATAATAGTAATAAGTAATAAAGAATTACTTGTGACAATTTATCTTTCAAGTCAAATAGCTTAGCTTAGCGAAGAAAGAGATGATAACTAAAAGTCCCTTTACTTCAGCACCAACGCTACCATAATTAGGTTCGTTGCGAGGCACGCCCGAACATTAGCGAAGTAATCTGAATCAGTTGGCTAGTAACACGCCTAGAGAGCGAATTCTTGCTAAACGATTACAGAAATAGTCCTAACGCCGAACACTCAGCAAGGTACAGACGTCCTCCCAGGAATGGGCGTTTTCCAAACGCAAGCACTAAGTACATTTGCCAAACTTTGTATCGGGCATCTTATGTTATTTCAGTGAAAAGACCAGATAAGTGCCACAACCACACTCGAGTGCATAGAATCAAAATGAAGCTTACCTTTGGTAAGGAACTCTACCTCAGAGTTTGTGAGCAGACTGTTTGCGCGCTAATATATCTAAAAGTTTCCACATGGTTGATAACTGAATGTGGTCTGCAACTTTTGGACGAAGATCTAGTGGTGTGATAACCACTAATAATAGAAAGCACTTAGCGGGGTGTATTTTAGAGTTTGGTTGCTTGGGTTCAGTAGCTTTCAAAGGAATCTCTGTTTCGGTTCAAAACTCCTAGACACTGTTTTAGACTTTCGAAAGTAAGCCGACTTCTTGCCTAGCCTCAAACAAAGATCAGATGATAACGAAAATGTCGCTTTACTTGCTACTTGTACTTTACGACCGGCTACCATAACTTGGTTTGATATCAGGCACGCCCGAATAGTAGCAAAGTAAACTGAATATGTCGGCTAACAATACGCCTAGAGAGTGAATTCTTACTAAACGATTTGTGAAATAGTCCTAACGCTGAACGCTCAGTAGGCTACAGACGTCCTCGTAGAAATGGGCATATTCCAAAACGCTACTACGTATATTTACTAAACTTCGCATCGCCCATATTATGTTATTTCAGGGACCCCACCTCAGAGTTTGCGAGCAGACTGTTTACGCGCTAATATTTCTAAACTTATCCACAGTGTTGGTAAAAACGGTGTCTCCAATTATTGGATTAAGATCGAGCGGTGCGATGACCATGCACTAATGATAGAAAGCACTTAGCGGGGTGGATTTTAGTGCTTGGTTGTTTGGGTTGAGTTTTTCTTAAAGGAATCTCTGTTTCGGTTCAAAGCTCGTAGACAGGGTTATAGACTTTCAAAAGCAAGCCGACTTCTTGACTGTTCTCTCTTTTCTGTTTTGTAGACTCTAAAGCGCCCATTCATGATTATCCCTCGAGGCTATTTTAGTCGTCAAAGACAAGATTACTTTCAGAAATAAACGAAAAAATTTCATACATGCTTCAAGAACAGATTAATTATGAAAGAGAATCAAAGAAAAAGTCTTACAGGACCACTTACAGCCTTCATTTTGAAAGCTATGCCAATGAAAATTAAAAATGTTCCGTTACATACGTAAAATATATTGGTAGCTTTGTAATGGATATGATCGAAAGGGCTTAAGTTTAACAATAGAGACCGAATGTGTAAATTAATAAGAATACGATTACAGAGCCTCAGTCCATGTAGGTGGAAGTGAAAGGCCATTATTTGACACAAAAAGAACTCTCATTTGTTATTGAGCAAGCTTTTAAACTAAGGACGTAAGCTGCATGGAGTGAGTGTTACAACTTTGAAGGGAGAATGGCAATCTTTTGACTCAGCAAATCAGTAACAAAGACACTAAATTTCACTATAGATTCTTATTGGAGCGTTGAGATGTCGTGGCAAATAAAGGTTTTCTACAGAAAATTCTTTCATTCACAGCTCCACCGAAACTAATCAACTAGATGTAATAACAGCGACTGCATCAGGCGATCGTGCTGGGACTGACATAAGAGCCGCTTTAATGCTGTTTAAAACGCAACGGATACCATGTGTAGTGTAAAAGAGCAAAGCTATCTGCTTTCTTGCGTCAAACTGAGAGTTCAGTGTAATAGTTCGTCTTCACACCACATTGGAAATGTTACAGCGGTTGCTATCTCTGGTTTTGAAACTTATAATTTTTTGTATCAGTTTTATGGCCTCTTCTCAATGTGATTTAGAGCAATCAGCAGCAATAAACATTACTACAGTACTTTCGACGCTTTCAAATAACAGTAATTGATTAACGATTAAGGATGTGTTTGGGATAAATAAATCAATGCAGTTTAGATCGAATATCGTTATAAGACACGTAATAGTAGTAAAAATATTATTTGTGACAATTTACGTTTATGAATGGCCAAACGGTTTAGGTGATCACAAATAGTCGCTTTACTTCAGGACCAACGCTACCATAATTACGTTCCTTGCGGGGCACGCCCAAACATTAGCAAAGTAATCTGAATCAGTCGGCTAGTAACACACCTAGACGGAGAGAATTCTTACTTCTGAAACGATTACAGAAATAGTCCCAACGCCAAAAAGCTCAGAAGGCTACAGACGACCTTTTAGAAATAAGCCTATTCCAAAACAAACACACTAGGTATATTTCTTAAACTTCGTATCGGGCATCTTATGTTATTTCAGTGAAAAGACCAGATAAGTGCCACAACCACACCCGAGTGCATAGAATCAAAGTGAAGCTTACCTTTCAATGGTATGGAACTCTACCTCAGAGTTTGTGAGCAGACTGTTTGCGCGCTAATATATCTAAAAGTTTCCACATGGCTGATAATTATGTGGTCTGCAACTATTGGACGAAGATCTAGTGATGTGTTAACCACTAATAATAGAAAGCACTTAGCGGGGTGGATTTTAGAGTTTGGTTGGTTGGGTTCAGTAGTTTTCAAAGGAATTTCTATTTCGGTTCAAAATTTCTAGATACTGTTTTAGACTTTGAAAAGGAAGCTAACTTCTTGAGTGTTCTATTTTATGTTCAGTAGACCCTAGACCTCGAATTCATAATTAACGTGGGAGCCTATTCTACACATCAAAGACAAGTTTGATCTCGCAAATGAGCTATCGAATAAAACCGATGAATACTTCTGAAATTCTATTACATTACACCTCCATATATGATAATCACCTGCATGCAATAAACTGCGAGTGTATCATGCGATCAATCTGGGATTAACGTAAAAACGGCTTTCAGACTGTCTACAACGAAACGGATACCATATGTAGCGTGAAAACATAAGGCTCTCTGCTTTCGTGTGTAACGAGCTAAAACTGCTGACCTTGGTGTGATGGTGCTCTCTATACACAGTAGGAGTGAAAAAATTAACAATTGTCAGCGAGGAATGGGTTGTTTGGAGAGGAATCAGCCAAGCGCTTAAAGAGCCAAAGTGACAGTGGTTGCTATTTCTGGTTTAAAAAATTCTTATTGTTTGCATAGGTTCTACGACTGCTTCTGCATGCATGAGAACCGTCAATAGTAATAAACATTACTATAATGCCTTCGACGCTTTCAATATAACAGGAAACAATTAACGTTCAAGAATGTGTTTCTGCCTGAAATGAATAAATGCCGTTAAGAATTAATATCATTATGAAGGTTTTACTTTTCTGTGCATGGATGATATATCCTTGTTTTGTTGTAAATAAGACAAGTAATATTGATTAAAAACCTATTTGTGATAATTTACATTTAAAATCAAATATCCCAGCCTCGAACAAAGATCAGATGATAACGAAGATGTCGCTTTACTTCCTACTTGTACTTTACGACCGGCTACCATGACCTGGTTTGATGTGAGGCACGCTCGAATATTAGCAAAGTAAACTGAATCAGTCGGCTAAATATACGCCTAGAGATTGAATTCTAAATAAACGATTTCAGAAATAGTCCTAACGCTGAACGCTGAATACGCTACAGACGCCCACGTAGAAATGGGCGTATACCAAAACGCATATACTACGTATATTTACTAAAACTACGCATCACCCATATTATGCTTTTCAGGAACTCCGCCTCAGAGTTTCTGAGCAGACTGTTTAATTGCGCGCTAATATATCTCAAAGTTTCCACATGGTTGATAACTGAATGTGGTCTGCAACTATTGGACGAAGATCTAGTGATGTGATAACCACTAATAACAGAAAGCACTTAGCGGGGTGGATTTTAAAGTTTCGTTGGTTGGGTTCGGTAGTTTTCAAAGGAATTTCTGTTTCAGTTCAAAACTTCTAGACACTGTTTTAGACTTTGAAAAGGAAGCCAACTTCTTGAGTGCTCTCTTTTATGTTCAGCAGACCCTAGACCTCGAATTCATAATTAACCCGGGAGGCTATTCTACACATCAAAAACAAGTTTGATCTCACAAATAAGCCATCGAATAAAACCTGTGAAAACTTCTGAAATTCTTTAAATTATCCTCCATATATTATAATCACCTAGATTTAATTACTGCAAGTGCATCAGGCGACCATTCTGGTGCTCTGCAACTATTGGACGAAGATCTAGTGGTGTGATAAACACTAATAATAGTATGCCCTTAGAGGATGGATTTTAGTGCTTGGTCGTTTGGGTTCAGTTTTTCTTAATAAAATCTCTGTTTCAGTTCAAAAATCGTAGATAGGGTTATAGACTTTCAAAAGAAAGCCGACTTCTTGATTCTTCTCTCTTTTATGTTTTGTAGACTGTAAAGTGCCCATTCATGATTATCCCTCAAGGCTATTCTACACATCAAAGACAAGATTACCCTCGCATATAATAAAAAAAAAACGGTAAAAATTTCATACATGCTTCATTGCAAAAACAGATTAATTATGAAAGAGAATCAAAGGAAAAGTCTTACAGGACCACTTACAGCCTTCACTTTGAAAGCTTTCCCAATAAAAAAGGAGAGTGTTTTGTTTATTACATCAAATAAGCATAGTGGCGACTTTGTAAGGGATATGATTGGAAGGGCTTGAGTTTAATGACAGAGACTGAAAGTGTAATTCAATCAGAATCTGCAGCCGGATTACTTAGCTTCTGTCCATGGGGGTGGACGTAAAAGGTCATCAATTAACACAGAAAAAGAACAACTTTCATTTGATATTGAGCAAGGTTTTAAACTAAGGACACTGATAAGCTGCATGGAGTGAGTTTTTAAACTGTGAAAAGAGAATGGCAACCTTTGGACTCAGCAAATGCAAATCAGTAACAAAGATACTAAATGTCACTATAGATTCTTATTGGAGCATTGACATGTCGTGGCAAATAAGGGTTTTCTGCAGAAAGTTTTTAAACCACATCTCCATTGATACTGATCAACTAGATGCACTGACTTCAGCGAGTGTATCAAGCGACCATGCTGAGGTCGATATAAGAATGCTTTGATGCTGTTTACAACGCAACAAGTACCATGTGAAGCGTGAAAGAATAAAGCTATCTGCTTTCGTGCGTCCAACTGAAACTGCTGAGCTTAGTGTGATAGTATGTATCGTCTGCACACAGCACAGAGGCCGGAGTAATTAACTACTTTCTTGAAGAGTCAGCGAGGAATCGATTGTTTGTTGAGGGAATCCGCTTAAGGGCTACACAAGCCA
>OMLO01005852.1_pt1 | contig 10339 bp, 6 predicted proteins | sample 1674811 | NCBI WGS metagenome assembly OMLO01 (sample SAMN06265003, study PRJEB25207) | coral metagenome | isolation source: Coral host | place: Mexico:La Bocana,Puerto Morelos, Mexico | collected 2008-11-13
TGAAGTTCGTCATGTAATCGCAACAAAATTTCAGCCCAGTTGGCCGGGCTGAAATTCGCCATGTAATCAGGCCCTAAACTGTTTTGGATAGCTGAATACTTTGTCTTTCAAGAGAAAGTACCGATAAGTTTTAGTTTTCCTTTACACGCGAACACAAATTACATTTAGATTACTAATTTTGAGCCTTTTCGGTCGGCCATATTGGCGACCGCCGAGGCGAAAATCGTTTTCCTCGATTTTCTCGAATTAAAAGCGCTTCAAGCTCACAAAAACTTTATTACGTTGCATATCTACCTAAGGGCTATCTGTGGACGAAAAGAGTGAAAAATCGAGTTTTCGACTTCTGCCGTCCTATGTTTTCTAATTAGAAAAATTCACTCGTAAAAACTTTTGACATTGTTGCCATGGCTTGATTAAAATAGGAGATGATATTGCAGATGGAGAGGTTGCAAAAAACACAAATCTCAAGATGAGACCTAAAATTAGCTAAAATATGCTTTAACCGACAACGTGCAATCCAACGAAGACTTGGTGCAAGAGTGTTTAAGAATGTTTAAGAATGCAGGAATGGGCCTAGCGAATTAAACAACAAAAACAACAACGGCAACAGCAACAGCAACAACAACAGCAACAACAAAAATAAACAGATCGGACTTGAAGCGCGAATAATCAGTTTTGTTTCTTTTAGTCCCCTTAGCCTTGTTAGAATGTTGATATCGAAACTGTCCTTCTCTAGCTGAGCCCGCGGTTGGCAAGAGGAGGTTAATGTTTGTTCGCTTGTTTGGACTTTTTTTCTTTTCTATATTAAGAAACCTTACAAGAAATAAATGTGCTAGGGTTAAAAAGTAAATGGATGTCAAGCTGAAATATTACAAAGTACGGTTGGTCTGAAATTTCTAACCTTTTAGCTCGCAACTTCGTCCTTCCCACCCCAAGTCACATACACAGAATCCTTTGACACACTTTCCATGGTAGGTGGAACAGTTTAGACATGAACCTACCAAAGAATAAAAGACAGAGAACAACATTTGGTGAGAGCACGAAAAAAAAAGATACATCTAAGTAGTCAGAGATTGCTTAGGTCGCAGAAATTTGTATGCATATATTTAATAATGTTGCCATTCGTTTGTTCAGTAATAGATCACAGATGACGTCCAAATAAAGTAAAAACAAAACAGTGGCACACTAGGCGATCACTGATGATCTTACCACATTTGACGTCCTCTGTGTGATCTATTACTGAACAGACGCACGGCAACATGGAATCTATTCGTCTCATACAATAAAGAAACAAACTACTACAGCCTTTTTTATTTCAAAATCTTTCTCAATTACTCGAAAGCCGACCTTTGCCCACTTCGGCGAACACGAAAAAAAGCCATTTGAAGTGATCTGTTGTCTATACAAAATGTGGTAATCATGCGTAGCAAGGATTGTGATTGGTCTAGAAAAATCACGCCACTGTCAAACTTGAATCAAAGGGCTTCTCGTGGAATGAAAACTTACAGCGAAAGAAGAATTAAACTGGGGAATCTAAAAATCTTAAAGAAAATACTGGAGAAATCAAGTCAGTTTTTGACATCAGAGCAGCCTTGCAAGCCGAAAGGCTTGGATGTTGTTTTGAATAGGAGTTGACAGAATACGCTCGAAAAACTTGCGGCTGGAGGCCATTTGATTCGAGTTTTGAATGAAAGGAGCCTTAGCGACGGTGGAAGTTTGTGTCCTCTGTGACTAGTGATTCTCAAATCAGTTCGACATAGTATCGGATGCACCTTATAGCTGCAACACAGTTGGCCGTGAGATGTGGTGAGCTATACTTTTCTTTTCTATACTTTTTGTTGTTGTTGTTGTTGTTGGTTTTTATTTCACGAAACTTTACTCAGTATATTTTATGTCCATGTACCATAATCTGTAATCCTATAATTAATAATTAATAATACCTTTGTCACAACTTTCTCCTGTCCATCCTTCGATGCATCTACATGTTCCATTGACACATCTTCCCTTCCCTGAGCACTGACCTGGACAGTCTAAGAAACAAAGAGATTCAGTTTAGCTGGATTATGATTATAAACCAATCGTCACCAACTTTTATGTTTCCAGTATCATCAGCGGGAGATAGATAGAAGCATTGATATGTTTAAATGGTCCAGAAATTTACGGTCTCCATGTGGGAAATTAAAAGTTATTTTTCAAACCTGACCATTACTATGCATACATTGAATTTACAAAGCAAGTCTTTCATTATGCAATGTTGAGTCAAAAGTTATTTCTAGTTTATGGTTATCTATTATTAGTACCGCCCAACTAATGGACTAATTCAAATCCTGCATTTTGATTGGCTACGCTACTAGAGGACTATTAGCAATAGTCATCAAGTAGCGAAATTCTTTCGTTTTATTCCCAAATAAATCTTTCTTCAGCTTGCATTTGCTAACTATATTATGGCTTTTTCTGTCCGACTACTTGGGTGATACTAACACAATTAGCCCATTCGGCTTCGCCTCATGGGCTATTGACCCGTAGCCCTTGCGGTCTGCGGGTCTAATTAACAATTATTATGTCTTGGAAGAATTAGTGTCAGTTGACTACTACTGACACGTCTCTTTGAATAGATCAATCGTACCAATGGTAATGTTGAAAAACTAGTCTCATCAACTCTAAGTGCGAAAGCATCGACTTCATGAAAGTTTACCTCGCTTGAACGTTTCTTGATCAGTAAATGTTGTATCGTTAGTTATAGCGACGTCAAATATACAGCTGTGTAAATCGTTGTCGGAAATGTTCAGAGATTTGCACATGGTTGTCGCTACCTGTGTGAGACATAGTAAAACAATCAAACAAAAATATTAACGTTCAAAACTTATTCAAATACCATGATAGAATCAAAGATGGCTATCAGTGAGCAATCCAATAAGTAAATTATACGACATCTATTAGGGTACGAATACTCCTTAGCGTATGGACGTTCTGTAATGGTGGTGGATAATAATCTAAAGGAACCTATCAGTCTTATGCTATATCCAAGTTGATCAGGTTGGTTTTGTGTTCTGTTTTCTTACTAATAAAGGGTTGATTTCTAAAGCGCTTTATTTATGAAAAGCCTGGGAAAGGATGCCAATTTTCTCGGGTCATAAGTACTCCGCCATCTTAAACTGCATTAAACTTTCTCACCTCTAAAAGAGACTTCGGAATCCCGTCCAATGTGTAAACGGGAAGATACGATGGATCTGTATATGTTACGTCCATGACGTCTTCGTGGTAAAAGTTAGATGAGTTCCAGGACCAAGAATCAAGTCTTCCTGATCCATTGTGGCATACCTTAATTCTCCCTAGACAAAAAGAGTTAGTATAAAATGTTTATGTTTGAGCACTCTGCTGGGATGAGTCATTACTGTTGCAATTGTGCATGCTCACTAGCTCGCTGGTTTGAGCACTCTCGCTTAGATACTACCACATGTGTAATATTCGGGGTGGCTTTTTAAGCTTAACCCCCATCGTAAGCAGTAAGTTCCATTTTCCTCTCAGCAAAAGGTGCAATGAAATTTCCGATCATTTGTCGGTTTATCACCTCTTTATTGCTTTTAAAATAACTGCTTACATGACTCCGCAAACTGTACAGCGTCGTTGTAAAGAATTCCATCTGGTCCCATAAAGTCATTTGTCGCATTATTGTCCATGAAGCCGCACAGTCCCTCAGTGTGACCTTTGTATGCAGCAGTGGGTGAATAGAGAACATTCAAATACTGCCTCTTCATCACGCTGCTGTGTCGAACGTCAATTGTCACAGTGACTCCTATTAACGACAAGCAGGCAAGAGAGATTGCGATTAAATTATAGACAACCTCGATCAAGCTCTTACTGAAACAAATTAAAGGAGAATGCACAACCTGTCGCTTATTATACAATTTACCCACGAACAAAAAGGAAGAGAAGGCATCCAACAAATTGCCAAAAATTTCATTGATTCAATTTCTACTCGGTATTTGTATTTCAGTTAGACAAATTAACTTGTTGACCAAAATAACTTGACTACTGACAATTTACAAATTGTGATTAGAAAATTCCGCCCTAATCCCGACATTTTCCGCAAACTAGTCGACTCTGACAAGTTTATTGTACTCCTCGGTTTTTCATTGTAGAATTTAGGTGCTATCAGTCGGGACTCTGCGAGTTTCGTCTCCTTCCTTTCAAGCCTTAAGCGGGTTTCATGGTTTCCTGCACTTTAACTTTAAAATACAACGGCCCCAGCGGGCAAGAGTCTGGAGTAATGAACTAACACTGGTACAATGAAGTGGTCCAAACACTTCGATTGACTAGAGAAGATCTCCGATTATTTGCATGTAAGCCAATCAGAGAACTAAGTGTTGCATACTTGCCTGAATTGTACTGCAATGAAATCAGTGCAATACTGTTCTCTTCAGCTTCAGAAGTAAAACGCCTCTGACGATCTAACAAAACTGTTCCATTGTTGATATCGATTGGTTTTGAATAGTTGCTAGTAATATTTAGCAACATTCCATCGATTCTGTTGGGCAAAAAAAGGCATAAAACATTACTGGAATTGAAGTTTCGCATCTTGGAAAATATGTTACATGGATTTATTAGAAATATACCCACCATAGAAGCGCATTCTAGAAGAATAACTGAAGGATATTAGTCTTCAAACTGTAACACTTTTAATTATCTGGCAAGCTTCGTAAACGGGCTAAATGAACCGACTCCTGCGCTGTGATGGGCGACCTGAGCGGGTGAAAAGGCGCTGTTTTGCCTACGAGGAATTTCCCGCTCTGTTACGCAAGAAAAAAGTGTCCTTTTTGCATATGATAAATGTTATTGAAAAGGTTGTTCGGTCAAGTTGGCTAAATGGCCCCGTCTTTTTTCGTTTATGTTTAAACAAGTCCAGCCTTCTTGACAACACGCTCGGTCAATAACTCTCAATAAGTCTCAGCAATTACACCCTAGATAATCGTTGTTTAAATATCTCTTGCAAAGGAATAGCAAATTTCGCTTACAAGAAAAACGCAACTTAAAAACAAAAAAAGACGATGTATTTGTGGTTGAACCACTTTTTAAAATACTAAAAGTATTAAAATACTTTCGTGAAACTCATTAGACTATAAAAAGAAAAACATAAATAAAAAAAAAAATGAAACTAATATGACAGACAAATAAATAAATATATAAATAAATAGAGTAAATTACATGAAAGCAAACAAAACTCTCGGAATGACGTAACACAACTCTTTCCATAAATTGTTATCTCGTTTAAGAGTAAAAGTTCTTTTGAATCATCAAACTTTAAACGAAGTTAGTAAGGCTAATTCTATTACTAACAAAATAATCTATAATTGGAAATGAATATATGAAAGATCATATATTTGAATTGCGGAGAAAGATATAAATTTGTGATTGATCGTCGCAGTTACACACACAACTTAAGCAGTTGTGAAATTAAAGCTTGAAAAAAATTCAGGCCTGAACGGGAGTTCGTATCCCGTTCAGGCCTGAATGTTTTTTCAGGCTTTAATTTCACAGCTGCTTAAGTTGTGTGTGTAACTGCGACGATCAATCACAAATTCAAAATAATCTACAATTGGCAGCCATTTATCAAGGTACATTAGTAACATTACTTTGTAGGCATTAACGAAACATGCCTGAGCATAGGCGTAACCTGGGCGTTTTCAGTTTTGATCGTCATAACTGTCACAACACTCTTCCCGGCTTTAAGTGCAACTCCTCCAATAAGTGAAGCTCTTTCATAATAATAAAAACGAAATTGAAGACCAAAGTCGTTTTGGACACTTTTACAGCCCCAGAATTCTCCAATACCGAAAAAGTCGAAATTCACCCCTAGAAAAAAAAAAATAGTTGAGATTAATACATAACCTTTTTTTGTGTTTTAACGTTAAAACAACTCGTAATGTTTCGCATTTTTAAGAGCAAAAACAGTTAAGTAAGGCTTGAAAATAGAATTTTCCCTGTCGTTGCATATAAGTTAGCCTTAGTCAAAGTAAAAACTAAACTTTACATCTATTGAAAGACCTATCCTAGTATAGTTAGAATCTATAATCCTTTGGATTTCCGAGATGTGACACATCGTCAAAATGACAATTCTTTTCACCGACTGATCATGAACTCAACGTTGGAGAACAATCTGGGTTTTTTTACAGCCAAATAATTAGATTAATCCAATATTCTTGAAATTTTTATATCTTGGGCCAGGAATAGTTGCGCATTATGCTGGTTTTTATTATATAACTGTTCTGCGTTCAATAGTTGCGAAAGGCGAATCGACTGAAAATGATCGATTTTCAGCCCTGTTAGGACTCGTTAAATTGGGTCTTTAGGTTAAATCGAAAATGTCGTATTTTTTTCTCGGCAATACAACACAATTTCAAGGAAAAGGCTACAGCCTGTTTGCATTCTTCCTAGCTATTTGCCAAAAAAGAGCGAATATGAGTTTTTCAGCCTAGCCGAAGAAATGTGATTTCGCTTGATTTTTGTGAACATTTACTCTCAAGCCTTGTTTACTTTTGATTGTTATAGTACAGGTTATGAAGCTACCATTTCTGTGGATAGAGTTTAAATTATGATGGATTTTGTTAAATTTTTAACTTGCTAATCATCTAGAGAAATATTGTTGGCTTTCAGTCCCTTCCTTACTTCCATGTCCGATGATTGATTCCTTGATTGCCTGATGAGTTGTTTGCTAGCTTGCCGGCTAATTTTAGGCTGATTGATTGGGAAATTGGTAAATGCCTGTATGCTTTCTTGCTTTATTTACTAATTGAGTTATTGACTGCTTGACTCAGTGACTCAGTGAGTCAGTGACTCAGTGACTCAGTGACTCAGTGACTCAGTGACTCAGTGACTCAGTGACTCAGTGACTCAGTGACTCAGTGACTCAGAGAGTCAGTGACTCAGTGACTCAGTGACTCACTGGCTCACTGGCTCACTGACTCACTGACTCACTGACTCAGTGACTCAGTGACTCACTGACTCACTGACTCCCTGACTCACTGACTCACTGACTCAGTGACTCACTGACTCACTGACTCACTGACTCACTGACTCACTGACTCACTGACTGACTCACTGACTGACTCATTGACTGACTCACTGACAGACTGATTGCATTAATGACTGACTAGTCCATCTATTAATCAACCGATCGATCGGTAGATTAATGGATGAATCGATGGATTGATCGACTGATGAATGGATTCAAGGCTCGATTGTTCGATCGATTGATTGACTGACCAATTGATTGATCTGTAGTTAATTAATTAATGGTTAAGAAGCCCGGTAGATAAAAAGAAACTAACAAACAGGTTAATATTACTGTAATGTTTTGCTTAGTGACTATGCATGAATTGCAAAATCGCAAAGCTTCTATTGGCTAGGTATATTTTAGCACAGATAACCACCTTTCGTATTTTTGCGGGTTTTGTACAGGGTCAACCACCAAAATAACCAACAAAAACATACAGCAAAGAACTTTCCCATGTTTCATATCAATTCCCCTCTATTAACTATGATTGATCGATCAATCGATCGATGTATTAAGCAAATGTGTGACTGATTTAGATGTTTGGTTGTCTGGTTGCTTGTATTCTTACCGGCTTGCTCGGATTGGTAAACTGAATTCAAGCATGTAGTATACTAAACGAAGATGTTGCTTCTTACCATCTAGGGTCTCCAGATGCGGGTCACCTCCGCCATTTGCAGAAATTCTCTCGCAATATTTACCTTCCCATCCGCCGAAACACTCACATTCTGCCTCACATAGTGGCGATATAACAGGCTTTCCATTCCCCGAGCACTCTGTCAAATCAAGGGAGTGAAATAACTTTTTTTCCAAACCGTATACTTATGTGACCTAAGCTATGTACAATTTATGTTTCAATATAATGCCTATTTGCATTTCTGTGGAATCTTATTTCATTGTTTCAGATTTCAGACTTTTACTGCGCCTGTCACTAAGACACGAGCTTAGAAGTTCAAACATCGGCAGTAAAGGATTAGTAAAGATCGAGCAGATAAGACGTATCTGTATATTCTAGCATCGAATTTTCAAATAGCAAGGAAGTGTATGTCCATAATCTAAGAGCAGATATACTGAACATAGTTCGTTTTTCTACATACCCTGATTAGGGTACATATCAGGCTGCGCACAGTTTGGTCCCATTCTTCGCCCAGCACAGGCGTGATCTTCTCCACATTTAAGACCTGGGCTCTTACCCTGACTGAACAAACAAAAATAACAAATAATTATAGGTTTTTAATTGGTATTGCCATACATCTGAAGAACGAGAAAATACCACCCTGTGCAGCTAACAATGGAATGTACTTTCCAGAAAAACCAGACTTTCTTTTTTATTTGAACGAGTTAGAGTGCAGACTATTGGCACCTAGGTTGGCTTTGCAAAATCTTCTGCAAACCCCCAGTGGAAATCGGTTCAAAATGACTGAAGAGAAAATGTGGGTAATGTCCCAGCAGATGTTAACAATACTGTCAACATGTTACCACGGTTGCCGCAGGAAAGTGGAACAATCAAAGTTCAATTTAAAAGGCGATTACGATCTAACAGTTCTGCATCGTCTTTGAATGTTAGACGTAATGAAATTTTGCAGGCAGCAAACTGGATAGCTACAAACAGTATCCTACGAACAAAACAAGGAATTTCCTTTAGTACTAACAGGGCAACAAGTTATAGTACAAATTTTTCACAAAGTGAAAGTAAAACTGGCAATTTTTCACAACCTTATGAGCAAATAACGGTGATGCATGTTATGTTGAAAAGGTTGGTGAAGACATAAATCAACTCGACGATTGGACAGAAAAGAATGCAAGAGTAACTGATACTATGTTAACTGCTACTGACTTTCTTGAAGACAATGAGCGAGCACAAATTTACAACATAGCACCTGGGAAGGAAGTGTACCTTTAAGTATATTTAGAGACAAACATTCTGAAGAGTCAGCTTATCCAAGTCCTAGGATATTTGTCAAGGAAAGGCCGGGGAATGATGATAGACCAGTCAATATTTGCAAATCAAAATTAAGACAATCACATCGAAGAGCAGCTATGTGTATTGAGAATATTTTTTCAAAACTAAAGTATTGCAAATGAAGATTATTTTGAGGAATTCACAAGTAGCTTTAAGAAAATGCAAAGGGAAACAACAACAATTTGACAGCTGTTCATATAGCTTCCATATGTAACCTAATCCCGCTATCATGTCAAAGTACAAGAAAAGGTGCACAAAACGTTGCAAAGGCACATTTAAAAACTGTTTGTCCATAAACTACAAAAACTCAAAAAACTAAAATTCTACCCGTTCGCACGTGCGATTCCCTCGGGGATATCACGTGTCATTAGAACGAACCCGGATGTATCCGAACCGGATGTAACGCAACGTACAACGGTAGCCACAGTCCACATTTTTCACTTCAGTTTTACTCCCATTACATGTTACAAGTGGTTTTGCAAGCCACGCCTGTACGTATTGGGAATCTATTTTCTAAAAAGTCAAGAAATAATGGAAATTGATACAAAATCAATCAGAATACTTATGAAGTCTAAAAATTCACGAATTTCCGCAATTTGATGAAGAAAAATGGAAAAAAAACTATGGGATTATCTAACCTAAATGGAATTTGAAGGCTTCAGTGGTAACGTCAAAAGTAATTGACACACAAATGACATATCAAAGTTTCTGCTGAGAATGAATGAACAGCCACTGAAAGTTCCCGCCCCTTAGAGTAAATCGTATTTTCAGAACTTTGAAAAAGTCTTATAGAGGTGGCATCCACCTCCCCACCTCCCCCCTCCCGGGGGTTCGGACGTCTCTAATAACTTGGCTTTTATAACATTTGAGCTCGGTAGCGTTCTTCATTTCGCAACAAAGGGCTTTTAAATTTCAAAGTTTATGCATAATCTGACATCAAATGGCGTCCCAAGAAGGCTCTTGCGTGTGTCAAAAGATGATTCCTTGCGCAACTGAACAGTTCTTGTTCAAAAAGAACTGTTAGTCGGAGTTCTGGAGTAATAAGTTTTCTTTCAAATAGCAAACCTCAATGACAGATGATTCTTTTGCATTTGGGCGGCCATGTTTGTGTCCCTCCGAGTACCATCAAATGGCATCTAAATGCAACGCACTATAAGGAGGGTCTCAATGGGGTTAACCGTTAGCCGTAAAACGACCCAAAATTTAGCCGTTAGGCGTAAAAATGAAAGAATTCTAACCGTTAGCCGTAAAAAAATGTTAACCGTAAAAAAAATTCTAACCACAAAATAAGGTCTCGAGATCTTTTGTTGAGTCTGATGTGCTAT
>OMLO01005853.1_pt1 | contig 10339 bp, 9 predicted proteins | sample 1674811 | NCBI WGS metagenome assembly OMLO01 (sample SAMN06265003, study PRJEB25207) | coral metagenome | isolation source: Coral host | place: Mexico:La Bocana,Puerto Morelos, Mexico | collected 2008-11-13
CGTTCTCCTGTGCCAGGTCGAACTGCAGCCGTTTGGCCAAGATCCGAGAATCCCTTCATGAAACGAATCTGAAGATGGCTGGGCAGACCAATCAGCCGATGAGGCCCTGCACATAATCCAACAAACATGTTTTATTTTTTCAAAAATCGATGCAATGTGGGAGCATGTTTGGTTCATGCTTTGTGTGATATGGGATGGATATTTTACGCGACATTCCTGGAATCTGACACCCTTGCAAGCCGCATTTGAAAGCATGATTCTAGGCCATGGCAGAAGGCCTTGATGAAGCCTTCTGCAACTTTGGCAGACTTTGTCAAGGTGAGGGTCGCTGCGGTTGGGATACTGTATGATACTGTATCCCTAAGCCACATCTTTGGACATGATTCTGCCTATAGGAACTGTTTTGATGTGATTTTATATCAGTCAAGCGAAGAAAAGACAATGATTTCAAATGCACAAACTTGAGCTCAGTTACTCAGCCACTGGAGCCAGGCAGAGAAGGAGATGCAGAATGAAGATGATGGCACGGATTCTCCCAAGAGAGACTTCAGGACCGGAGAAAATAAGGCAAATATGAGAATCATATTCAATTTACAAGACTTTCATGGCATTTTCCTTGCAACATCCAGGATGCGCACAGCTACTTGGCAGCACGGGACAGTGTTCCTAGAGATGGATAGCAGCAACCTGTGACACTTGTGCCATCGGAGTGAGGCTTGTGCTGGCTTTGTCAATATCCATGGCTGACAGGGGACGGCCTTGAATCGTGGTCTGGCTACAACAGCAGACTGGGTACCCACAAGTGGCGAACACGAGAAATCCGTCGGCAGCTCCGCAAATGTGGCACTGCCGAAGTGGCGAGTTTCACCAAAATGGTGGAGCTTCAGAGAATGCAGCGTGTCCAGTCACTGTTTCTTGTGCTGGGGCGATGTGTTACAGTGTTTCACTCATATAGCCAAGGAGTTCTGAAAAAGGCAGTCTTAGTGGATGCAGTGTATTGATTAAAAGCTGAACAGGGATCTCGAAACTGTTTCTTCAGTATGATTGGACTGTGACAGTTCGATGGATTGCATTTATCCGATGGCAGCTTCAAGTGCAAATGGAAAGGGTTTCTGGAGAAATGTGAGGAACTCACAGGCATCACAGTCAAGGCCTAGGCCTCATGGCTTGTACTTTAACCAAGTCACTGAAAGAACCCAAAGACTTGCTTCGTAGCACCGAATCAACGTCACATCATTCCAAGCCATGCACGGTGCCCTGTTGCGCATGGCGATGGTTTCCATAGTGGCTGCAGTGAACGAGTCCAATGAATCAGATCCCAACTCTGATTTCTATGAGATGAATTCGACACAGCCCATGCTGCTACCCTGCACACGGCGGCCAGCGGAAATCTATCAATCTGCACCACTTCATGATCCTGGTCCTGCATCCTTAGGTGAGCCCGCTTTGGAAACTGATGTTTGGCATTGCGGATGGCTTTCCGGTGAAGAGATGATCTTAAGTTTGATTGTTCGATTATTATATATCTCCATTATCATCGTAGACTGCCTCGCAGACATTTTGTAATTACTCTGGGCGGTTAGTTGTGAGATGAAACTAGGCAACATGTACAAAAGTCATCTAAGAGTACTTGGGATGTGCAGCTTTGGCGAATCTCCCGCCCCATGCAGGTTGGCGTTCATCAGCGCAGACTGAATGGCTTTGGGGTTTTGCACCTGAGCGGAAGAGGTTTGATCGGCTAGGACCATTTGGGCCACCGACCACGGTGATGCGGCAGCTGGCAGCCTCGTTGTCCCAAAATTTGGGATGCGGTATTTGCCAGCAGTTGCTAAATAGTTCCTAGGTTTGAAATGACTTCTGAATTTTTTCCCGCATGCATAACGAAGGTTTCCCTTTTATCTGTTTATAGTGGGGGTTTGGGGTAGAGCTCTGTCAGCTCCGTTCGTCCATTTTGCTGTAGCGAACGCAAACGTCCGAATGATAAAGTTGTTCGGTTTTGCTTCAATTCATTTACGTCCAATTGCGGAATATGTTATGCTGACTGAAGGGCGCTCTGCCCGGGACCTTCTTCGCAAGAAGATCGCACTCTAGCAGCAAGGAGCAAAAAAAATAGCGAACGCAAACGTCCGCAACAGTGCCAGTGCAGAGTCTGGAGAGGGTGCATGTCTTGGGAGAGACGTTTTGTGTGGCACGGTGCAGCATTTCGTGCATGTTGCTCCGGATGTGGGTTTCCCGTGGCAGGCGCAAGTGATGGTGTACTTTTCTTGGTACTTCGGGTGATGGTGTGTACTGTTAGTGGGACATGAAGAAAACTTTCTCAATTTCTTTTGCATTCTGGTGTGGGATGGATCTGCATTTTTGGTGAAGTTCAACTAGTGAAAACATGAATGGCATCTAGCTATCAGACATTGATAGTGGTAAATTATGTTTTCTAGAGAGTTTGAACCCACACTTTCAGGGTGCCAACAATTGTTCTCTTCAAAGCGTAGGACTTAGGAGGACCAGCCAATGCACATGCATGTTTCAAATGTTCATCACACTGCTGGTGCAGCTTTGAGGGATCAAGTCTTGAATGTCTAGAAGCCCCTTAGCAGTTTCAGCGGCTGGGGGTTCTTTTGGTGCTCTAGCCTGGCAGTTCCTGGTTGATCATTGGGGCTTTGAGCGAAATACCCCCTTCAATTGTGATTGTCCGGTGTGGCCCACTTCTTCATCTGGTTCTCATTTCCGATTAGACTGGTTGTCATTGTGTATTGGCATCTGTATTGGATTTGCTTTGGGTCCTGTGGTGGAGGTGGTGGTGCTTGTTAGACAATTGTGGGTGGCAGCAGTCAGACGTCAAGTGGCTGCTTTTGCACGTACTACTCCCATTTTCCGGATTGGTTGATGCCTGTTTCTGATTCCTCTTCGTCTCGACGTTTGGAGGATCAGTTGAAATTGGCGTTGGCTCGCATTGATCTCTTGGAGCAACGGGTGACTGCACTGGAATCAGAGAGGGCGGAATCGGCTTTTGAGATTGTTTCGGAAGCTGCCTCAGTTGTTTTGCCAATAGCAAAGAGTTCATCTTATTCTTCCCCAACCCCTGTTTCTTCAACTGCATTTTCATTGCCCCGAGACAGACAATTGATTCTCGGTCAGATTGGTTTGTGGATTCGCTCGTGCCTTGACGGCACGCGGCGAGGGCTTTCAGGCAGAGAAAAGATCAAAGAGGGGAACCGTGTTTACTTGGTTTTTCGCGACCGCAGTGGAGAACTTCACAACCCTGTGGGCGTATTCACCCAGTTTGCCGAGGTGGCAAGGATTGTGAAGCCAACAGGTGACGTTGGCAATTCTATCTTCATTGGACTTCCCGCTGAAGAAGACGCTAGATTGGTGGCAGAGAGAGCAGGCTTTTTGTGGCCTGAAAACCTGACACATGGCAACTATTGATCCTCCTGAAGGCGAGGCCTCGGAGGCAGAAGCAGAGGGAATTGATTCTTTTAAGCCTTTTCTAGTTCATTCTGCTGACGGTACTGTTGCGGCAGATTACCCAGTGGGAGTGTTTCTCATTGGTGATTTTGACGCGACCGTTGCAATACCGACAGTGGTTGTGACAATCATTGACTCTCAGTTGTTGGTTGCAGTGCCTGGGACAGCTTGGCACAGACTTCGGAACAGTCGTCAGCTGCCTCCAGATTGTTTGCAGAGACCTATAACGATTTCAGTTGCGGGCGTCAAGGAACTTGATCGGGAGATTGTTGAAGAGGGCATTGATATAAAGGTCTGGTTGGGCCTGTTGAAAAATAGCTATCTTCCATGTCTTTCTTTCGATTCCTTCGATGCAGATCATTTCACCACAGAATTCAAAACCGAACAAGGGGACTCCGGCTATGTCCCTTTTGCAGATGGATTAGTTGCAGCAGCAGACGAAAAGTTTTCCTTTCTTACTGCCGGAGAAGGTTCAGGTCAAGAAGAAGCAAGGATGGGACCAGATATCATGACTCAGCGGATTTCAAAGCTGGAAGAGAACATGGTCGCCATCAAGATGACCATGGACAAATTGGTCAAAGCTTCCTCACCTCCTTTGAATCATCCTCCCCAAGCAGTTCCTTTACCAAAGGCTCCTCCTGCAAGAGCAGGCAAATCAGACGGTGGGTTTCCTGGACTAGACCCTCAAGCAGTTCAAGCAGCTTTGGCCAGTGGCATCGATGCATCTCATCTTCAGGAACTTTCAAAGATGTTGGTCAAAGACAAGCCCAAACTGGGGGATGCACGGGGAGCTCGAGCCAGACAGCCGAAAAAGGTGGACATTTTGGGCGACAGCGAGGAGGAGGAGGGAGGAGCAGATGCAGAAGAAGTTGCTGCTCCACCAGATGGAGATCCTGTTTCCGTGGCAGTTGTGAAGTTGACGAACATCATGAGCTCTCTGACCAAGAAGAAGAAACCCAGATCTTTCGAGGAGTTGCTCGACGATACCTCGGGAATCTTGGATCAAAGCTCCTCGTCGCCCACTATGGGAGGTTCCCGGAAGCATGCAACTTTGTTGAGAAATCTGAGGAAAGCTATGAGGAAATCTCCTGGAAATATCTACCGGGTCATAGAGAGTCGCATGGAAAGCGACTTTGGTGCTCCAGAAATTGCCCCCGGATCCACAAAACATGCTGGAACTTTCAGAGGATGGACGGAACACCGTTCCAAGATCCCAAATCTTGGTGCCACCGTCCGCACGGCTTGGACGATAGCAGGTGCTCTAGACAGTTTGCGTCTGGGAAGAGTGGAGGAGGCTCAGGCGAAATTATCACTTTTCCTTTGTCAACTGGACCAGGTGGCAGTGGATCGTGGCCAGTGGGTGCTTGCAGCGGAGGGGGGTGTAGAGGACCCCCCTCCGTTCTCCTCTTTCAATCGTCATGTACCTCCAGATCTATTGGAACCCCAACATACCCGTTTGTGGCCAACGCAGTGGGCAGAAGCCTTCATGCATCGAGTAAAAGAGCAAAACGAGTTCATCGAAAGACGCCAGAAGCTGGGGAAAAGGGGGGCCATTGGAGGAGGATTTGTGAAGACGGAAGATGGAGAGGGAAAAGGAGCAGGCAAGAAAGGAAAGAAGAAAGGACAACAGGGGGAGGGCTCTCCTCCTCCCAATCAATAGTTCAAGACGATCTCTCACCCCCTCGGATGCCGGCTGAGGGGTCTTTTCTGCATGACATTTCAGAAGAACAACAATCATCTTCTAGAGGCTTTCATCCATCTACTTGGTGGTGTGCTTCTTTTCGTTTCCTGGCAAAAGTGGGTGGTGACTTTGCTTACTTTGTCAGATCTTTTCATCGACGTCCAGCTACTACCTCAAGTTCGGGGTGTACCGCCCGTATGTGGCCCTTTCCATTGCCGTATCCAAAACTGATGGTTGGTAGTGCAGGTTTGGACAAAGAGGACATGAGTTTCAAGCGTGGTGTGAACTTAGTTGTGGCTGCTTTGAATTGGCTACACCTGAGGAGACCCCGAGTTTGTCCCCTGGAATGTGTCCTGTTCATGCCGCTGTCAAAACTGCAATGGAAAGTAGTGAGACACATAGAGCTGCTTATGCGGGCGTGGAAAACTACAGAGTGCATCACTGCTGAGAACATGGGCCGAGCTGCTGCCAAGGTTGAGAATATCGATGAGCTTCTGGTCCGTCTTTCGACTTTTGAGGAGGGAGTTGCATCGACATTTGAAGAATCTCAACCTTCATTGAGTGGTGGTGGCTGGGCTTCAGCTACAAAAAGGATTTTTGCACGTGGACTTCAAAGAGCTTCAGGTGGGGAGATTTGCGGAACTGTTGCTGCAGGATCTAATATGGCAGCAAAACCTCTGAAAGCTTCCCGACTGGAGTTTCGAGGGGTTCCTGAATTTGATCCTTCTCCTTTTCTTGACGACTTGGGGAGATTCATCTATGAGGAGCCCATCCAAGCAGCCTTGAACCCGCATGAGAGTTTAGTGGAACCACCCAAAGTTAAGTTGTATGGCAAGGAGTCTGAAGTTTGGGCTCTCTTGAAAAAGTTGGACAACAGCGGACGTTTAGGTGCCATCAAGGAGTCTGACATCTATCCCGGCTATCAGAAGCCGGTTTATTCTCAGTTGGGAAGGACCAGCATCGAGACCGATTGATATTTGACTCGCGTCCCTTTAACACCCTAGAGTGTCCACCCGGAAGGTGGATAGCTTCCATGGCTTCATCCTCAAATCTCACCGAGCTTCATTTGGACAAGTCTGAGATTTGCCTTGTTTCTGGCACGGATCTCCGTGAATTTTACTATTCCTTCAAGATTTCACCGGAGAGGTTAGCTCGAAACAGCTTGCTTTTTCAGACGCACAGGGATGCAATTCGAGATTTTCATTGCTACACATCAGATTTAGATTCATACAACGGAGCCATATATTTAGGTTTGCAGACGCTCGCCGATACTTGCGCAGTAGAGCTGGCCCAGACTGCTCATCTGGGAATCCTTTATCAACTTGGCTTGGTTTCAGAGAAGAATCTGATTGCAATGAACCTTTCGCTGCCCCGTAATCCTTGCATGTTGGGAATTGTCATCGACGACCTGATTATCTTTCAGAAGCTGATTAGGAGTGCTTGGTCGAAGGATGTCCCTACAGAAGCAGCTCAAAAGATGGATGAAGCACTTGCAAGGTTTGAATCGTTGGGGCTCACCCCGCATCTTGGCAAAACGTTCTTTGATGATACGGAAGCTGAGTTCTGGGGGTCACATTTTGATGGCGATGCTGGAACTGTTCGTGCAACATTGAAACGTGTCATTCCCATTTGGTTTGCAACTATAGGTGTAATAAAGCTTGGAGTGGTTACTCTGGGCCTTCTGGAGACATTGGTAGGATGTTGGACATCCATTTTCCTCTTTCGCAGACGCATGCTTTCCATCCTAAACATTTGTTACACTGTTTTGCAAACAGAAGGATCCGCTGGAGATGTTTTGCGGTTGTCAACAGCTTTGCAAGACGAGTTGTTGTTGTGCATTTCTCTTGCCCCATTGGCAGTCACCTATTTACGCGCCGAGAATGCTAGCCATCTCTACGCCTCAGATGCATCTTCTTGGAGCTTTGCGGTGGTGAGAGCAGTTCTGCCTGAGTGGTTGAAAGAAGAGGTGCACAGACATCGGCTGCGAAAGTCAGTTTGGGCAAAGTTGCTGTCACCAGTGAAGAAGCTCCAGCGTCTGAAGGGAACTTTGCCTCCGGCTGAGGAATTACCTGAGGGAAAGGTTCTTCCTTCTCATCCTTTGTGGGTTGAATTGGCTACTACGTTGCAATTTCGTACGGTGAAAGCACAAGCCACTCGGTCTGGGCGACGTATAAATTTGGATGAACTGGTTGGCATGATTGAAACTGAACGTAGTGCAGCTTTTGAACATTTTCCTTCCAGGTATTTTCAATTAGCTGACAGTCAGGTGGGGTTGGGAGCAATTCTGAAGGGTCGTTCCAGCTCTGCCGCTTTGAATGACATTCTGCAACAGTCATTGCCAATATACCTCGGCTGTTCGATGAACGGCTCTCCAGGTTTCTTGCCGTCTGAAACAAACCCAGCAGACGATCCTACTCGTAAAGTGCCGGTGCGAAAGCCTTTGAAATCTCCACTTTCCTGGCTTGACAGCAACAACGGGATGTCTGATGCAGACCGGTTGGACGAATTGGACCGGTGGCTATCAAGCTATTCCACTGAGCCTTGGAGTCTGTCCGGGTTGCCAGGTCTTTTTGAATTGTCTCAGCCGTATTCAGAAGATGATTCTTGGATTTCATCAGCTCGTTCAAAGCAGTATTGGAGGGTTCGAAAAGGGCATTTGAAAAACAGGATCTCAAAAAGAAATTCGCAGTTTCCACTATCCTCACATGAATTCAGCTTGGTTGATGATTTTGCGCAATCTCTTTTTGCGGGACCTGCCCCAGCTACTGATTCTTTTGGATCCCTTCCCGCCAGTCGGAACGATCTGACTTCTGTGGGTGAGGGAACATGTCCGAGTGACCGCTGTTATTCTGATCCTGCAAAGAGGCCAGATCGTGTTGACTCGGTGGTTGATGATCCATCTTCCTGCAACAATGGTGATGAGTCAGCTGAGGTGGAACCTGCAGTTCAGAAGCCTTTGAAGCCTTCTGAAAGTCCTTTTGCAAGCTCCGTTCTTTTCAGTTTTCCCACGGCTTTCCAAAAAGGAGTTCCTGCTTTATCCCAAGAAGCAGTAGATGTGTTGAAAGAAATTCCCATAGAGCAATTTGTTTTCCCATCTCATTGGAAGTATCCCTCCGATTGGCGACCAGATTTTGCTGGCTATTTGGATCTTTTCTCAGGCAAGAAAGGGGTTGCAAAACAAGTTGCCAATAGAGGCAACACTTGGTCTCTGACCTTTGAAATTGAGGACAACCCCTCTCAAGACCTCAACAATCCTAGCAATCGTTTGCTCATTCAAAGACTTCTGGATCTAAAAGCGGTTCACACTTTAGGGGCTGCTATCACATGTCGGAGTTTTTCAAGAGCAGTGCGACCACCAGTCCGCACACGGACTGAACCAAAAGGGCTGCCCAATCTCAGCCCTAACATGGAGAAGAAAGTCGCAGAAGGCAACGACCAAGCTTGCTGGCTGGCCGGTTTAGTGTCGGTCTGCATTTTGAACAGTATCTTTTTCTGGGTGGAAAACCCCGATCTTTCATATTTGTGGTGGTTACCAGAATGGCGACGGCTAGGCGCTTTCATTCCCTCCAACAGCTTCAGAATTGACTATTGCACCTGCGGGTGCCCTTGGAAGAAACGTACCAGAGTATTCACAAATTTGTGGTTGAGAGATCGATGCCTGTTTTGCAACAAAGGACATAAACATATTCGTCTGGTGGGTTGGTCAAAAGAGTATGGCTTGCCGTGGACTCGATTGGCACAGGAGTATCCTAGACGTTTTTGTGGGTTACTTGCTGATGCCATTTTACTGGATACTGGATTGATCCCGTTCAGGCGAAGAATGGATGTGGCCGGAATGGCCAAGCAGACAAATCGCAGGATTGGGGAAGCCTCAAATCCCGGTCCCAGACGGCGTTCAGGCCGCTCCAGACGAAATCTTGGTCTTTTGGTACAAACTGATTTGGTCGAACCTCAAACAGCCTTGCTTGGAGAGAAGGTTTGGAAATCTTTTCGTTTATGGAGCCTTGGTAAGTTATCTTCAGAGGCTTTTGACGTTTTGTCCAATAATCCTGCCACCATCGGGCTTTTAATTGAATCCTATGGAAAGTTTTTGTTTTCTGAGGGTCATAGTCTTTATATTTTGCGCCAACTGATCACCTATATACAACGATGCAATCCGATGCTGCGGGGCGCTATGGCCGTTCCTTGGCAACTGGTCAGTAAGTGGCAGATCGTGGAACCATTGAGGCATAGAACCCCCATGCCGCTAGTAGTTTATAGAGCCATGGTCAGCGTTGCAATCATGTGGCGGTGGTACCGTTGGGCTGGTGTTTGCATGTTAACCTTTGAGGGGCTATGTAGGCCTGGAGAGACTTTGAATGCTGTCAGATCGGATCTGTTACTTTGTCGAGACTTGGTAGTAGAAGATGCCTCAACAATTTTTCTGCGAATAGGAAAACCGAAAGGCAGACGTCGTGGCATTGGCACTGTTCAGCATACAAAGATTTCAAATTTACAACTGGCAAAGTTTCTGGAGTGGCTTTTAGGGGACCTTGAACGTAGCTCTTCATTATATCCTGGGTCACCGGCTGCCTTTAGAAAACGGTGGGACATGATTTTAAGCTGGTTGAGGGTTCCCACTCAGCTGGCTTTGACACCTGCTTCTTTGAGATCGGGAGGGGCCATTGCGGCCTATCGACGTGATACTGAGCTCACGAAGATCATGTGGACTATGAGAGTTAAGAACGTCGAAACACTTCAACATTACCTGCAAGAGATGGGGGCTGCGTCAATTTTTGCAGAACTTCCGAAGGATAGCCGTGAGAGAATTCAGTCGACAGCTTTAATGTTTCCTGCACTCATGGACATTTTCTGAAATTTTCTGGCGGTGCTTCTAGCCTTATGTTGAGATACGCATTTCAGCATTTCCTGCCGCTCTGGTTCTCGCCTAAAGGTGGATGTGCAATTGCCAGTCAATTGTTTTTGATCGAGCTTAGGAAGCCAACCTTCAATTTGTTGGCTGCTCCGATCTCTTTTCCTTTCGATTGGCCAATTGTCCGAATGCACAGAGCACCTAGCGAGAGCTGGCGATGAAAAAATTCAGAGGCACGTCTGCAGTGGGACTTCAGCTTTGAGGGCCCACCCTCGATGCCACCCTGATGTGCAATTGCCAGTCAATTGTTTTTGATCGAGCTTAGGAAGCCAACCTTCAAT
>OMLO01005855.1_pt1 | contig 10337 bp, 7 predicted proteins | sample 1674811 | NCBI WGS metagenome assembly OMLO01 (sample SAMN06265003, study PRJEB25207) | coral metagenome | isolation source: Coral host | place: Mexico:La Bocana,Puerto Morelos, Mexico | collected 2008-11-13
CCTTTCTGGCTTGTGGAGATTTGTCATCTTCTCTAGTGAAGTTTCGGCCAGTGATAAGCTGTATTTCAGCTTGCGAAATTAGCTGGTAACTAGGTCTAAGCAGTGTCCCTGATCTATATTATTGTTTGATCAGTGTTCAAGTATGGTCAATTATATGGACTAGAAAACTGATCTACAGTAAAGGAGATACTATTAAGTCATTGGAAGTCTTTGATCACTGGATGTGGTGTGAGATATTTGAGATATTTCCAAAAAGAATCAGAATTCTGTGTTGATGACAGACTTGTAGTAATTGAAAGTCTGCTAACACTTGACACGGTATTTATGTTTAATTGATGTAGGCAAATATTAACAAATCCTTGTTAATGGTTTGCAACCATTCTTTCTCCTTCTAGTGAGTTTGACCATGATGATGGCTATATGATCTGTTGTGACAAGTGCAGGTTTGTTTTCCCGTGTTTTGTAACTCTAGAGTTCATGAGATTTGTGCTTGTACAATTTAGTTTGTGTATGTGTTACTCATATTTTCTCCATTTTTTTAAGTGCATAGTATGAACATTTTCCCCCAAAATTGTGGGAATAATGCTGTATACATGTAGAAGAATGTTCCAATATATTGTCGTTTTTGGTAATTTGTTTCTTGTAGTGTGTGGCAGCACATAGAGTGTATGGGAATCAGCTCTGATGCTGTGCCTGAAAACTACCTTTGTGATCAGTGTCAACCAAGGTAAGTAACACTTTCAAGAGGAGTAACCAAGTCATTACGTGCAACTATACTTCAAAATCCAAAGGTTTCTGCTGTATACAATTTTTCTGTGTGATTTACCAAAATAATCATTAGTGTTTAAAGTAAGAGTAATAAATTTGTCAGTGTAATGGAAAAGGCTTCTTGAAGTGGCATCTAAAAGTGTAGAGTTTTTATTATGTCAAATGCTAGGGAGTTGGATAACTCCTGTCTCTAAATTATAAATCATTCTTGTCGATCATCAATAAACACAATGCCATAACCTCACTCGGCATATTCTTAATATCCCTGGTTGATTAGTTTTCTTTTCTATTCTTACACCTGTCTGCTTTAAAAAACAGTGTATTGTATTGCCTTTTAAGGACATTGTGACTCTTTCTTGTCAATTGCCATCTGTCTGTAATATACTTTAAATTGTGGAACTCGTGTGAAGTGGTCACTTTCTTGCCTTCCCAGAACATTGGACAGAGAACGTGCCAAGGCAATTCAGGAGCGAAAAAGGGAGGAGCAAAGTGGTAAGTCCTTTAATTGACATTTATCCTTGAGCAGTCATTGATAGTGCCCCTAGGTTTGTCCTTGCATTTGAACACAAAGCTTTCTTGCAGTCACAGCACAGTGATTTGTAGTTACTTTGATTCTCTCAGTTAACATGTAGCACTAAATCTGAGCTTCCTTACACTGTTGTATGATATCTCTATTGCAGTGCTCAACACTAACACCTGCCTGCTTTCCACTTGAAAGTAAATTAACATCTTGGAAAGTGAAAAATGTAAAATCAAACCAGTGTATTAAATCTATCCTACTTTTTTGCCCATAAAATTGATAATTTAACAATTTAAGGCATACTTACTGAACTGAAATCATGTTCATTCTTAAGACAAGCAAGTCTTGTTTCTATTGTAGATTGCCTTAAAAACAATAAATGGAATTAAACAAAATTTTTCACATTGATTATATATCACTAAGAAAGTTTCAGTATTTCAATAAATTGCAAAATTTATCCTCATTATAACAAAGTACCTTTGTAAAAATGAAGCCCAAAACTATTTTTGGATATTAAACACCAAGCAAACCTGAAATAAGCAAAAGAAATGATTGAGTAAACAAGTCGCTATCGTGGTTGATTTTGTCGCCTGGCAATAGAAAAGTGAGAGCTCTGGTAACTAAATATTGGTTTGATACCTGCAATGATATAAATAACCACCTAGCAATCAATAATTTTGTGTTTACAAAGGGGCAAGCTTACACCATTCTAGTAGCATTTACTGATCCGCTCTATTGTAGTATTGAGAGAGCTGCCGAGTAGGTCTGGGAGTGATAGTACACCTAATAAATTGTAAGAAAAAAGAAAAAAATTTGCAAAATAAATTATGGTGCAATAACATGTACCATTTTGGATTCTTCCTCTAGTTTCTGACTCGTGGTTGGCTACTACACAAGCTTTAAAATCTACTTGCTTAGTGGAAAGTGGTGTAAAAAGCTAGTGTCAAACCCTGTATTGTCCTATGACAATGTCTGTATTTCTCTTTTTTTTTTGCTGCAAGCCAAAATGTCAAGACAAGTCAGACAAATATTTCATTGAAACATTTTTGGCATTTAAGCTCAAATAGATGTCTTCCACTGCCAGTCACCTTTTTATGAAATTGGTGTCAATTTTAACATTAATAACTTTGCCTTTGTAAGATGATGATGACGATGATGATGATAGTGAAGAAGACAGGGACACACCATCTTACACTGCCATCTCTAATACACCAACGAGGATCACACTGACAGCTAAAGTAAGCCAAAAGCGAAAACGGGGCCCTAACAAGATCAAGCTTAAAGAAAAAGATATTCTTATTGTAAGTAAAAACTTTATTTGTCTTTTAGTTTTTTGTAATTCAATCTTTTTTATTAACTTCAGTCACATTATTTTGTTGACATCTTCATTGACCAGGGAGAATGTTTTTTCTTATGTTTATTTTGTGGTTTTCTAACTAAATTGTTTTGACAACAGGCCAGTGAAAACCACGACAAGGAGAAGAAACCCAAGAGGAGGCGGGTATGTGCAAAATTCTTTCTCCTTGAATCCTTAGTTCTTGATTTTCTTTACTGAAACATTACTTTAAGTGTAAATTCTGAAAATTGAGTCATACAAGTTGAGAATATCTGCTTAGTTGATAACTGTAATTTTCATGTCCTCACAAAAGTCTAGACAATGGATAATTACAATCATAGTTGTTGGAAAAATGATATTTTTGAAACTCTTCTTCTGCACTGTTTGCTGGAGTTGTTAAATACACCCTCAGATGCTCTCAGAATTTGAAAGAAAAAATTGTTCAGGTTAATGAAGTACATAAGTACATGTTGTATTGATGTGCTCTTGATCTGCTTTTTATACAGAGGCAGAAGCAGAAGCCAGCCCCTGGATTTGTTCCTGGTTAGTTTATCTCTCCCTCTTTGTTAGTAAAGAACTTTTTTCTTTTAAGTCTACCACAAAACTTGGATGTAAATTGTGCAGTCCCTACCTGTGTGTATACAGGGCTGTGCTCTGGCGCTTGAGTGCTACAGGCATTGGATGTTTGCCTTGGTTAGGAATCTTGGGCTCCTTGTCTTTTTTTCTTAGACCACAGCCTTGGTGTATATCTGGCACAACGTAATTTATAGCTTTGTGGATTTGATTGACCAAACAGGGCATCTACTGAATGGTCGTGAATTTTCTTTTTAATGGAGTGACAGTGTAAACTAACAATTCTCACATTACAAATTTCTTTGTTTTGTTTTTCAGTTGATGAGGAAACTAACGAGGCATGGGACAGCACATGCAATTCTTTTGTTAATTATGAAGAGTTGAAAGAAAATATTTACAGCAAGGAGCTGGAACAACTAGCTCTAAACAGAATACAGGTGTGTTTGTTGGCTCAGTAAAAAAAACACTATTTTGTTTACAATTTCCAGAAGTTCAGCAGCAGTAAGCAGTATTCTTTATAATTTTTCTGGTTTTTTTCTTACTAGCATGTAGAGACGAGCGTTTTTGACAGTTAATTTTTGTCATCTGCATGACAATGTGATTAAATGCAACATGTATGTGAGGCAATTTTGAGCAATTCTGTAATTAATGTGCATCCACTTTGGATTATATTGCTTTGCAAAGAAAAGGGAAAAGTCTTCTTACATCCAGGATACTTGGCATTGTTTTCTCTGTACTTCTTAAAAACTGGCACTTTTTGTTTCAAAAGCCCAGATTGTTTTTCTTTGTTTGTTTTAACAACTCACCTCAAGTGGGTCTCTATCTTAAATGTTGTTTTCTTCAGGAAAATGGATTCTTGCCATCTGTTTCCAGTGATGATCAGTTATGTAAAGTGGTAGAAGTGCAGCAGTGTAGAAAGGTAACTGTTAATTGCCACTCCTAAATTACCCATTCTTGTAAGTTACTATGTACTAACTAATAAGGCTATAAGCACATGTTGGCTACTGAAGCAAATCTACATTAACACTGTGATTGTGGTGAAGTTTGGAGTGGCATCAATCTTCTAGAAACATTGATCAGTTTTTAATTGGATCAACTTTTTTGTTGTAGGGTATTGTTGCCACTGAAGACATGGACAAAGACAAGTTCATTATTCAGTGTAAGGTTAGTATCATTGTATGTGAGCTTAACCAGAGTTAATTCTCTGGACTGAAAGAGAAGAAGGGTAATAAAAGTACTAGTAGAAGAAAGTATGCAAACAGAGGTAGTATTTCTTGCTTGGCACTGAAGGGTCCAGGACTTGGCATTTTTTGTAGTTTACTTCAAGATCTGCACTACCATTTTCCATTCTTGTATGCAAATGTGTTGCTATTCCTCCAAAACATTTTAAACTTTGAAAATTTGTGTGCAGTTTTGTGACTTTTAAAAACATCCTTTCTCTTTCTTTCAGGGAAAACTTATGCTCCTCTCCAAGTTTGAATCGGAAAATCCATTTTTCAAAAGGTATTTTCCTGCTTTTTATAAGGGTTATTTTTTTTTCAAATGAGTCTAGTGTTAAGCTAGTTTAGTTTAGTTTTTTTTTTCAAATTAGATATAGTGTGCATATCGCACATGAAACTGGGTGATTTGAATATCTTGGCCACATATGTAATGTAATGTTGTATTATTGGGCATGACAATTCACTTTGATATGGCTGCCATAGGAGTATGCCAGAAGAACCCTGTCATATTACCACAGAACGGAAAAGCAAACATACATGTACTAGGGCTTGGGCTAGCTACATGTACTGTAAACAGGCCTGCAGCCCAAAACATTTTGAACTGAACTTCGTTAAAAGAGGTACTTCACTCAGCTTGGTCAAACCAGGCAGCCAAAATTGTCTTCCTGGTCAGGCAAGGTGTCCCGTTTCCAGCTCTTGTTAAAAGCTCTGTTTCATGGATACTTAGTTTGTCTAGCTGGATTTCTTACTGAATGTAACACCCCGTCTGCTTGTTTCTTGTATACAGGTGCAGTCCATATGTGTTCTATTATTCAAAGTTTGATCACTTACAGTTGTGCATGGATGCAAGAACTCATGGCAATGATGCAAGGTTTGCAAGAAGGTCATGCTCTCCCAACTCTGTGGTACGTAACATTTCACATGTTTTATTTTAATGTTGCTAAAATACCAGCAGTCTGCAGCTCGACAGTACATGACTCCTTTGGGGATTTGCAGGGCCTCTGTGTTTAACTGCACTATTTGTCTAGTTCAGTTAGCTGATTTTTATGGATCATTTTACAGCCCATGCATACAGCACATGATTTTATTTAGAGAAATGTGGTCCTTTACTGTTTTCACCAGCCAAATGTGGTGAATTCAAGTTTCAAAATGATTACCTCCAGGGATAAGGGCAAAAATATTTCACACTTAAAAGTTGGATAGTAATAGTGTTTATCAAAAGAAAAAAGCTCTCTTAATGGTCTGACATTGATTTGATTTTGCTATTTTAGGTCAGACACTTCATCCTCAGTGGGAGAGTCTGTTTAGGGATCTTCTCATCATGTCCCTTACCAAAAGGGGCTGAAATCACCATCCCATTTGAGTTCCAGTTTGAAGAGTACAATAGCTACCTGGACTGTGCTTGTGCTCAAGACATGTGTGCCCTGACAAAGTACAACCTTAAATTCCAGAATCAAAATCATGATAGCCACACACAAAAAAGATATAGGGCACATGACGAGGATAGCAACTCTGGCCAAAACCAAAAGATGTCTCCCCTCAGAGTGTCGCTGGGCAATAGTCAGAGTTTGCAGGTGAGATAAATAAGCCTCTTGTGATCTGAGTGGTTGTGGCTTATTCAGGCTGTAATTTCACAGCTTCTTTTGTTGTATATATATGTGTAACTGTGATCAATCATTGCTTCATATCCTTCTCTACAGTTCAAACATGTTCATTGTATCTTCACCATCTGCACTAATAACATAACTCACAATGTGACCAACTCCCAGCTGGCTGGATAGCTCAGGTGGTAGAGCAGTGCACTGGTATTGTAGAGGTCACAGTTTCAATACTGTTCAAGTCTGAATTTTTTTGGGTGTATTTCCCAGCAGCTCAAGTTGTGTATATGCATGTAATTGCAATGATCAATCATGTCTTCATATCTCTCTATGCAGTTTAAGCATATAAACTTTTATGTGTGTGTGGGTGATACTAATGTTTTATGTATTATGGTTTTGTAGGGCGATAGCGACTCTGACATAGAAAACAACCCTGAGAAGCGAGGCAAGAAGAGTAGAGAGGAAAGAAAACTGGAGGCATACCTGAGGCAAATTAAGGAAATGGAAAAGAAAGAGAAACGAAAACAGCAAACCCAGAAAGAACACAAGCATGAACTGATCAGCCCTGTCACCCAAGATGTGACGTTTAACAAGCTCAGTAAGAATATAAAGGGGATAAAGAGGGCCTTGAATAAGAGACGAACAGCAGCGCCAGGCTTTAAAAGAAAGCGAGCCAGGCTGTCAAGTTGTTCTTCAGAGCCTCTGTCTCCTGATGACCACAGTAGCAATGCCACTACTCCCACGACGCCAAAGGTGGCACCTGTATCGTCATTACCAGAACAGGAACCTTGTACTGTGACTCCATCCACTTCACCAAACAGAAGCTTTAGGTTTCCTAAGGATAGCAAACAGGTACATAATTATGAAGGGAAATGTTAAGTGTAATGCTTAAAGATTATGTGCAGGGGCGTCCATTGACATAAGCCAGAATGCTCCCATGGTTGGCAATCTCCAGAAACCCAGCCAAGAACCACTACACAAGTCATCCAGGCGCCCAAACAGGGTGAGGAGGGAGGGGTAGAAAAAAGACGAAGCAAAAGAACTTAATGTATTTTAAGATCTAGTTACTCATATTTTGTTAAAATTCTTTTTTTTTTTTTCAGTGTGTAGAGGAAGAACTGAAAGAGACTCCAATCAGAGACACCACAGTCTCCACAAAGACAGAGCTAGCTGATCATAGTGAAGCCTCTACTCCTAACTCCCCCATTACACCAAAAGAGGAGAGTGAACCAAAGCCTGTACTTAGCACTGCCAGTAGCACAACTGAACATGAAATATTACCAGACAGTGGAGATGCTATTTCAGAAAATGCGTTGCCTGTGCCTCCTGAAAATGAATGCACACCAAGAACTTTGGAAAGTAGTCTGTTAGGCAAGGACTTGAATAATTCACTTACAGAATGTCTTGTCGAGATAAATGTTGCTGTTGGCAGTGGCAGAAACACCCCAAGTCCATGTCCATCAACGTCAGGTATTTCGTTTAGTTGGGTCTGAAATTGTTTCTTGGAATTAATATTAAAGTTACCTTTGTCAATAATACATTGTATACTGCTGAGTCGCCCAGTTCGTACACAAAAAACCCTCTTCTATAGTAATGCCCCTTGCTAGGTGATTGATTCATTTAAGAAAACTACCTTCTAATTGTTTCAAGTGGTAACTCTAAGCCTGACCATCTAGAGGGTTGTCCAATACTCTGACAAATTTATGCATAGCATTGTAGTGTATTATATCCACCTAACAATAGATTAACAATACAATATAATAGAGAACAGAGCAACACAATAGAATGTAATACAATGCCAGGCATAAATTTGTCAGAATATTGGACAATATTGACCAACTACTGTGATACACTTGTACATGTAGTTGATTTCCTACCCCAGTATCTTGAGGTCTCCCAAAGTTCCTCCTTAAACAGCCGTGTATTGTTTAACTTATTCACCTATGCACAGGCTCCCCAACAAGTGCAGAGAGTGTAATAAGTGGTTACAGTGGCTCTGCTAATGAGAGAACAAGCCCGGGACCTGCGCCTGGAAGTCCTGTGGCATCTGTGAAGTTTGGCCACCGAGTTACAAGATCCAACCCTTTGTATGGATCACTAAAGAAGGTATTTGCATGCATGACTACTTGAAATTTGATTTTTTAGCTTGAGGTTCACTAAAGAAGCTCAATTAGCACACCTCTATTTTTGGATCAAAGTTACACTTCTTCTAGCAGCCTTGTAAAAATTTTGAAGTAAAGTGAGACAATAAAAGAAAGTTATCAATAAGGGAATATTATAATAGTCTTGAAGTACCACTGAATTCTCAGAGCTAGCAGTGAAAGTGTTGTAGGATAATCAGTAATGAGAATTAATCTTACGAGATTGGCAAAATCCATTTTTTGCCCTAAACCACCTATATAACTTTGTCTTTACCTTGCAGAGGTGGCTATTTCAGTACCTTTATGGTCAAAACTTGGTCAATGAAAGACCTCCAAATGGTTTCAAAATCAATATCGGCAGTGCTGTGACTGGGTTGGTAAATGGTAAAACGATCCCGTCTTCACTGAGGAGAAATGGTCTTCCTAAAAGTATAGGTATGTATACATGTGTTTTTTTTAAGGCCATTTAATTGAATGTTACACTCTTTTGTAGGTAGGGATCTCTATCTTTCGCCTAGTTTGAAAAGCTTTACCTTGCCCTGGTTCAAATCTCCTATTTGTTCCACCTTACTGAGTGTGGACTCTCCATTCTGTTCTGTGGAACAAGCTGCACCAATATCTGTGTAGAATTCCCCCGTTCCTGTTTCTTTTAAGTCTCCCTTTATTTTGGTTTTGTCCATTTTACAAATGACTATAAATAGTTATAAGAAAAAAAGATTTCGCTTGTAATTCCTTGTTCTTTGTCATGTTTTAACAGACCCATTGCCTCTCAAGAAACGACATTTAAGAAGATACCAAAAGATGGCTTCTGAATCAGAGGAGCCTGCTAATTTGACAACGCAAACTATATCTGGCGAGCCGCTATGCGAGGAACCACTTATTGTAAGATCACCTGTAGCACTGGAACAGCAAGTGCAGATTGTATTAGCGGACAGTGTCAACGACTTACAACCTCATAATGAAGAACTTATCACAAGCAGTGATCAAATTTCTTTAAGGGAACAAACACTTCTAAAAGTAAACAGTTCAGTTGCATCAAGCTTTATAGAGACTAAAAATTCAACAGTTACTTCACAGACTTATGCTCTCACAGTGACAACTAGTGACACGGGAATCCACCAGAGGAGACCTAGCGATCCAAGACTTGTAAATAACTCTCCTGGCGCTAGCGCAAATACTGCATTGTCACCTGGTTATGGTGTCCCAGTGGTGACAAGTTCTGTGTCACCTGTAGCTGTGGTGACGCCCATTGCTGGGCAGTCTGTGATGCAGTTTTCTCAGAATAATGACTCGTCTGGAACACCGGGAAAGAAAAAGGTGAGAAAGCTTAACTAAAACATGTGCTGGTTTGTTATGTTACAGAGAAGAACTGCAGATCTGAACAGTTTTAATTGTGTACACCAACCAAATGTTAGAGCGATTTTTTCAAAAGTAATCAGACAATTAGTTTGGTTTCGGTTTTACTACAGTAAGTAACTTGTTTTGGTTTTGGTTTTACCACAGTCAATTGAAAACGGTTCTAACAGTAATTCCTTGATACAAATTTCTGTTAGTGACATTCAGTATGCAAGTTGATTACGAATTACATGGTGTCTTACCTCACAAGTAATGAGAAACAATAATGTCCTGAAGCAGTTTTGTTCTTCATTTATTCTGCAGGTGTCCTTGTTAGAATATCGCAATCGATCTCGCAACAGACTGTCAGTGGACCTGCCGCCAAGAACTTTCCCGCAACATACAGCTGTTGTGACACCTCCGTCAAATTCTTCATCTGCATCAGGCTTCCCGTCGTCGGTAATAAAATCATCATCTCTAAGCGCATCTCTTCCGAATCTCAGTGCATCCTCGGCGACGCCATCACTTGTTCATCGACCAGTTGCTAGCAGTGGAGAATTGAATGGACCGCATTTGGAACCTGTCAGTCCCGATTCTGAGGACAAACCATCTGGTAAAAGGATGTAACTACTGAATTAGATTCAATAGTATCATGCTGTATTGTTGGCATACAGTGTCGAGGGTTTTATGAATGTTTTCAGCAGGAGGGCAACAGGTTTTCACAGGCGGGCAAAACGTTTTGAACTGAACTAAACTGCGCCCTTAGTTACTACATTTAGTTAAAATATTGGGCCTGCAGTTGGAGTCGAGAAAAACGATAAGGTGATAGTAATCCTTGGCATTGTA
>OMLO01005856.1_pt1 | contig 10337 bp, 6 predicted proteins | sample 1674811 | NCBI WGS metagenome assembly OMLO01 (sample SAMN06265003, study PRJEB25207) | coral metagenome | isolation source: Coral host | place: Mexico:La Bocana,Puerto Morelos, Mexico | collected 2008-11-13
CCGAATTTAATTATTCGGGTCGACCCAAATAGGTATTAGGTTCGGCACATGAAAAGTTCGACGTATGAACCGGGCCTTAGACTCGAGTCGAGAATTGTAGAGACGAACTCAACATAATTTTCTACAACACCGTAGATTATTGGCATATTTTCCCTTCATTTGATTTATTGATATATGTTGAACACAGTAGTAAGTGCTGTAAATTTTACAAGCTTCTTGTTGAGCGATTTTTATTCCATTAGTGTGCTATTTGTTTACCAAATACTACACGAAAGAGCCCCAGTTTATCGTGCTCGTGTAAGATACGATTGAGAAAAAATACTGACTCGGTAGCAGTGAAGCTTACCTGTGGCAACGAAAATCAGGATAACAAATATGTCATACAAACGACGATGCACCATCATTGTTTTGATGAAGTCAGTATAAAGTGATCCAAATCGTGTCAGCGCTATTATTTATTGTCAGCAGTCAGTAATATTACAGAAACGATGTGAAAATATCATTAAAATGACGTACGATCTTAATGTTGTTGTGGTCACCGTTTAGTCACGGTCAAATCACGCTTGCACGCCCCGTCAGGTATCGTTGTTTAGGCTCGAGTCGACAATTGTAGAGACGAACTCAACATAATTTTCTACAACACCGATACCCAACGACAAAAACAACGAAAGCGAATGCAACTACTAGGGCAAAAAGTAGGCTGACCATCAGTTTGTTCGTTCATTCCCATCACTGGTCCCCGGACAATAATTCGCTTATATGCGTGTCTGTCATGTCTTTGCATGAAGAGCCTCCTGGAGGACAACAAGCAGGCTGACCATCCCATAAACAACAGTGTGTCTTTTCAGGAGGGTCGAACAGCCCAGGACACGTGTATGAATCATTGTAAGGTCCTAGACATCGTGTTATATTTAGACCACACACTGCCAATCAAGAAAGGGAAGAGCAGGATAATAGAACATTAAAGTGATAATTTGTAAGATTTTCAAAATGTTAAAAAGTAGAGTAAATTCTGACAACTTAAATGTAAGCTTGTATACAATTATCATGGAACTATCTCGGTGAATGAACTGTGTGCATGAATCCACGAAGTTATATTAAACGATAAAGTATTGACTTTAAAATCAGTCGTCTTATAATTAAATACCAGCTGCCAAATACAGTGGTTCGACTTTTTCGTGTCAGCGCTCTGGTAGTCAGTAATATTACAGAAAGTATGTGACAACATTTTTAATTAAAATGGCCCTCTATTATAACGTCTCTTGAAGATTTTGCATAGTCATAGTTTCTTTTGTAATTGAGGCATCAGACCATGTTATTAACGTGCTAAGTGACAAACTCATAAAGTAAAAACACTCATAAGTGTGATCACTCCGATTATCGAATGAAACATTTTTCCGGGTTTGAATTAATTCATATTTTAATGTGTGGCATGCCTCAGCGTAGCATCCAAACAGTTAATTCATTTGATAAAAGATGGTTGTAAATTAAGTAAAGTAGATATGATAAGATAAGATAAGTAGATAGATGTCGACTCGCTATTGTTGAATTTAAACGTTTTTTTAAATTCAACAATAGTGAGTCGACATCACTGCTCTTTTCGTTGTATAAGAACTATTGTCAGGGTAACGATATCTTTGTTTATCTTCCAGTCATATTGAGGTCAATTTTTGTTTAATGGCTGTGAATGAGTCGGTACCTTTTGCTCGAGTACTGACAAGGCCTTAAAGCGTTAAAGCTACAATTTTATCTTTTTGATCACGTTTATTCGCATATTCCACGTATTTTTAACAACTGCTTATCTATCTGCTTATCTTACCTACTTATCTATCAGGACCTCCACTGATAACAGCCTAGTGTCAAAATCCCTCATTAACGTTGATCGGTCCATATTTTGAATTTCTTTTATAACAAGTATAAAGTTGTATGCAGATCTTTGAGCAAAGCTACCGCACATGATCATATCAGTTCAGCTTTATTACTCAGATAAGATACTATTATGTTTTTAAATGCAATTAAAGATATCTTCAGCCGTAGAAGAGTTCGATTACCAGCGATCTTTTCCAAAATGGAAACGAGACCTAACTCACAGATTCCATGTTGCAGTGCGTCTGTTCAGTAATAGAGTACAGATGACGTTAATGTGTGGTAAGAACAAAGAAGTGCACACGAGGCGATCAGCCCGAGTGTGTCACGAAAATGGTAGAAAATTCAAGTCAGTTTTTGCCATGAGAGCAGCCTTGTTAGCCGAAAAGAAAAGCTCGGAAGTTGAATTGAATATTGCAGGAGTTGAAAGAATATGCTCGGAAAACTTGCGGTTGCAACAACACAGTAAATCAAGCGCAAACTGCGGTGATAAACATGGGAGTAAAACGCATGTTAAACAAAGTTCATTTACTTGACGTTTCGTATGTTACAACATACATCTTCAGAAGTGACCGTTAACTAGATTGCAATTGAAATTTAAATACGAAGAAAAAGAAAAAGACTGTTTATCACCGCAGTTTGCGTTTTATTTCTTATAAAGCTACGATGGCCAAAGAAAAAGAGTGTTTACGATACACTAAATCAATCTCCGACGATTGCCACAAACCCGTCAAGCACTGAAGCGGCGAGATGAAGCCTTTAGAACTGGAAACTGACTCTGACGATATAGGGACTTATATTTTCAGGGCATTACGTAGATTATTGGCATATTTTCCCTTCATTTGATTTTATTGATATGTGTTGAACATAATAGTAAGTGCTGAAAAGTTTACAAGCTTCTTGTTGTTGAGAGATTTTTAACCGTTTTCATGTTACGCTTTTTGTCTCTCCATTAATGTGCAATTTGTCTACCAAATAACACACGAAAAAATCTCAGTACCTTTAAAATAAACACATTTCAGCATTGAAAATGTCTGTACGATTTTATTCAGATGTTAATTAATACGTATCAGAAAACTCACTCGTTCGCTGCCGCGGCGTTCTTTTTCTAATACTACTATACTCCACTCGTGAATAAAAATCGTATTTTCCATGAAGTAATCTCTATTTATAATAATGCCTTTCCTAGATAATTCCGCACTGGAGATGTGTCCCAAACTGAAAAGTGGCATTTATATGTTTCGCCATAGTCTCTCGAAATTCTCCCCGGTGGCAGAATTCTCCTCCGGTCCTTAAACTTCCTGAACAACTGAAGGTGATCGATGTGTTACAACGGCTGGATTGGTCAGATTAGCTGGAGAGAGAGGCTCAATTATTAGCCGCTTTTGGGGGAGTAATGTATACAGAACACGAGTAGGCCATTTTCTCTATTTCGAATTTAGTGTTTCTTCAGGAGTAATGCCTATCGAAGCTTTGGTACATTTAAGGTTGGTATCACTGAGGTAACGGCAAATTTTTTGAGATCTTTTTGGTAAAAAGAAATATCTCTTAGTCGGCGTGTTAGAAAGGAGTGGCGTCTCTTTGTCACGTGATAAATCCCATTAAGCTACTCATTTGGCACTGCTATCGTACTTTTTTAGAGTAAATGCAGTTTTCAAAGATGTATGGTAGCAGTACTCCCCCTGAGTGGTATCGAAATGTTATTTTGCGGGTCCTGGCCCATAGACTATAAGGCACGCAACAAAAGTGTGACAACGAGTAGTTACCCTTTTTAACTATTATTTATTAGTTTTACACTGTTACATTTAATTAAAGTAAGTTAAGCAGTTCGTAAAGCAGGTTACTGTCCTTCATGGCCATACAGGTATTCATCTTGATCTCTGATCTTCATCCTTGAACTCAATTTCCACCGAATGTAAGCAACAATGCTTGGTTCTCGTAATTCACTGCATTTTTCCACTCACTGGATTCCTCTGTGTACACAGACTCTTACAGAGGACTTCATAATGAACTCTAAATTCTTTGTCCTCTTCTCTTTTCTGCTATCGTCTCTTGCTTCTCTTTCTTCTCTCCGGATATAGCAAGAGCAAAACTCATACCTTCACCATAGTTATCGCAGTTGATTATAGCTTCCTCATAGTGTAGTATCTACAGCATAACATAAGTTGCATCACAAGCGGCCACGAGGGTAAGCCCTCGGCAAGTAAGGAGAGAGTCCCGTTATATTACTTACAAGCCTGCTTTTATACTTTTACTCTAAGCATCTAGAAAGTTCTATTGTAAGATAATTCTAGAAAAGTCTGGAATTACGTGGCAGATATACTAAAAGTAATTCTGATTCTGATAACAGTCCATTCAACCCCCGACTGTCACTTCATCACCTGCTACTGACCGACTCATAAAGTAAAATCAATTGTTTTGACCTATGGTCCCATACTAATCCCGGACGATCGACGATCACAGAATACGATCTAAAGAACGTTTTATCTGCTACACCTACGGTGAAACTAAACAAAATTGTTGGATTAATCTTATCATAGCTGTTAAGAGTCCAGTGAGTGTTGCTACCTCCAGGGGCTTTTAATTCACCAAAAATACCTCCTGCACGCCTTGCGTGCCTACGTTATTATTAAATTCTATGTAGTTTTACAGTTTAGGGCACAGGAAATATCGGCACAAGATCGCAAAAATACAACCAGTGACAACAGCAGAAACGAAACCCAACACAATTCCAAGTATGATCCAAAAGGGATCATGGCTGAAACAAGGAAACAACAGAATTAATTATAAGACTAGTAGTAATCAAAAATTATGACAGTGCGTTCGAGGCCGTCATTGTATACCTTAAGTGGTTTCACTAGTTGACTAGTCTCACTAACTTACTTTGTCTATTGCTTAAATCGACATTTTTCATTAACAACTGAGGTTTTACAGACAGATATGCATGGTGTCAAAGTCCATGCTGGTGAAGAGGTCCCTTGTATGAACTCCGCAGCCTTCACAAGTTTAATAGAACTAAAATATTTGCATTAGCCTTAAATTTCGAATTTCACATTAAGTGGTGGTGTTTAAGCGTAAAAGCTAATCTGAAAGTATATTATATACGTTCATTACTACTAAAACCTTTATTATTTAACCACGTAAAACACCTCGGAGCCAGAGGCTCGTTGTAACGTCTGCGTGAACTAAAATTACAAAAGGAAATTCCTAAACTATTTACAAAATGAAATTTATCAATCGGCAATATATCAATATTCTAAACATTATTAACTGTCTATCTATATAAATATACTATAAATACTTAGTGTAAAAGCTACATATTGGACCCCAGGGCGCGCTCAGTGAAAGAAGGGAGGTCTTTTGCCTCCCTCACCTTGACCGGGAAGCTATTCCATAATATAGCACAATTATATGAAAATGATTTATCAAGCACTCCAAATTAAAAGGTGGCAACTTTAATCGAGAGCCACAACCGCGTAGATCATAGTTGACATTCAAAACGTTTAATCGTTCACTGAGATAGAAAGGGCACAGCCCATTCACACATTTATACAAAGGACTTGAAAGCATCTTCCTGTCTGTAATATTTGTAAATGTCCTATTTTAAAAAATAGCTATATTCCGCTGATTTTGACAAACCCAAAATAGTTCTTAGTTTATAATAACTTGTATCTTCTAGCTTGTTATTCAGCCCATCAGAGATTCCTAGCAGTAAAGGACTTCAGTACTCTAAATGTGGCAATATGTACGCCTTATATAAGCCTATCATAGTAGTCTGAGTGATGAACTTGCGCACCTTGCACAAAGCAGATATCTGCTAAAGCTTTAGCGCAAGCCTTTTTCAACTGCTCTGATACGTGTGGCTTGAAGGACAGCTTGCTATCAATGATTACTCCCAGGATCTTTAGACTATCTGTTGTTTCAACATTGCTATTATCTAGATGAAAGTTCTAACGATGAATGAAGGACCAACGGCCATAGCCTGGGTCTTAGTAACATTGTATGTAAAGCATACATTTGCAATCGCGTGCTTGTTTATCCAAAACAAACTTTGTGCGACTGATTCGAGTATTTCCCCTGATGAATGATAATTTGCGGTTCCTTGGTTCAGACTCACTCTTATGGATCTTGCCTTCAGATTACGTTTAACTGATTCAGCAATATTCGAGCGGATAAAAAGACTGAGCTATCTTGAACGACTGGCACTAATCAACGATTGCAGTCAAAATATAAATGCTACCGTCGAAGCGTTAAAATTCACCAAAATCCATCGCCGAGAGCACAAACATAGCGAAGCGTACGGCGACTCAGCTGAATGGAAATGAAAAATTCAGTGCAACGAGGAGCTCACATCAGGCTGAGCATGTCTTATCACACATCTTGGTATCGAACGGTAACAGGTTACTGGCCGTGAGAAATGATCCTAAACAAATCAAGCGGGGTGGCCATTTTGGAGTCCACACAGGAATGTCTGCAGAGAGCCACAGGTCAAAATTAAGCTTACGGCTCCTGAACGCGAGGAGCAAGCTTCGTTAAATGCTTAGTTTGACAACACCAACGAGCTGACCATTCTCTGAAAAATTTACCGAATATCACCCGAAGATTTCATGTACATTTTTGAAAGATTAAAAAAGGAAAATCACTTTACCTTACTTGTCGGTGTGGGAATTGTGAATGAGCAGTGGCCAAACTTGCTTATGTTTTTCATTGTATTTCGGATATTATTGTTTAATTGACTTGCTGAACTGAATTTATTACCTACAAAAATACCTGCAAAAATACTCACTTACCTGCAAAATACCTTGTCATTACTCTTATTGCAGAAACGATCGTTCTTCCCATAATTGGGGCCTGGGCAATAATTTCGAACATCGTCGCTACATGAAGAACCTCCTGGAAGACAACAAGTAGGTCTGCTGTCCCATACACAACAGTAGGTTCGATCATTCCCCTCGTCAGGACCCGGGCAATAATTTCGGATATCAGCACTGTCGCTACATGAGGAACCTCCCAGCGGGCAACAAGCAGGCTGGCTATTCCATATACAACATTGCGCTCGTTCCTTCCCATAGTTAGGGCCCGGGCAATAATTTCGCTTGTCAGCATGATTGTCGCTGCATGAAGAGCCTCCTGGAAGACAACAAGCTGGCTGACCATCCCATACACAACAGTGCGTCCTTTCAGGAGGGTCGAAAAGCCCAGGACACGTGTATGAATCGTTGTAAGGTCCCAGACATTCCTGTACGCGTACGCGTGTTATCCTTACACCACGCACTGCCAATCAAAAAAGGAATAGTTAAGGATAGTGAAAAGGCGGGAAACATTTTTACGACCTTTTCTGTTGGCTGAGTAAAAGAGCTTCGGTTCCACTTTGGTCCACTACTCTATACTGCGGCATTTAGCTTTTATCCGGGTGTGAAGCCGTACAAGGAGCATTGCACTCTCCCGTTGATGCGATGCTAAACTTATCCTTAATTTATCACCATTGCCCATTTATAATACCTTGATTGGGAGACAGAAGCACTTTGAGGGTTAATCACTTTCTTCTACAGGACAAGGAAACAAAAAAATCGCCTAAACCTTGAGAACGCATTGCCGGGAGGTGCAGAAGTCGGCAATACCGCGATATTGCAGCAGATTCCACGACATCAGTTTAAAATTAGCTGTGGGTAGCGTAAACTTCGGATATTGCTCGTTAAGGATAATATTAAGAAGACAACTGAATCGATAAGAAGTGAAGTTTACCTGTGGCAATGGAAATCAGTATAACAAATATGTCAAACAAAGGACGATGCGCCATCGTTGTTGATGAAGTCAGTGTAAAGTGATGCAAAATACCAAATGAAGTTATTTTTCGTTGCGGAAGTTTTTTGAAGATTTTATTTCGTCATAGTTTCTTTTGTAGTGAAGGCAACAGGCTATGTTATTAATTCAATACGCTCCATCACATCGCTACCGCTGAACCACTGTCCCGGGGGGGGGGGGTACTCCCTTATATGGGCTATGGGTATGTGCGGCCCCAAAGGGTATGGTTTTTCAGCCGTTTTGGTCATCAATAGGGTATCAATTTTAGCCATTTTCTCGCCATTTTGGTCATAAATAGGGTATCGATTTTTGCACGGTTTTCCCATCCGTGCTTTGCCATCCTCTACCCGTTTAACGCCTGCTACGCAGGCTAGATAAAGCCAGCAACAAAAGCCCTTAAGAAATTTATGTTTACTTCAAATGTTAGACTTTCTCAAAGTCTTTTAAATTTTTTTTTTCTGGCCTCGGTTGGGCCTTTTAAAAGGACCTCGCTCGCTATCATTTACTCGAGGTCGACTTGGAACAAGTCTAGGCAAATGTGTACTAATGTCATAAGTCGGGTATCAAATTTTTTGTCAGGTCATAAATAGGGTAGGAAAAATCGCAGATTTTGGTCAAAAATAGGGTAAAGGTTTTGGGAAGCGGGCCGCACACCCCTACCCAATTTTTCTGGGAGTACCCCCCCCCCCGGGACCACTGTTAAGTGATAAACTCATTAATTTTACGTGCCCCAACACAGCGCTACCGCCGGACGACTGCAAGGTGATAAAGTCATAGTAAAAGCACTTATAGGTGTGATCATTCCCACTGTCAAATGAAACTTTTATCCAGTTTTTGAATGCCAACACTTCATTAAAGTAATCCAAGAGGCATTAAAAGCGGCTTTTAAAATCCTGCTTCGGTAATCGCGACAACAAAACGCTTGATTGCCACAAGCCTGGGGCAAATTGCTTCCCCCCATTGGACAGGAAGTTTGCTGTTTACATAGCTAAGTCGCCTGCATCTTCACTAAAATAAAACAGATAAGTTATTCGATAAGTCCTCAGTAATTGACTTAGTTTTGGATACTCAAATTGACAGGGAACCGCGGACACTTTCACTGCAGACAAGATTATGCTACAGATGTCAGTCTTCACCTTTCGTCCTGTTATATGTATTATATCCTACGAGCTATTGCAACAGCAACGATTCTATGAACATTCTTCTTCTTGGAGAGAGTTAAGATAAAACTAAGGCAAAACGAATCTGCCTTTGTTTTCAGGGAAAGAGTGAAACAAGTATCGGCGGTGAAAGTCATACTTGCAAATTAGTTCGAATTATTTTGCTCACAATCGGAGCGGAACAAGAGTCTAAACAAGTCACGTTCTTACTAAATGGATTCAAACTTGGATACTATTAAATGAAGATCATAGACAGAACTGAGTGTATGTCAAAAGAACTCAAAGCAGTCCATCGATCGGTCGTGAAATACTGGTGGAAACCAAGAGACCATTTTCTCTTGTGGAAACGTATAAAAGAAGCGAGATTCCAGCTTTGTTGCACTAATACGAGTGCGGCGGTAAAGCAAACCCCTGCTGAACATAACGATTTCCATAGTTCTTTGTCTACCACACAAAACTCTCACTTAATGGTACCAAAAAAATGATATCTTCTATATTCAATCGAGGACTGGACTGAACTGAAAGCCGGCTTATGGTGGGTAGTAACGGCTGATGCGCTTACCGATTTTAATGTAGTCAGTCTGTCGAGGATAAATTCAAGCCTTGTTTATAGAACTTAAGATAAATCCAAATTTCAGATCCAGGATGAAAATTAGCTATAGTATATTATGTTTAGGTTTCAGGTCTTGATATAAAATATGCCACTCACGTCTTGGAAGTTTCCAATCACGTACTAAGATGTTCGAAAGGTGTACTAGGCATTCATTTTGGTGAATTATAACTCTTTGGCTCCCTCCACTTTAATATGTATTTTCCATGATAAAGGATGGACAGAAATTACTAGGTAGAAAACCAGTAGGTAATGAAAATATGAAGAACAAACTTGAATCAAGAGACCATGAGCACCTCATTTTCTCTTGCTTGAATACATCAAGGTAAAAGAAGAGACAATTTATCGCGCTTCCTGCGTATATACAACCAGTGACGTCACGGCGTCCTTAAACTCGGTACCAGAGCCCGGAAACAGCTTTGCTCCAGAAACTCGATTTGGGCATTTAAAAACAACACTTTCCTTTAGGATTTGACCCAAAAAATGTTCACTACGATTATAAGCGCGTTTCAAACTATAGATTGGGCGAATGAAAGAGGATACGAAAATTTCGTTTCAGTGGCAGTTTAAGAGCATTCCTACTACGTGATAATTTTAAGACTATGTATGTAAATACTGACCTTGTATGGCTGTTGGGTGTGCATATTTCTTGGAGCTGACCATTCAAACATACTAAGCGAGAACATCAGTAAATATATTTATTCTGGCGAAGTCTGATATTTTTCTTGGAAGCTAGATTAATAATAGTACATTTGTGCAGTGATATGGACATTCAAATAGTCTGGATGGTCCTTTGATTGCCGTTCTTGCTTAAGGTGTCTCCATAGGGTAATCATTTATGGCGTTGCGCGCGCGAGCGTTATGTTTTGAATGCTGTTTTTGCATTCGTGTTTTCA
>OMLO01005858.1_pt1 | contig 10336 bp, 3 predicted proteins | sample 1674811 | NCBI WGS metagenome assembly OMLO01 (sample SAMN06265003, study PRJEB25207) | coral metagenome | isolation source: Coral host | place: Mexico:La Bocana,Puerto Morelos, Mexico | collected 2008-11-13
AGGTCAGCCCGCCATAACTTTGCGCGCCTGCAAACTTGAACGTGCCTCGGCAGATTAAATATAAAACAACCTTTACTGTAATTACCACAGGAATGGAATTGACCTGGGAGCGGAAAAAGGAGTCAATTTGTTAATAGAATTAATTCAGTTACAAGTTTAGTTTAGTAATTTTATGGTTAAAGCAAAGCATTATTTCATGGGTGGCGAACTTTCAAAGTAGCAAGAAATACGAAAATAAGATCCCATGAATGCACAGTCTTAATTAACAGACAAACAAAAAAGTATGTAAAAACAAAATGAACTACGCTGACGATCAATTGTATTTCTCAAACGGTTAATTTTCGTGATGAGTAATTTCTTAGAGATTAACTTCGTATTGAAAATTAACGATAACAAGTCACGACGTTTCCACCCCTCTTTGGTCATTTTCAATTGCGAGTAAGAAGTTACTAAATTAGCATAGTTATATCTTACAAGGAGTTACAAATAGTGTAAAACAGATAAGAATGTCTCGAACGCTGAAAAATGTGTTAAAATATGACTAGGATGGATAATATAATGCGTGATAAAAGATAACTGATATATGTTTTTTTCTTATACAAAGTTGAAAAGATTTTAAAACAATGGACAAATTTTAACACAGTAATGAGATTTACTAAAAGAAGAGGGAAACAAAAGAAAAGAACCGAATTTCGGTTTCGCATTGTTTGTTCAGAGTTGGTTTGAGTTATTTTATAAAAAGCATTCTGAAAAAGACTTCCTTAAAATGTTAAAACAACGCACAAAGTCAACTGGGGCCATCCTGTGCTGCTCTCTAAGATAGTTGCCGATTGTCGATCCCTTATGTTCTTCACTGAATACGCTGGTGAAGGTGTCGGCACGTGTAACTGACATAACTTGTATCACACAATTTACACTGAAAATTATATACACAAGGTATTGTTGATTCACAAGGGATGGCTTGTCTTCTTTCACTCTAAATTCATCTTTGATCTTTCGACTTGTGTACACCGGGGTGATATCTGCATTGATCTTCTGACCTAGGTCTGCAAGTTATCGGCGCACCGCGTTTGCAGATTTGTGTTCTTTAAGAGGCAGCACGATTCTGATTGGTGGCTCTTGCTTCTCAGGCATGATGGTTAATGGATATGTAAAACTCAGACACTGGAAGCAATAAATTTGTGGATGGTATTTTGCACTAGGTTGTCTTGCCGGGTAGCGCAGTCGAAACAAGATCTCTTTGAGGCGTTTACACTCCTCGTGGAAGAGCTACCACGACGACGAGAGCTTGAATGCACGGTTGAGCATAGTATTCAAATAGTCATCGTTTATATCTTCCGTCCACATGGCTCTGATAATGTAACACTAGGCCAGTGTCCCTTGGCTTCCTGTGCACTTTCCTGTCTAGGTGGTACCTTTTTCTGATTATTTCCATGCCATGAAAGGGAAGCCTGCAGTTTTCTTAAAGGTTCATTGTGAAATCAATAGAAGGATGGCTGTTGTTCAATGTCGTTAGGAACTCAGAGGCTGTTTTAACATCCGGCATTGCGCTATGCGTATCGTCGACATAGCGTTTTGTAGAAGGCAGGCATCTGGTTCTCGGTTTCCAGCTGTTTCTCGATTTTGCCCATGAAAGCGTTGGCCATGGGAGGTCCCAGTGATGAGCCCATGGCAACACCGTACATCTGTTCATACAGGTCTCCTTCGAAGTGCAAAAGCTGATTTTGGGTTGCAATTCTCAACAGCTCTATCAAGCCCGACTTCGTAATATTTAGATCGTGTTCCGTGTTAAACCAATCGTCCGTGTTCATCTACAGGTACGTTGGTGAAAAGTGAAGAGACGTCATACGACGCTAAGATGGCGTCTTCGTTGATGTAGTTCGTCGATGGTGTGGTCGTTGACGGACAAGGGCTGCATTTTTTCGTCCAGCCACTTTGCAAGCTTGTAGTTGTAGGTTCCCGTTGCTGATAGTATTGGACGCATGGCTTGCTTCTTCTTATGCGTTTATGGCAGACCTGAGAGGTGGGCAAGTCTCGAACCTTTCTGGATTACTGAATCAGCTATTTTGCTTGATGAGATTCTTTGTACACCCGAGGATAACTCTTTCTCTCTCTGCAGTAGTTTTTAGGAGGTCTTCTGGTCTTACAGGTACGAACTGTTTTATCTCTTTTAAACTATTTTTAACTCCTTGTAAGATATAACTATGCTAGTTTATTATTATTTTTTTTTTTTACTCGCACTTGAAAATGACCACGGAGAGGTTGAAACGTTGCGACTGGCAATTTTTCTAAACGGAAAAAAAATCCCTCTTGGTCGTTTTCATTGATAGAAATGTCTCTTTCAGTATTGTATGACAACTAGCACACAGCGAGATTCTATTTATTCTACGTCGTATCTGAAAGAATAAATATTGATTAATCGTCGCTGTCCATCAGTTAACAAACTACTTAGGTTCGCGACTCGTGCGATATCGGTTTTTCAAGCGAAATTTAACGTGGAATTTACTCGTCAGGCAGTGAATTTCCTTGAATCGCATAGCTAAAGCCACCTAGTGAAAAGGCGCCCGTTTCGGCGGAGTCTCTCCTCGTAATCTGTAATATTATGTAACTCCGCCGCAGTTACCACATTCTAGCTAGAATTACTCTGTAAATGAAAACTTGTATTCAGTTGTATGATCTTGGATGTAGTTTGGAACTTGATGTTTAGCTATGTAAATATTAAATGGGATGAAATAATACCTGTTTTTATTGTTTTTAATTTCCTTACACCCCGTTTCCAGTGATCTAATCACCGTCTTCCCCTATTTACCATTACGTAAACAATTAATCTCTAATCCCCTACTCTATCTTCATGAAAATTTTAAGACTCGTCACCAAAAAAAAAAAAAAAAAAAAAAAAAACAGGAGTCGCACCTTACACGGAAGAATAAAGTCGTTTCAGAGTCCTGAACAACCTAGAGATAATATGAAAGGGGTATTCAACGTCATCTTTCTAATTGGGTTAGGTCTTCAGCTTACATTGTAAATAAATTCATCAAGAAAATAATCATAACTCCTCTTACTTTTTAAGACAGTCAGACTTTTCTACCCCAAGTTTTAATACGGTTACATATGGTAAACATTCTTTGCGATATCTTGGGCCTAAATTGTGGGGAAAATTATCCCCAGACGTAAGTTCAGCTAAAACGTTAAATATTTTTAGGAAACAGATACGCAAATACGATATTAGTCTGCTCATAGACAATGGCTGCAAGGGCTGTTCCCTCTGCTCCTCATAATTATTTTATACAGCTTTAAGTGTCTTTTTAATTTTCTTTCTACATATTTTTAATATCTGCTCATCATAATCATTTTATATAGCTTTAAGTAAATATTTTATATAGCTCTAAGTATTTCTAATTATTTTTATACATATTTTTAATATCTGTTAATTGTGTCCCCAAATTAGTATGGGATTTTCCCAGGCTATGTGGCCTTGACACATTAATAAAGTTTATCTATCATCTATCTACCTAATTACGTGCACTGATTAGTTTAAAAGAAATAGAAAACATGTTTTTCGTGCTTCTTTTGAGTTATAGAAACACTCGTGAAAGTTTGGGAGAACTCGGAAAAGCTGTGGAAACACTTGGCATAATGCCTACGGCTCGTGTTCCCACAGCATTTCTCGTACTCCCAAACTTTCACTCGTGTTTCTATAACGCTACATGTTTTCTATTTCTTAATTAGTACCACACCAGTGAATAGTGCTTTCTACGCATCGTTCTGATTGGTTAGCTAGCTAGGAGGTAAACAGCAAATGCTTCACAAGCACCTCCGAGCAACGGAGAAAAAATAAAAGGGCTTCCCGTTTCGCTTCGTTTATGGAGGAGCAAATTTTATCGATAAGCGAGGCGGCTGTTCTAAAAGATACAGAAATATTAGATCCATATACGTTTGAAATCTCTCCTTTTATTTCGTTTTATTTCTTTTAATCACTAGACTTGTAATGCGAGATTTTCACTTTTTATTGTATGCTTTTGTTGCAGTATTGTTTCCACTTCGGTGATTAATTGTTTAAATAATGCATTTTAGTAAATGCTAGCTCCCCAACTGATGTTTCTGCCAGTTTTGGTGGCAAAACAATTCAGAGCAGTAATAATAATAAGTAAAAGTTATTGTTCGCTTGCAGGGTAGGACATGTAGTGAAAGCATGCATGTATGGGTGTAAAAAAAGTTTAAACTAAAACGTTTGTATAGATATGCCTGTGTCATATGTGGCTCTGACGGGATGCTTGTCTTTCCTTTTATGACCAACACATCGTGAGCATCGGTAAGCACTGGCCTCAGCCCAACCTGTTCAGATGGTCCAGGAATCACACAATTACTTCTGATCCTATTACTGTAGCCTCCAGAGGCGTACTGCAGGCTTTGAGGATTGACTGAGTTCACTAATAGAAAGACACTTGGGGATGCATGTGCATCATCGATTTTGTTTTACTTTGGAGGAGTTCTGGACGAAACGCAATTATTTGTAGCCGTCATGGTATAGGAACTTAAGTTTGCTGAAATACTATATATATCTTATTAGACATTTTAGTGTGTAGTATCGCTGTATATTTTTACGAGTCATGCAGTATTTTGGCAAGCCCGAAGGGCGAGTCAAAATACAAATGATGAGTAAAAATTTACAGCGATACTACACACTAAAATGTCTAATAAGAGATTTATTATCCAACGTTTTCGTTCCCCAAAAATTCTGACTTGCCAAGGTTTTTAATCTTTCGCGCGGTCGGGGGAATGAGACGAGTACAAATTTGTATTCGTTTCGCGCGTTATTTGTACTCTACGAAGCAGTGTTGGATAATAAAGTAATTTTATTGGATTTCATGCGCGAATGCTTTTGTCGATTGACAAAGCCGCACGTGAACGCAGACTACAAAGCAGTCGTATTTTTTTACGAACGCGAGCGACACGGGCGTATTCGAACGAAAGATTTGGAGCCGAGTATAGAAACGCCGAGGAAGGCTGAGGAGAGACGCTAAAAGATACGAGTTTTTGTCGCCTCGCACCGCGTGTAAGGCTCGCGCGCGAAGCGCGCTAGGATCAAGCCTACAGCGCTTCGCGCCTTTCGAATTTGAATAGTCGAGTTTAATTCCCGCCTTTCCAGCGCAACCACTTGTTCACCTTTCGTATTCTTTTTCAAAGGGTTTTACGTGCACGATCGGGTGAGTGTAACAAAAATTCAATAAAATCCCGATATATTCTCATCAAACCAAAGCAAACACCTTGTTTTTTATTCATTAGACTGCATGCAGTGTAGCCAGACGTGTTTAAAGACTGTCAAGTGTTTATGTGCTGAATTGCCGTATGGCGAATGTGAAGGAAGACATGGAGAGAGCTTTGGATTCACTAAATATCCGGAGAGAGGAGAAGTACAGGAGAGGTCGTGAGGAGTTGATTTAAGTTCCAAAGCAGTACGGTTTTGGATCTGAAAACGAATCCTCTGTAAAAGAACCGCCGCACTTTGTCTTCTGTTTAGCAGAGAAGACTTGATCTTCAGGAAGCCATTTCAATGATTGTGGTCGACGACCGTCAGAGATTAAAAAGTTCAATGACAGGCCAGCACAGACTCCCATGTGGTGTTTATGGTTATCAGCCTTGTGCCATTCAAAATTTGCTTTTAACGAGCTCGTCTTTAAGCGAATTACCTCTCTTTTATGCAAAAGCATACTGTAAATTGATTTCAGCAGTGGCTGATATTGATTTTTGCTTCCATAAATGAAAGGATGTCTTTTTGTAATGCTAAATTCCTCTAGAAACGTTTGGTCCGAAAAATTCCTACTAAAATCCAGTATCGATATTACCGTGACACTCACGTATGGTTTGCGTCTGTTTTTTCTGACCCAACGAAGCTATCTTTGCAGAGTTACGTGTCATCCAAGATGGCAGAGGCTGCAACAAAACAGTTACATTCAGGTTATGACGAGCACTTTGTAAATGTTGTCGAGGAAGATTTCCAGTGTTCAATATGTCATTTGCCGCTTAAGGAGCCTGTGCAAACGAGATGTGGCCACAGATTTTGTAAAGATTGCCCCGAGGAGCATTTGAGAAGGTGTGTTTGGGTAATATAGCAAGGATGAAATTCCTTACAGATTATCACGTTAAACCTTGTTTTCGTGAGTGGCGCAAGCATATCAAGCGAACTGAAGCCTAAGAAACTTTACAAAACCTAAGAAATGCACGCGAGAACACAAGAATCGGAATGTTTTTATTCCTGTGTTTTGTTTGCATCTGCGTGCTTTCCTTTACTCGATCGGCTTCCTTCACGAGTCATTAAACTGGGCCTACTTTACCTATTAAATTACGATATATGATTGATTAATCTTTCTTAAGTCTTCTCCACCGATTTTCAACGACAATTTGTTACGTATCATTTGCATTATGGGTAATTTGAAAGCTGACCATTGCTGATCTGAAATATTTATGTCAGCATTAAATCAGTTAATGCAAGTTAATATATTTCATCTCAAAGGACAGCGATTAACCTGTCGTTGATGCTCGCTGCGTCAAGGACAGGGTCAGCTCATAATAAACGTTTAAATCATGTCGCACCTTTGTAGAATTCCTTTCCTATATTTAATTTAGAGTCGTATCTTTAGGTTTATGGAACTATTTGAGCCTGAAGTGTTTTACAAACAAACAAATGCGAAAGTGATCTATGTCACGGTTTTTTAACAAGTTTCTGTGCATCAACAATTTCCTGGCCAGGTTATCGTATTGTAGGAAACACTGGAAAGTTCATTAAATATGTTGATTGGGGATTGGGGCGGGGGGTAATCAAATTGTTTAACTATTCCCTTACATTTATTGGACTCCATCCTTATTATGTAACAAATGTTGAAATAAAATAGCAAGTAGTAATGACCCTCTAACCATCCATCTTATATTCTAGCTTACCTGTTCTTTATTATTGCTAATACAAATATGTTTTGCTTCTCATCCTTAGCCATTTCGTGACATACTTTTTGGATGTTAATCAAGATTCGCAAGAGCCTAATGGGAGGAGTGAAAATTAATTTTTCACTTGAGCCAGCTTCAATTTCGAAAGAAATCTATACAGCTATAATTATTTTGCTTTAATTTATGGTCATTCACCGGAGAACTGAAATTTAGGCAGTCCGATTTGTTTGTTTGTTTGTGTGTCTTTTGCCATTTACAAATGAATTTACATATCGATGTGTAAGGCGCCGTAGTTTACAAGCTATAATGGAAAATCAGTTCTGGCCTTGCATAAGGTTGGTGAGCTTGGAATTTGAATCGACCAATCAGGATTCAGAAGGCGGAAAAAATGCTACTGTAGGCATTAACATCGGGCAACATTCCTCCCTGATACGCCATTAAAAATCGACTAAAAGTATATATAATTCCAAAACCATATCAGATTGTATAGAGTGGGGAGTATGAAACATTTTGTGTCTCGCAAATCGCTCTAAAATCGCAGCAGTCAGGTAGGATAAGATTGGTTCTGTAATTTTCACCAAAAAGATGATGTTTTTTAGTCTTTAATTTAACCCAGAAGTTTAGAGTCTAGAATTAGAATAGGGAAGCGTTATAATTAAGCGACCTTGCATTTTGTTATTTTGTTAGCTACGAAGAAAAAGAAGAGCAAAAGACCATTATCGTTCTGTTTCGTTAGAAGAGTTTCGATTTGACTTCTGCTCTTTCTGTGGGCGAATTCACGAGTGGAAATGACTGTCAGTTAATAGGAAAGAACGTAGCTGTCTTTTATTGTAACTAGGAATAGAACTAGCTGTTAGCGGTCATTTTGTTCTCTGTGGTAAGCACATTCCAATCTGAATCTTCATCATGGGTAATCCATTGCTAAGTTTGAAACAATCAAAGTGTCGCTTCTTATCACTAGGTTTAGGTGTTTGTTATGAGGAGGTTTTTAAAATGTCTCATGGCAGATTATATCACCAATAGGTTAGTTGAACACCACACTTCATGAACTCCCCTACCAGGCGCCGAGACGAGGTTAAGAGACAAAATGGATGAACAATATGATACGTATATGAAACAAAGGGTGCATGTTCGAAAAGCCTATATTTCATTTTCATTTTATTTTTATTAAGACTTTTTAACAGGCAGGGAGTTCAAGACCAGCCGTTAACTTGTCCTGCCGAAAGGGAGGGACTGGAACAAGACCGGGTAAATGTTTGTTGACATGGGTTTACATGTATACAATAGAGTGAAGCTATTTTTAGTCTTCTTAGAATATTCTCGGTTGAGGCGCGTATGTGGAAAGCTTAGAGGTTCATCCTTTAAAAACATTATCCTAAAAAGAACTGGATACCATTCCTAAATAAAAACTTGAGCAGAATCACCTTCGCAATAAGGTCTAAATGGGGGATTAACTCTAGTACCCATAGTCCTCTGTTCGTTCAATATCAAGTGTCAGATTTGCATTGGAATATGGCCCATTAGAGTCGTCTGTTACTGATAGAACCAAATTTAGCCGACAAGAGTCAAAATATAGACTGGAGAATTTAGGACGCAGTGGTGGAGATAAAAACGTTCGTTTTCGACTGGTGGGGTATGTATCGAGATACAGCTCATATTGCTCAAAAGAGCTTAAAACCATAGAGAACATACGTTATTAGAAAACAAACGAGAAAAAAAGTCGCAGAATTAATTAATTAATTTGAGAGCTACAGACGTGCTGACACACCTTATGAGGATATAGCTCTCTTCAACTTTGAATTTTTGTCCAGCTAGCTGTATACCTCAGGCTCTGCTACAATAAGGGAAAAGTTATTGCGTATCCACACTGTTGAAAAAAGTATACCCGTCTTACCTCAAAGCTCACTATGGAGCAAATTGTCCTCCGAACTAGCTACCTGTATATTACGTTTTAATATATGTATTTTTATGTGTTTTGTTCTAGGATATTTTCCCTGATAAAGCAACAGAAAGGAAGATTCTTTCATTTGCCATCAAATGTCAAAGTGAAGGTTGTGAATGGACTGGTGAACTGAGGAACAAAGAGGTAATCCGCATGTTTACAAAACACATGGAATAAAACCGTAACTGAAGTGCGGATATTAATTTGTTTTTGCAATAGGAACACTCGGAATGTTGTGTTTTCAAACTTGTCCTTTGTACGAACGAAAACTGCCACGTGACGACGCAAAGAAGCACCTCGAAGAACACGTGAGTACCACATGTCAGTGGAGAATCCTTACATGTGATCACTGCAGTGAGCCGCACCCAGAGTGTAAGATGCAGGTAATTTTAAAGCAGAATAGTAACTTTGAACAGAGTAAGAATAGTAACTTTGAACAGTTTCTATAAACATTAATCCATCCTTCACCAAAAATATGTGCATTTTTCTATCTTCGAACTTGTAAATAAAATACATTAATAAAACAATTTTTTTCTTTATGTCCAGAATAATGAAGGGTCGGCAACTGGGTGGTAGGGGTTTTTGCTAAAGCGGAAGGCGAGGATGTTAACAATTACCCAGGCCTAATTATCTTGATTACTACTATTATTAATTATCCCCCCCCCCTAATTGTCACAACCATCCAGCAACTGTTTTATTATACGTTGATACAAAAAATGTGAGCGTAACTAACAGTCGGCTGTGAATGAAACCAATCTCTGATTTAGGACTTTATTCATTGATAAAAACAAAATGTATCCCTTCCCGGCACTTTCCAATCATTTGTCTTTAGATTTAATAAAACGTCAAGGGGAGAATACTTCAATGTAAGAATCACACCTGTTCTCCGGTTATTTAAACCGTGAGGCGGACACAACTGAAACAAAAGTTTCACTTAAAAGTAAAATCACTGTAGCTTGTAAGAATTATCAGAAATTGGAACGAGCATAAGATTAGGGAAAAATAGCAAACTAGACGGTTAACTCGAACTTCGTTGGGGACTTGGCACGGTAAAGATGAAAAGAGGCGATCTTTCGATGTGACCGCTTGTAGCGTAATAGTAGTGATTTTGAAAGCAATTTCAAATCGTTCCTTACAAAAATTGAACCCTATAAACATAAGAATCAAAGCTTACATATTTACTATTTAACTTGACTCGTTGATTACTCTTCTCTTTATCCAGCATGACGATTTACTTATTGTTATTTGCCTCAACATGGAAGTTCTGCTCATGAACATTCTTGATTTTCTAGACATCTGAAGTATTCACTACTTTCAAAGTTTTCAAGCTATGGAATTAGTGGACCGACCCTTTCAAATATGCTCGTGATCTTTTGGTGTGGATCTACCACGAATCGCGTGTGTGTTTGCACGTGAGACGAGCGCCTGAAATAGGGAATCCCCCCCCTCCCC
>OMLO01005859.1_pt1 | contig 10333 bp, 3 predicted proteins | sample 1674811 | NCBI WGS metagenome assembly OMLO01 (sample SAMN06265003, study PRJEB25207) | coral metagenome | isolation source: Coral host | place: Mexico:La Bocana,Puerto Morelos, Mexico | collected 2008-11-13
GATGGACTAGCATCCCATCCAGGGGGGAGTAGCAATATTCCTAGTCGCTTAATGTTACAGAAACCGGGATAAGCTCCCGGCCTGATAGGCCACTTAGGCTCATATGCATAATTTTAAGTTGTGTGAACAACTGTGATGATCAATCATAAATTCATATCTTCCTCCGCAGTTCAAATATGTGATCTTTCATATATTCATATATTAGCATATATTTCATATATTATTGGCAGTGAGGTGATCAAGAACCAGTAGAAAGACAGATTCTAAGTAGAAAATGGGGCTGGATTGGCCATACCCTGCGGAAAGAAGCAAATAACATCATCCGCCAGGCCCTGACTTGGAATCCACAGGGGAAGAGAAGGAGAGGACGACCCAAAAACAGCTGGAGACGCGACACGGAAACAGAGCTTAGGATAATGGGTTACACCTGGAAAGAGGTTGTGCGAAAACCCCAAGTTAGAGTTCGCTGGCGAGCTGTTGTTCATGGCCTATGCTCCACTTGGAGCGACGGGCCTAAGTAAGTAAGTAACTATCAGTCGATGGTTCCCCGACAGAAACATTCAGTTCTGAACAGTATTCGAACCCATGACCTCTGCGATGCCGGTGCAGTGCTCTGCCGACTGAGCATAGTACCCGTGAGGGAAAATACCAGAATGGACAAGCGGGCTTTTAAAAAATAAACATAACACTCCTGTCATACAAAACTCGAATCGAATGGCCTCCAGTGTTGAGCACAAACGCAAGTTTTCAACAATTCTTTGCTACGCATAGCAACCAATGAGATTGCATCATTTTCTATGTTTAATACATTATTTCGTGTTCGCCAAAGTGAGCAAAAGCTTAGTTATGTTGAAAAATTTTGAAATAAAATTTGTTTCTTTATTACAAAAATAGATTCCATGTTGCCGTGCGTCTGTTCAGTATCGACAGAAGACGTCAAAATGTGGTAAGAACATCAGTGACACACTCAGCTATCGCCTCGTGTGCCACTGTTTTGTCCTTACCACATTTTGTCATCTGTGATCCATTGCTGAACAGACGCACGGCAACATGGAATCTATTTAATTAATAAATTTTCTAAGTAACCAACAGGAATATCGAAAAAACCTCACACCTTTTCTGCAGGCCTGCATCTACCGATTGTCATGTGTAGTTTGTTTGGAAGTACGAGCAATATGGAGGTATACAACTAAGATCAGTCAGCAAACATTGTCATTTTTGCGTTTGACGGCTTACGTGCGCTAGACGATGGATCAATTTTTGAAAATTATTGCTTATTCTTCATTATTAGCTTAAGGGTTGACACATACTTTACTTTTGTTTTGTTGAAAGCCACACGACCACGGAAGATTTTATGAGGACACCCTGAAGATCTTCAATAACCTTTGGCCAATTTGTATCGACATATATACAGTTTGTTCAGTTTTTAGTGCTTTATGACTTAAACCGAAAAAGGTTATACGGTAACAGAACAAGAACGTGATCTTCCGTGAAAATGTGATCATTAATTAGTTTCTGTTTATCAGTCAGTGAGAATTTCCGGTTGTGGTATGTCAAATCCTCGCTCTTTCGTATTTTTATTTTTGCTGGGAGCGCTTGCTTTCTTTTATTAATTGCCAGCAAGATAACATGAACCTGATATGGCCCTCGAAAATGAAAATTAACTGAGACACACAAGTTCTTGACTAACATTGTTTTTAGCTAAACCACTGCGAAGCGTCAAAGGGAAATGTAATTTATTTAAAGTAGGTTTGCAGGACGATTTGAAAGGTTTTATAGTCCTTAGACAAATATATATATATTCGCGGTTTGAAGTTTTGAGAATGCCATGGATAGAAGAGTTGAAAAGCTTCTCGAGGTAAAGCTTAGGAACCTGAAATGTCTGGACGCGCAGCGCAATGAAATAAGCTTTCTTGATCAGTCTTAAGTGAATTGCGTAGGAACTAATGCCGCACACATTCGAAATTAAATACAAAAATATCCCACCATGCACGTTCAGCAAAAACAAAATAAGTTATGCTTTGTGACGTTGCTTTCTGAAATTTTTATTTCAGTTTGACAGCAGGCTTTTTGCAACATACTGAAATACTGCCTGAAAACGGAAGAGAATAAGTTTCCATAAGTTTGGTGTCTTTATTGAGCTTAGCAGTTTTTCTTTAGTAAGTTTTTCGTTAAACCCAGCTGCGTTTGAAAGACGGATTAGTAGTTTTAAGTTGTAGAGTCACTATTTGAATATGTTAATTAACGCGAGGCATACAACTTTGACATAAAAACAATATAAGAGAATTGTTTGTGACATATGTGCTGACCATGGATACAAACAAGAGAATGAACTGACCCTCCGCCTATATATCTACAATTCTATCGTTAAAAATGGATAAATTAGTATGTAACATAAATTGAAAAAGAACAGAATAATGAGTACAAAGTACAAAACCAAGCCGCATCGCAGTTCCAAGTAACCAATGTTGTAGTTCAAAATTCAAAATTCAATATTAAATTATACCTCGAATTAGTAGTTCTTAGTAGTATACCTACTCACCTTAGTTCCTCGAGTACTCTTTGTAGATCCTTTAATTTCATTAAAGTGAAAAAGTGAACTGCTCAGAGGATATATAGAATTCTAACTTAAATAATTCAATGGGCATGACAAAATTTTGGAAATTAATGTTCCAAACTAGGACTCAGCTGTGTTAACATGCATTTCCATAAGCAGTGTCAAACACTGAATCGCGCAACCCGTCAGTCAGCTATAATACCCATGACTACCTCGATTTCGCCACTCGGCAGGTGTTGCATGAAAAACAAAATAATCCATTTTGATTGGTTCTCGGGAATAACAAATAAATAGACTTATTTCGATAAAATTCAATTTTAACTTGCACAGGTGCTAGTCAGAATGAATTTAAAGGAATGACTCGGTATTCTTTATCTTTGAATCTCGATGTGATTTCGTTTGCTTTATTCTCTCAATCCCTCTGAGGCAATTTAGAAGTTTCCTAAAGAAAAGGTTTTCTCAGTCTCTCTATATATTTATATATATATATATGTATTTGCGCGTAACAAAAGTGCGCTTTGAATTAAAATTGTGTCCTGGGGCACTTTCCACTCTTATTGAGAACTTTTCGGTTCCATTTTATGTTCCTCCCAAAACTTCGGGAATTTTCGATTGAATGAAATTGAAATTCGGTCATTTCAGATTTTTAGGAGACAATTCATAGAAACCTTCGTTCCACAATAAAGACGAAAACAAGTTTAACTGGCAATGAGAACTCCAACGGTCTGGACAGCAGAAATGTCACAGGAAGTTTCTAGTATAAAACCACAATGGTAAATTTTAAATGCTTGTTTCGGCAAAGGTCCTTCTTTCATGCAAATATTACAAAATTTGCAAATTGAATATAAATAACTAGTTTATACTAACGACTGCGTGTAAAAAAGTAGAAGAAATAAAAGCGTGTGGATTGCAAGTTGTTATCCCACACGATATGTAAAGCTCTTTTAATCGTTCAAGAAACAACCACGGACGATGATCAAGCTGGTATATGTTGGATCATTAATGATATAATCAGCTTTTCATAAAAATAACTGTACTGAATATAAAAGTAGAGACCAATACAAAGCAGCCTTTTTTTACTGACTGTACCATATTTAGTCATGAGTTGGAATGTAGTACTGGCCGGGCTTGATCACTTAGAAGAAAGCCTATAATTTGTTTAATCGCAATGTTTAGAGCTGTGTAGATGTGTACCACTTAATGTTTTGGTGTCTGTAGTTGTTCATTAGCGTATTTTCGGTAATACGTCTGTGTTTGAAGGCTAAGTGTTCACAGACAGGTGTTTAAAATATTCGGGTAATTTCACTGCCGGGCCAGGGACTACAGCATACACAAAAAACGTTTTACACGAGGCCTGAAAAAAGCCCATTAAGGCGGATAAGACATTTTCGACTTATCAAGGAGACTATTTTATATAAAGAGAAAACAAATTTAATTTTTGTCAGTCTGTGTTTTTGTAAAATCGCCGGATTAAACCATACACACAGCCACTTTTCTTCCGGACGCCTGAGCCCATGTTAGGAAGCATTAGCATATAGAATTGTCGTTGTACATCGGAACGTTAATTAGAAGTTACGTTGTACTGATTTGGTGTTATTAAAGTTCCAGTAAATTGCAATTCTCCTAATTTTCAGTCGAAGATAGAACCTGTACATATTTTTTTTCTAGTTCAGCACTGATTTCCGCAAAGTCCAAAAAAACTAGAAAACCACAGAAAATACTTGATTTTGTCATTATGTCGGTTATATCCGTCTCTCCGCCGCATTTCATTTCCGTTTATCTGGCCACTCATCATGCTCTTCTTTGCTGCTTTTAACATCATCAACACTACTCTCTCCCTGTAGTCATTGTCATCCCCCCCAAATATATAATATATACAGTAAACATCACCTCAGAGGAATCTGTAGTCTCAAGCATAGGTTCTACCGATATACAAAGATGTGACCATGTGTAAGCCGACACAAGAATTGCTGCACATGTTCAACACGCACGGAACAAAGGATGCACAGTGGATGCGGATGTTCCTGCCATAATGATATTCATTTTTCATCGCTTTGTATCCGTCTGCAGCCATCTGGATTGGTTCCGTTTGGGCATGCGAATGCCACCTGCACATTTCTTAGCCGTGAAAGGTCTCGGGCAATGCCTATGTTTCATTCATTCACTGAATGCGACACAACCTCCTGTTTCTTTGGCAAGGGAAAGAAGTCCACCTGGGACGCATGGAAGTCATTCCCTGGCGTGACAGAGGCATTTACGTTCACGCCTGCAAGATCACCCTTATTACCAGATGGACAAGGATGATTCCATCTTCAAACTTCTGGAGCGATTTATCGTAGTTCCCTACGACAAGGCCAACAATTTGATCGATATAAATGAAGCCCGCAAAGAAATTTTCACCAAAAGGAACAGGACCCTAGAGAACGTCCCTCCCACACAGGTAAATTGAGTTCGCGACATTTTGTAAGGAGTGACATTCAGGCTTTCGACATTCTACATTATTTATTTCATGCCGTGTTTCTGTAGTAATAAATATGTAACGACAGGGACAAAAGTAGCAAAGCTGAATTCTAATTTTGCTTGTGCAGGACTCGCTACGTGCGTTAAGATCAGTTTACCAAAGTAGCATCTGGTACACAAGCCTGCAGGCCGTTCAGATGGTTCCTTCACCCGAGGGATGGGGTTGGTGTGACATGGACGGCACGTGGAAACCTGTCTGGATGACCCTTCCTGAAGCGGCCAGCCTGTCGAACTCCTTAAATGTGCAAACAAGAATGTGCTTGCAGATGCAAATGTATCAAAGCTAATCTTCCTTGAACAGGGTTATGTCAGTGTTCAGGAGAATGTAGCAATAATTAACATTAACCTGATCTTGATAGAATGTGTTTCAAATTCCGTTTTGCCAGCCAGTTTTCAAAGTTTTCTTGATAGCTGGTAACCTAAGACCCCCCTCCCCCCGGCTTATCTCCGTGATTTGATTTATTTAGAGCCTATCATAAATAATATTTTCGTAGTACGACCTGCAGTTAACCATATAAATATAAACACGGGATGTGTGTGCTTTTCTTAGTTTACTCCATTTTGTAATGACAGTCTTGTTATGTATTCAGTGTGTGCAAGAAAACAAAACTCTCGGGATATGATTGTCTGGCGATTACATCATAATTACTATTAAATTTTTGTGCAATAAATAGTTACAACATTTTAATACACAAGCCTCGTTTCCACGCTGGCAAAGAGTATCGCAAATTGAATTGCGTGTCACGCGCCCCCTCCCTCCCCCCCACAGGTAATCGGATCATGCGGCACCGAGCCTAAATTTCTTTGCAGGGCCAAAATGAATCAATTAACACAGCGTTGGATTATCAGACATGGTTTAAAGGTCTACAACGATAGTAACCGGAGTTATTCATGCCTATGAAAGTTATTTTTTGCACGGCGGTAATTGCTAGCACTGCAAACGTCCTCGTGTGAAGCTTGTTACGTGAAAATGAGTTTGATTTACAGGAGGCAGGTATCATCATGAGCTATAGTACTGCTGGATTTATATTTCAATTCAAAATTTCAATTTCAATTTATTTGTTTTAATATAATAACAATATTATCTCAGTCCTAGGCGACCCGCAATTAGCAAAGCTATTCTAGGCGGGCCACCTTTCTAAAACAAGTGTTGTCTCTGTTATTGAATACAATCATATTATCAAATGAAATCCTGTTTAAATCCCAAAGTACATAAAAATTAAGAAATCAGTTAAATATTTAATTAAATACACAGTTATCAAGATATACAGTTAAAACATGACTAATGACAGAAAAATGATTAGATTTGAATTGAAATTTAGTTTTAATTTATCGAAAGTTTGCTAAAAAGCCAATGTCGATCTTTTACTCTTGGCGATAATCCCTTTATCGTGTACAGCCGTAGGCTTAAATATTAATGATAAATATGGTATTTAATGATAATATGGTATTTAATGATTGCCATGACAACGTCAAAGATGATGGATACACAATTGACATGTCAATCGTTCCGCAGAGAATAAAGGAACAGCTGCTGAGAGTTTCAAAGTAAATCGTCTTTTCAAAACCGTAAAAGCGTTATAGGGGGTGGCATCCGGCCCCGCCCTTGTGCTCACCCGTCCGAGGGTTATCATAATAGCGGACGCTTCTTTGTGTCTTTAAAAGTATCTGTGAAGGGAATTGTTGTTAAAATTGTGCCCAACTAGTGATTTATACTGAGCAATTGTATGATCTAATCATTCTCAAGCTTGATCGTGAATGAATACTTTGCAACAGGATGGTGTTCATCATCTTATGCTAAAAGGTTGTTCTGGAGTTTGGCTTTATCGTTATGCGATGTATCTAACGCGTCCTTTACATCAGGCATGCTACCTTCCGACTGGAAAGTGTCGATATTCATCCTTTACACAAGAAAAGTGCTAAAAATATTCGTAAGAACTACCTTCCTGTGTCATTAACATCAGGCGTGTCGAAAGCGTGCGAAAGGATGGTTAGACAGTACCTTGGTCAGTGTTGGATAACAAATGATATCTTCATTCCTGAGCAGTTTGGCTTCCTAAAGGGGAAATCTTTGTATTATTATCGTCATTTCATGATTGAGCCTGGGAGCGAAATAGAGGTCTCATATTTAGCTGATGTCATATTTCTAGATTTTTTATAGGCATTTCATTCGGTACCACACGAGCCACGAGCATCTTCTGACTAATACACATGCTTTTGGTATCCAAGGTTTACTTTTTGTCTTGGCTTAGGAGTTTTTTTTTACCAGCGATTTGCCTTGCGGGACATTATTCATATTGGACATTTTGTCTGGCGTACCCCAGGGAACAGTGTTGAGTCCCATTTTATTTTTGTTTACTTTAATGGCATTTCAAGAAATATTACATCACAATCCATACTCTTTACAGATGACGTGAAAGTGTATGGAGTGTTGAGGGATACCAAGGACGGTGTCGAGGAACTGCAGGGGGACCTAATCCGACGTAATCAAGACGTAATCTTGGAGCAATGTTTGGCAACTGCAGTTTAATTCCGACAAATGTTAGATAATGCGCATTTGAAAAAAGAATGATAATTCGGCGCGGAGCCCGAATACGTCCTATGTGGGAGCCAGCAAAATGCTGTATCTAATGTTAAGGATCTTGGAGTTCACAGCACATCAAATCTATCATGGAACCTGTAAACCAACAAATGTGAAACAAGGCAAACAGCGTGCTCTGTTTTGTAGGTCGAAGAGATCGCCCCCAGAAGCCTCATTGTTCTCGAAATGTTACAGTCTACTACGTCCAGTACTCGAGTATTGCTCTCATCTACGTCTTAAAAAAAGGACCCTGCCATTTTAAAGAAAGTACAACGTAGAGCATCTAGATATGCCTCAGAAACAATGGCAGAGATATGTCGTATATATGTAAGTATTGTAGAGATTTGTCTTATGAAGAGCACTTAAAGTTTCTTGAATGGCCAACTTTACATCAAAGAAGACAAATTTCACCGAGTGTTATAAGACGATAAGCAGTCTTAAAAGACTAGATCCATTCGAGTATTTTATGTTTGCATGTGATTTTCGACCTTTAGGAGCCAACCATCGCCATAAACGTATGCCACTGCCCACAAAGCTATATAATTCTAAGTATTATTTGCTTATAATATAATTAATTTTGCAATAATTTACCTAAAGACGTTGCGGAGGCAGCAACTGAACATGTTCAAGAACAGGCTCAGATGCCATTTTACTAATGTTTAGGAAATTTTTGAAATTTGTATTGTGAATTTTATTGAGATGTAATTGTTTTTGTAATTGTTTTAGAAGACAAACTCGAAAGGGATCACCTCTTTTGTCTCCTTTTCACCTCAATTTCATTTCATTTGAATTTGAATTTGAATTGTGAATAAACTGTTCTAAGATAAGTCGCTCGCAATTTTGCGAGAAACTCTCGAGCCCACGTTCCAGTTGTTATATAGCTCAATGAAATGGGAAAATCAGACCTGAATAAGTTTGATATTCTAGCCTCGACTTACCTCATATCTCGATTCCTCTTAATGATTGCACAAACGATTGAGTTACCCACGATATCTGTAAAGAGGAGTATGGAAAAAACCGTTGTGATGATTATTGAAATAGCAGCTGACTCAATCATGATAGGAGAGTGTCTCCGTCAGTTAAGTGAACTGGAAAACAGAAACATAAGATGTCAATGGTTTACTCCAAGAGCACACGTGGGTTCTAGGCAACAAGGTATTGCTGAAAATTGACGGCAAGCCAGTAAATTCAGTTATTTTCCTACCTCAAAAAAATTGTAGACCTAAGTTCAATAGTTATCATGCACCTGCTCCCAGAATACAGCGTTTTAATAAGAAATGAGACTCACGATTCAGTGGGAAATTAATTTACTTACAATGTCCTCTGTTTGTCTAGTTTAAGTATAAGTCACACTGACTAGTCAAAATGCTATTGGCTGAAACGTGTTTATAACAGTTGTTCTTTCAGTGATATCTTGGACTACCTTTTAGGTCGAGATGTTTTGGTGCACTTGATAGAAAACGATCGCTCCTGTTATAAGGACGCGCTCAAAACAAAAAGCCATTATTAGTAGAGATGTTTCTTTAAAAGAAGGCACGCTCCAGAGAATTTTGCATAGAGGAAAAAGCACGAAGTTATTTACACGACTTATGTCAACTTTGAATAAATCAAATGTAATTTAATAGCAGTTATTGAAAGTTGTTATCCTGTAGAAAAAAGTGCATATTTAATGCCTCTCAAGGCTCATGTCGTTCCCATATTGTAAACTCGAATAATCGTACATGAAATCGATTTTGAAGAGTAAGCGTGCAACAAATTAAATAAGTAAGTCCCGGGCTCTCCGCTTTTTCTTCCTTTGCAAGGCCAACACTCTAAATTACAATTCGATCGGGATAGAGGACCCGCATGAAAACCAGGTTAGGCGTCTTCTCTAAATATTGTAATTCATCAATACTTTTTTTGCTGCAATAACGTCGCTGACGAGATATTTGAATGAAATCGTGTTTGCATATTTGGATTTTTCTTTTTTATTAACCTTCCTCTTCTCTTTGATCATTTTTTTTTAAGAATTGGTTCATGCTTTTAGCTGTGCGTATATCGAGTTATGGATACACTTGGGAAGTCAAGAAGCATGAAACAATTCTTAAATATCGCATAATTTTAATAATAAAAATTCAATTCAAAGTGCTACACAACAACAATTGGTTTTATTTCTACTTGTTATAAATGCATCTATTTCTTTTATATATCTTTTAATTTATCCTTATTATATTATTTATATTACCAGTTTCTTTATTCTAAAATAAATTTATCTTTGAACAGTTTAACCTTTTCTTTATAGCCAGAGTGATTACAAATAAAAGATTGATTGACTGATTGATTGTTTGAATGAAGTTTCAAATATCACGAGTAGAGTAAGTCCTTAAATCCGATTACTCATTTATTAAATTATCGAGAACATTGCGAACACGCTCGCGTTAATTTGTGTTGCAATATGTATTAAAAATTTACGATAAAATGGTCTGCTCTTACCCAATCTCAGTGAAGTAATTTTCTCAGTCATGTGACTGTTATTTATTATTTTATGTATGGTATACCGTGTGATTACCCTTAAATGTCATGGTTAACAAAATTACGCTTAAAATTGGGAGTTTTAGTTTGTTTATTGTATCGATAAATTCCGCGGCAAACGTTGCTATGGCAATTTTGTAATTTCACGTGTGAAATTATAGATT
>OMLO01005861.1_pt1 | contig 10331 bp, 8 predicted proteins | sample 1674811 | NCBI WGS metagenome assembly OMLO01 (sample SAMN06265003, study PRJEB25207) | coral metagenome | isolation source: Coral host | place: Mexico:La Bocana,Puerto Morelos, Mexico | collected 2008-11-13
CATGTAGGTAAATATACCAGTCCCATGGATGGTTTGGGGTATGATATACTTGGGATGGTATGAAAGATGACCCTATATACAGAAACCCTCCCAGAGTTTAAGATTGAACCTAAAGATGATGGTTTCCAAAAGGAATCACCTATTCCAGGTTGTCGTTTTCAGGTTCCGTATATGATATGTAAATATATCACATATATAAAAAAGGTGTATAAGATACATAGATACCATACCCTATATATCTCAAAAACGATATAGTGTATATAGTAATTCTACATGCACTACAGATAGTACTACCCGCCAAGATTGAACCATGGAAGCAAAAGCGTGATAATTTCAAAAGGTCTGTATCTCCTCTTTGAGATAGTTTTAACCATAGTGTCAGCTTACGTGTACAAGGGATAGTGGACTGTCACGGGACACCGATTTGCGAGGATATGCTGGAGACGTTTGAACCAAGCATCGAATCAGGGTTTGCTCAGGATTTTCTTTCGCATTCTTTCCGCAGCTAAACAGGGCGATTCGGTGAAAAACATGTTGAAATAAAAACCTCCGAAAAAGAATCGTCAGTCACATTCATTCAAAACAAATCCTGATATTCTTGGTGATTTTTTGTTGGTGAGAAATCCCATCAGAGTGTTTTGGTCTGGAATCTGGTAATCACCCAATGTCAACCGAAATTCGTCCGCACCACTTTTTTTCTGGATAATTCTTTACTCTCAAAAAACATCACCAAAAACCAATTAGGTTTTACTACACCAAGGTAATAATTTGCATGGAACGTGGAAATACCCCCTTGGAAAGGAAGAAACATCTATAAACCACAATTTTTTAGGGGCCATGTTAATTTTTCAGGGCGTCTACGAACTGCCATGATGAACGAAAGCACATCCCTGCAAATGAAAATCATTCACTTATCCAATCTATCCAATAAGAAGTTTCCACGTTGAATTTTGGAGATGTTCTTCTCTTGATGGACAAAATCGGACAATTTGAGTTCAAATGGTCAAAACATGTGGGTTTTGGGTGATTCATATACCATGTATATGTACTATATGAAATGAAATATCACTGGTGCAGGATTTCGTCCATCAACCGTGTGGATGGGTACGTAAACAGTTCTTTCAACTAATTCCCACTGGTTTAGTGGGATTTTCTGCTGTCCGGCAGCATCAAAACAAATCACCTGACAAACACACCGCATTTCCAAGAAACAAATCCTCAAGCCATCTGGGCAAATTACTACAAATTCGGAAACCTGAAAATACACCCCCTGAAACTAACATACTCTAGCACCTGAAAAATGGTGGAAGAAAATTGTTCTATCGATTTCATCCCTTTTGGGTTTTCATGAAAAACGCTCAATGACAACGCTGTCCTGGAAGACTCCTACTTACAAAAGTGGCTTGATCCACCACACTAATCTGTGACATCGCAAGATCATATAAAATCTATCTCGACAAACCGGTGCTTGCGAACAATGAATGTCCCTTTATTACATCACTATAAAAGGTTGAAAAAAGAAAACATGGTTTGTTACTTAAGCAGCCAGGCCCCTTTTTCAGGGTGATGTATAGCAAGACTCCTAACAGGGGCATACATAGCAAACCCTGTAAAAAGTGCTAAAAAAACACAATAATTCACCCGAATCGTTGGGGCATTTGAGGGGATTCCCGGACTACCTGCCTTTTGCAGGCTTCCGCAACTGTCCATATCATGATTCCACTGGTCGCACAGGTTTTCCCCAGTTATCCAGTCAACTTTCCCCCAAAAAGCCCACCAGGATGGCAATCCTGAATCCTGCAGCCCCAATTTACCCCGAAGATTTTCATAAGAATCCCCCCTTGGGGATTAGGAGATACCCAAGGAACGAGTCCATATCCCACCTTTGGAAAAAGAAAAACCATCGACTTGTGCCTCTTTGTTCAAAGACTTTACAACTTAAAAACACCAAGTCAATTGATGTCAGATTCAGCTTCCCCAGCTCCCAGCTTCACATTTTCCCAAGTCAAAGGGAAGAGACTCTGGATGTAGGATGCACCATTTCTCCTTCGACACTTCAAAAGACTTGGCCGTGGGCCAAACTGTTTTCCTGACGAGAACAGAGTGGTCAAAACAACATGGCAGGTTACAGGTTGCGAGCATCAAAAAGATCTAGATGTCGTGTATGTTTCTCAAAATTAGCCCCCCACTTTTGCTATTAAACTGAGAGATTTTAGGGCCTCTCCAATGGACTTTGAGACGTGATCTGCCTATCATGTATACAATACATGCATGACATAACATGTATGATAACTATATATATATATAAATCCGAATTCCTTGTCGTAGTTGTACTGAACATTCAAGGAGTCCAATACGAATTGCAGGGAGTCCAAGACGACCCCCATAATCGAAAACTCCGCATTGATCATGTGCGAGGTCCTGTGACATGCTCTCGGGAAAGTAGTACGGAGATTGATAATTTCCAAAAGAAATCTCCTTTTCAAGGAGTCCAATTTCAGCTTGCATGTTAGTTTTGGGGGGTGTCCCTGTAATATATTGAACCTGGGAAGGGACCAAGTCGACAAACAGAAAGCTGCCAACAACGACCAGAAACCTCATTTTGGGTGAAGCTTTGAAGGCGATCGTGGACTCTCCGATGGAAAGATTAACTGAAAATGACGATTTCCAATAGGAATCTCCTCTTCCATTGGGTCCATTTTCAGGTTCCATGCTAGTTTTTGGGGTGTATGGCCTCCTACCAAAAGTTTCAGGTTCAAATTATGGCTCGGTGAGAAGATCTTTCTTTTCTGCATCAGTTTTTCAGATTCAATGCTCTAACTCAGCACCATTTGTGGGGGCCCCATGTTCTGCGTAAAATCACATGAACCTCACACCCCTACAGCCGAGACAGGTTGCCCTTGGCGGTAGTACGGAGTCGTGTCACCTTGTACCAAGCTCCTTGGGTGCGGGGTGACACATGACTAAGGACGTGGGGTCCTCTCCCACCGATACTCATGCCAGTGACCACCGGATCCTTACATGTTACGGGAAGGGGGGAGCATCCTGAATTCTACGGATTCGATCCGATCAGTTTAGAAGGCTTCTTCTATAGAAGCTTATTGTACTCGCCATGTGACTGGGTAGCGAAGTGACCAGGAATTTTGGGCACTGCTCACCTGATCTCATGTGAAGCAATAAAAAACCAACAGTGACGTTTGTGGGCTTAAAGTCATGAAAACCAGGCTGGCTAAGAAGGAAAGTTGTCTAAGCGGCCTGTCAAACATAGTGGAACTGTTGCTGTGCAGAAAGCGTCTGATACGAAAACAGCAACAGCAAAGCTATCATCCCCAAACAATTATGATATTCTTTGTTACACAAAAAGCATCCCACGTATGTTTAATAGTCATGCTTTACACTCGATGTTGGAGAAACCTAGGCCCTAACAGCTGAAACCATCAATAAATACCTCAACATAAACAGGATGTTAATCTTCCAAACATCATTTTTTATCCATTCTTGGCTTCCAGCGACTTTCCTTATACACCCTCAAAGATGAAAAATGGAACTTAGGACAGCCCAAGTGTCAGGTTGGTCTTTTTCAGCTCCCGGACCTCCTCTGGTTGGGAAGTTTTGAAAGACATGATTTCGCCCCCGCTTGGAGGTTTGGGACCTTTTTGATGCTTTTTTGGTGACTAGATTTCAGGTCATGATGCATAAAATCAAGACTTGTTGACTGTGCCAACTATCATGGATATTGGGATGTCTCTCAAAAGTTTTGGGCTCCAAAGACAAGGTTTTCTGATAAGGATTAAGGGAGACATTCCGGTAGAGTTTTTGGTAGTGGCATTTTGGGAGGTTTAAGTTGTTGACCCAAACATTGCCACCAGCAAAGGCTGGAAAATCGAGCCCTCCTGATATTTCTTGGAAAGATTGGTTTTTTCAACTAGCTCTGTTAGTTCACTGGAGAGTGCTCTTGATGCTGTCGACCAAACACGAGGATTTTCCAGCCAGCTATATTGGATGATAGCAGAACCAAGTGGGCGGTGGTTATTTCACCCAATAGGACCTAGTCCCAAACGTTGGAGAAGAAATCAAGTTGCTCACTCGATGCTTTCATGTGATTTCAATTTCGGAATCCGACGGTTTCTTGAAAACTTGACAAGGAGTCCATAATGACAATTTGAAATTGTCAATATCGCATGACATGGACGCTGTCTGTGGGTCATATTGCAACGATGTATTTTGCATGGGAAAACGCAAATGGCTTTGATTTGTATACCTTTGTGCAAAACATGAGGAACAACGCCGCTTTTCACCGCAGGTTTTCTGTGGCGTGCCACAGCTGCAAGGAAAGGATCCACCGTTCAAGAAATCTGCAGTTCCAAGGGGTTGGAATCCAACTAACAGAGCAGCCAGGTGAATCAAAGGGTGAATTATGACGTGACATCAGGTGTCATAAATCATGAAACCCCAAAAGATCCCAAAGAACTAGTGTAGGATTGGGGAGGCCTGGCTGACTAGCCTCTAATTTTGATTCTTTGCCTTTAGCTCCGCATTTAGTGAGGGGAAATACGTCATTTCCGCCTCCTTCGCTCATATTTCAGAAATTTTGGTTACCAAAGTTTCATTCCATTCACCCATGAGTTGATTCAGGTTTTCACAAGGTTTTGCCTCCTGAAATCCCCTGAAATTTGTTGCCAAAACCACAATGGAAGAGATAGAAGTGACCGGCAGAAAGCATAGCAAGTGATTCCACAAAAACTGCTGTGATTTCAAGGTGTATCAGTGTATCAATGAAGAAAAAATTGCAAAATCAATGGTTTCATCTATTTCCCCAAGGATTCTTGGAAAAATTGTGGTTTCTCAACTTGTGTGCCCTGGAGGAAGAGCTAGATTCTTGGAGTGTCCTCTTCATAAACCTTCACAGTTTCCCCCAGGACCTTCTCCGATTTTCCCAGGATCTTGCCGCCCCTAACGGAAGTCTCCTCATCATAGAGATCCCACTCATCAGAAATCAGGAAATCTAAATCACTCTGCTGGAAGATTTCCTGCTTGCCCGAGCCAAGACATCAAGAAGGATTGTGAGAGAATAGATGATTGGCAAATAAATCCATCAACTAGTTGAAGTATCATGAAATATTGACATACGTAAATTGTTTCATTAATTCTGACTCTTCAATTGTTTTTCTCAGAGTTTCCCTACTATAAATCTACTATAATACCATCTATGGACTTTACGAGTTTTCGCGAGGTCGCAATCCATTCAATCTTCCCAAATAAATCAACATGGAAATTATTGGGAGCGAAAAGGTTGAGATGATAAGACCATGGAACAAATCAAATAATCTCCACTGTCTGGCTTTCCGATCATCAAATGCTGATTGGTTTTTAGAGGATTCAGATGGATTCGGGAGGCTACTCTAGAGACCAACCCAGCTGACTCATGTTGACTCACCCTTATCTTCATAATATTTCCAAACAAACATGAACTCTATACATGTATATTGACAAGCTATGGTCTATCTTCACTCTGCCCAACCGTTCTGCGCACTTTTTGCTCCAAAAGTGGTTGTGTTCCGAACGTTTGGCTTCATGCATAAAAAGGCATCTTCGAAGGTGTCACACTTTCTCAGCTACTGTATAAAGAGGAAGCCAGTCAATGCAACTCCAGAGATGATTGAATGAAACATGTTGCCTCCAGTCCAGTCTCCAGGGAATTGAAGAGGTGGGTAGGGGAGACTTGAGCATTGAAAGGGATAGATGGGGCATAGATTGATTGCACCACCTTGCAAAAGTCGCATGCTGTGAATTGACAAGCTATGGTCTATCTTCACTCTGCCCAACCGTTCTGCGCACTTTTTGCTCCAAAAGTGGTTGTGTTCCGGTAAAAGCAATCACAAACATCAGCTTCAATGCCCCACCCAAGATCGCTATCATCACCCATTGGAATTTGTAAATCCAGATAAGATCGGGGTGTAGCTAGTCTGGTTGTTGGAGGCGGGTTATTCATGTAATTGACCCTTCTTGCATCCACAATGAGTCTGACCCATTCCGGGGTTTTCTTCTTAACACAGAAGATTCCAACACGTTCTCGGATATGTGTCCGAAAACTGACAAGTCCTTGGTTGGCCAACCTCACCATCAATCTCACAAGTTCAGATTTTGAATGACGCAACACAGGGTCCCAATACGGTTGGATATCACAAGGACCCTCCTCTGAAATGGCCTGGCGACTCTTCACAACAAAAGTGTCAGACCTCTCCAGCAAGGCTCGTGTGTGAGAAGGGAGAACTTCGGCTAAAGGACGAGGGTGAAGATCAGAGTGCAGAACTTTGACTTTCTCAAAGGAATAAGTAGCCAGGTTATTCGGCTCCTCCATGTAGAGGTCATTGGATCCCCCCAGGCTTTTCAAAGCGGCCTCACCATCAAGTGCTTCGGGAACGGGACCGGCTTCATCCAGACAACTGCAAATCCGGTCTCTGCAAGCACAAGTTGTGGTTCATTAGGAGGGACCCCATGGAGCTTAGCTTCTATACGTGAATTCGAATCATGCAGGACAAGGCTGTTCAACGCTGCGGCTGCCCAAAAACCTCGCCGTGGAACATCCACATTTCGATCCTCCGAAAGTTGTTGAACCCATGAAGGTGAAATGGGGTAAAGGTCGCCATGTGAACGATATGATGCCCAGCGACCGCCACTGTGTGATGGTCCTCTCAACGTCATCCCAGTGACCAAGACAACGCTGAGGTCGAAACAAAACTAAGCAGCTCCTGCGCCTGCAGCACCTCCGCTGCTGGTGCCGGGCTTTGCCTTAGGTTTTGGCCTCCTCCTCCTCCAGCCACCAACTGCCTCTGGATCATCAACTGCTGAACCTTTGCCTTTGGAAGCCAAACTGCTTTCCTCCTTGAAGAGACGTGCCTGTTTCTGAATGTTGGCACGTTCCTTGAGCTTTTCTGTCACCCACGAGTCTAAGGCTCTTGCGTTGGCTGATCCACCATCCGAAATTGCAGCTTCGAGCAGAACATCAAGCCCAGCAAACTCTGGATTGGTGGGGCATCTGGAAACTGCAACCTCAAGTTGAACCAACCGACGAACCAAAAGTTCACAGGATAGAAGGTTCGTGACATCAAGTTGGTCACGACATATGGCAACCCTCAACACTTCAAGGAGGTTCTTGTGCTCGTGTACCACTGAGCTGTGAACGTTGACTCCACTATGTTTGATCCATTGGAAATGATAGCCAGTCAAATCATTGGTGCTTTCACGGACCGATGTCAAAAATTCCAGGGTGGCCCTTGGCCCTGAAAAACTCCAATCATCAAAAGACGTCTGACGAAAGAGCGGCATTGCATCGGCCAGCGCAATGAAGCGCCGTTTTTGTCCATCTCGATGATCACCAATGTTGCGGAGGTCCCCCAAAGCCTCTCGGGCTTTCTCAGAGAAACCGGAGGCTTCCTTCTGCGGTACTTCCTGAATGCCTTCAATGACACCTTGGTACTCAAACAGACCCCGGCTACCCAGAGTCACTGCCTGATCAAGGTGGTCTTGAGGCACAACTTTCCCGAGATGTTCTGAGGATGGATCACTGAAGATCCAGATCAGGGCTTCAAACTCTTCCATGTCTTGGTCCCCCAACACGATATGCATCATCTTTGCTCTCCTTTTGAATCCTTCAAGCTCATTCTTGGTCAAAGGGTCGAATGCATAGATGTTGTTGGCGAGATCTGCAGGAAATCTGGACCTACGTCCCAAAACCACGTGCCTCTGCTGTGTCAAATCTAATGTGACAAGCTCATGGTCAGGAGTAAGTCCAATCCATTTGCCTGGACCAAGCTTCGTCAACAAAATCCGATGATGCTCCGTCAGATTGTTCGGATCTGCATCGAAGTGGACTAAGACCTGTGGTTCTGCTATGTCAAGGGTCATCCCATCATCGTTCATCGCTGCTTACCTCGCCCAAATGTCGAAGGGCGCTGAGGCCCTTTGACGTTCGGTTGTGTCTGTAGTGCAATTGGTCCGTTCTCGTCAGAGTCACTGGATCCTCCGGTATCAGCAACCACAGACACAGCCGGACGTCTCGGCCGGACAAATCGATTGATCAGCAGAGAGAGTAGGATGACACAGAAGATGACCAGAAAGATAGCGTTCCCAGTATTCTGAGTTCTATGCTGTGATTCGCACCTCTCCAAAAGAGTACCGTACCCCTTCAGGATTTGTTCAGTACGATGAATCTCAGCTTGCAAAGTACCCACTTCAGAACTAAGATGCGTGATGAGCCTAGTTGCTCTGTTCTCTTCCCAGAATGATCTGACAAAATGCGTCACAAGCCAGGAAAGGTGAATCACTGCATCTCTCATGGAAAATAGGACTACCTTTGAGACTTGAGCATTGAAAGGGATAGATGGGGCATAGATTGATTGCACCACCTTGCAAAAGTCGCATGCTGTGAATACTATCATAATATTACTTATGAGTTATTGCTGTATATATCTATATACTTCACCTTTAGTGACCTAAATTGTCAGGGGAGTTTGAGTCAGGTTTTCCGATGTGTTTTCCCTACACATGATTGATCAATGGCGTTTCCAAGTGGATGCGCTCTGTTAAGCGGTGAACTTCTCAACTGCCACTCCCATCACTCTCACCATGACTGCATTGGGAATGGGGAGTGGATTTCTCTTTACATGTTTCACAAATTTGGCCAACCCAAACTCACAGCCGGTACAAAATTGCACCAAAACAACAAACACATTGCAATGAATTTCCACTTTTTGTTCACAACAGATAGCACCCTTCCATGTCCGATGACTCTGGAAGACCTGCTCCATGTCGCTTTGTGCAATAAAAGCTTGTTGTGCCAAGTCTGTTACGTCGTTCACTACCTTGGCGCGGGTTAGGGGATCACTCGAAGTAAAGTAATTTTTGAGGTATGAATCTGAAAATCACAGGTCTGCCAGGCTAGATTAGAATGTTAACCATTCCCCCAAACATCACCCCCGAACTACCTCCGAAGGAAATAAGATCTTCTTTTTTGGGATTATAGACGACCATAGTATCCCGGATGATAATTTCATAAGGTCTTATTAAGGCCCACAACATCATCTTCCTCTCTTCCTGATTTTTCTGAAAACCTGAGGTGGCAAAACACATCCGCCGGCTGAATGGAGGAATACTTGCGATGACCTATACATTTCAGGTCACTGCTTTTGGAACCAATCTTCAGCCATACAGCATCTGGGAAAGGGCCGAGAACAAGTATAGGTTGTGAATGTCTCTAAACGGGAAATGTTTCGCCAAAGCATTAAATTGGTTGGAGAGAGGCTTAGCACTTTTCTGCGGGGGGAAAGCAATTGCCAAACAATTGAGACAATAACAGGATCATCTTTCTCAATTCAGGACAAACATCTACGAAGAGTGAACGCAAGCTGCGCATTGATGGTGAAAGTTACTCTACTGACATGCTTTGTTTTTGATCCATAGTCCAAGGTAAAAAGCATGTCCTAAACATCAACCTGAGAAGGGGCTGATGGCGCTCCACTTTGGCATTCAACTTTTTGCTCTGGCTGCTTCAAGGTTTATTTACCATCATATTATCATTACAGAACCCGGTATCAACATAATATGCATATACGTATAAATATATAGAGTCTAGAGTATATTCGACCTTTGTAGATGGCAGGCCATTGAGACAAAAACCGCATTGTAATCTGGGAACCACCTTCTGAAGTTCGATGCCAAAGTTGGACTTCCCCCCCTTCACCTCTGGGTGTGTTTGGTTTTGTGTTAGCCTTCAACTTTTTGTTGGCCACTTTGCATCTCCAAGGTGCTTTGGTTGAGGCTGACGTCATCTTCTTCATCTCACTCCGACTCACTGAGTGGTTTTTCACACGACTTCCTGTAGAAAGGCTTCAGGTTGTGGAAGTGATGCGGACGTCAAAGCAGGGAAATCATGTTTCTTAGGCGGTATATTCAATGGAGGCAAGGCATTCAAGAGTGCCCTGGAAAAGGGATGGCAAGATTTTCCGTAAGAATCCTATGAACTCAAAATGGGATTCAAACCCAACCAATCTTTTTGTAGGGAAGGGGTTTGATTCTTCGGATTCTGTGTGTGTGTGTAACCCTATAGCGCTGTGTATGGATTTGAAGAATTGTCTGGGTAAATGGGAATGTTGTTCTATGTTCCCAGTTTGACTATCCCCGTCACTTCAAACTGTCAACTTCCCACCAACCTCGTGTGGAAACATTGCGGAGCGGAAGATCGCCAGCGACTTCCGCTTCGTAGACTTCTCGGAGTCTCTCTTGGAGCACCTGGTCATCAACGTCATCGGCAAAGGTGGGAAGGTGCCAAG
>OMLO01005862.1_pt1 | contig 10330 bp, 5 predicted proteins | sample 1674811 | NCBI WGS metagenome assembly OMLO01 (sample SAMN06265003, study PRJEB25207) | coral metagenome | isolation source: Coral host | place: Mexico:La Bocana,Puerto Morelos, Mexico | collected 2008-11-13
CATGGTTCTCCGAGCACCCCGACCTCTCTCGTGCCCAATCTTCTTTCACTACCCCCTTAAACGTATTACTCAGTAGAGACTGGGTGCAAGTCGTAACCTTACCATCATCAAATTCTTCAATGTTCAGCTTGCTTATCCTAAAAAATAAAAGACATAATGAAGCTGAGTAAGTCAAGCTTAACTTAACTCAGCTGAAAGAAGTCCTGACCATACTTACATGTTATCTACTTCCTCTGGACTGAGGTAAAGATATTTAAAATCTTCGGCAAAGTTAATGATCTAAACGAAAACAGAAGCATTCGTGAAAATGGGAACTGGTCACGATTTGAAATGGAAATAAAATCACTCAAGAAAAGATCTTCTGAGGATTTACCTCGTCTCTTGAAATCACTCCATCTTCATTTCTGTCCCAATTAAAGAAATTCCCGGCAGATCCACTTGCGTTTCCTTAAACGTGGTCAAAATAAACGTGAAACGTCTTCAAGGACTGCCCTGTATTTTTTATATTTAATGCACGGGGGATCGGACTTGGTGGTAGCAAACGTTTCTTGTAGATTTTGAGTTCTATCGACATAAAAATAAACTTCTCCTCCTTAAATTCTACAAACACGAACTTCAACGGACGAATTAAATAATACCTTCTAGCTATTGAGAAAACATCTAGTTTAGTTTTTTAAAGGATTTGTAGATATTTTTAAGAAATACAGAATTTAGATTACCTCGAACCACTTCTTTGCTTTTCTCGAGTTCTTCGTCAAGATGAAGATCACTCCCTCGAAGACCAACCTTTTCGGCCAAACTAATGATGTGATTGCATTCACTTTCGTCCAGAAAATCGGGTATTTCTAACAGAAAAAGAGATAAAGAAAATTATTCATTTCATAAGTAGCCAAAAGGGGCTCTCTCCAAGTAGACCCTTTTTGGTGCAATTGTTTTGAAAATAAAAATAAAAATGGTTTGGACTGACGGACCCAGTTCTTTGCAAAAGAAAAATTAAGAAAATGCTTAATTAATTCCTGAATACATTTTTGGGTGTTCCCAGGTTTAATACCTTTCACTTAAACAAAGTATTTCATTTCATTTTACATTAACCCTAATAAAGACGTCTTCCAACACTTTTTGGAGTGAGCTGTGAACTAGGAACCCGGCCTACTGTTAAATTATCTTTTTTATATATATATATAAACTGTCTGTCGTCTTTTTGATGTCAATCCGGATTCATGATATCATCTAGATTTAATTCCAAACTAAACTCACAATTTTATTATGCTTTTTGTTCATCGTAGTGTTTTGAATATAAATTTCGCATCGACACTGATAGAAGTTAACTCAGAGAGACATCTAATTAAATGTACAGTCTTTAGTTTCATATATACTGGGTTCAAACTATAGCAAGTGCGTGTGGAATCAACCGCTAGCTTTTCCTTGATCAAAAACTAATTCAACAGAACTAAGTTCTTTTGCATCATACCAACAGAGACTTGACTTTTCCTCCAGCTAAAAAAATATGTTAAATGCCTGACTTACCAAATAACGGAGGCTTCGAGGCGAGCGTTATCATCTTAAAACTCCTTCCTGGTTCGAGCTCAAGCTCTCTGACGTGACCTTTCTACGTCAATGCCGGAAAAATATAATTAAACCAAAGTCCACGGGTTAAAAGATGATAGCCAATTTCCAGGGTTTTTAAAATAATTTGTTATAGGCTGCTCAAGATACTCAAGACGCAGATCAAATATATGGTATTTCATATACTCACTTATATTCTTCACCATCTACGGGTATATTACGAAATCACAATGCGACCAGCTCCCAGTTGGTTTGATAGCTCAGCTTGTATAGCACTGCATCGGTATCGCAGAGGTCATGCATTGGTTCGAATCCCGTTGAAGCCTGAATTTTTTCCAGGCTTAATTTTGTTTCATTACGTTATATATTCACATATTTCTCTGCAGTTCAAATATACTTCATATATTCCCTTTAGTGACTTTTTGTTCTATATGGTTCAACCACAAAGCTTATCTCGTTCCCAGGGCCTTTCCGACTTAGACGAATGATCTGAGAACAAGCCGTTTACTTCTCTTAATAGAGAAGCTAAGCATGACGTTTACGGCAAACGGCAAAAACGAAACTTTTGTCGTCTCTCTTCAGCTGTGTGTAGAGTAGAGCGAAATTATTTGTATTTGCAATTAGAAGTAGGAGACGTTATCACATTTTCGTGGGCTTTATTTACGGATTAGAAGAAAAGAACTGAAAATCAGAAGTTGTTTTTACCGTTTGCCGTTAACGTCATGCTTATAACCGCTCTAATCTTAACCTGTTTGTTGATTCTATGGAAATATAATCTACTTTGGTTGTTGAAATTTTTTTAAAAACGTGGTTTGGTTTGGGTTTAGGATTAAATCGTTACTTCAAGTATTATAATAAAAAAATAGAATAAAAAAAAACCCAGGAAATTGAGTAAATTTGGTCTAGCTGAATCCAAACCATTACAAAACCTGCAAACGTTTTTTCAAGCAGTCAACAAGACTTTACCACCGGTTAAGTGTACCTTTTAATACTGCCTAAGTAACGGGTTTCTTATTTCAGCCGTTGAAAGTTCCTTTTGTTATTTAACAGGTAACCACGTGCTTTACATTTTGATTTCGATTCCGCTTGGTAAGTCAAAGTGGCGTCGTTGTTTTATGTTGCATGGCAGCAAGCGCCGCGAATAAGCTGGATCAAGAATTAAATATAAGATGTAGCTAATGAAATGAAGGTCTTATGAAGGACGATATGAAATAACCCAACTGTAAGCTTCACATTTAGAGTGCGACATTTAGGAATTGAATTTATTACCCTGCTACTCCATACATCCTTCCTGACACTTACATTTTTTGTTGCTTTAACTATAGAAAATCACTTATAAATTTTACCAGCATATGTACCTTGATAGGTTCCCATCTGTACAGCCTTGACTCATCGTCATTTGGAGTACATGGTCCTTGATCTTTCTCTCTAAAACAAACGCCATTGTCACAAGATTTGTCGAGTCGTTTCTGTGCGCTGCTTTGCGCAGGTTGCCTTAAAACGATGGTAAAAATAGCAAAGAAAAGCAGGAGCCTTCTTTTCTCCATAAGAAATTTCAGTTGTATTATTTGCTGCTAAGGTCACTTCAAAGTTCCCACAAAAGTCCTATCGATCCGTGTTGTTCGTTGGGAGTTTCACATGTAGCTGGAAGGTTGCTTTAGTTTTATAGTTTTATTAATTATTTATTCCTTTCAAACTGTTTACCAGACAACAGCTTGTGTCCTTTGATTCCCAGGGTTCTTTCGATTGATCAAATGGGCAGTACCAAAGTAAAAAGGAAAGAAAACATTAACGTGAGAAAATGATAAGTAGTCGCAAGAAGCTGCAAGTTAAACTGGCGTAGAGACTTGGGTTAGGTGGCCAAACGAACTCCCATGTTTCCTTGAAAGTACACGGAAGTCTGAAAAAAAAAACATTTTAAGGCTACGGGCTTAGCCCCGCGAGGTCAATATCTTGTGTTTTATTGGCTAGCTCGTTGTTAAAACAACGAACGGACGTCACTCAACCTGCGTTGACCTGGGTTGGGTGGCCAAAGTTGTGAAAAACGTGCGTCGACTTGACCAAAGTTGAGCGCAAGTATAAAGTTAATGCAAATGCACACAAGGCCTGGCAAATAGACTCATGTAAGTTTTCAATTTTCTACTTGCAAGACCGTTTGTTTTTTGGACTGTCTTCTGGCTTAAGTAATAAAACCACATGCAGTGTGGTGTTGCTATACAATTTACCTAGTCCAACTCTTATCATTGTTTTAACCAACCAGAGGAAAGACTGCAAACCTAGCTGTACCAATCAAATGTTTGCAAAATAAAAATGAGTTGACAAATATTTTTATAACACAGCTTATTTCTCGAAACAGCGGAGTTATTTACGTGAAAAGTTATATCTCATTATTGCCAAGGGAAAATCAGTGGAATGAAAAACTACACAAGTAAACAGAGGTAAACATTCTTATTTAGAAACAAGTTTATTTAATTCTATTTGTCAGTTAAACTATCATTACTTCATTGCAAGTTATTCCCTCTTTCAGAACTTGCTTATGATCAACACACGAAATTCTGTTCACAAAGTGGGGAAAGTAAACCGTAAATCACAACGACAATGCCATTCGGCGTTTCGTCATTTCTTCAACTATTAATTTGTGATTTTAAAAATGTTAGAAAAATAGAAAATATCTTAAATTTATCTTGGTTTGGTCAGTATCAGTATAATTTTAACATGTATTTTAAGTGAGCTAGCGGTGATCAGAAATTAGTTTTGCTAGCTCTATAGCTTAAACCCTTATCAGGTCATTCCAAAATGCCATCTCATTTTTTTTCTATTAAATTATGCCTATAGTCAGTATGCTACAAATTTTAGTGAGCTTACTAAAATGATTTAATCTCGTTGTCAAATAATGCTAGCAGTGATAAGAAATTAGTTTTGCTTGCTCCATATTATAAACATTGCAATATTACACCTAAGTTTCTTTTTTTTATCAAATTATACCTTCTTCTTCTTTGATTTCAAAATTACTTTTAATATGCGCCAGAGAGGCATCCGGAGCTGTAATCCAGTTATTGGCAATCCATTTGAAACCTTTTTTCACCCCACACCCTCCGTGTAGAGTGTAGTCGTCCCTCTCTCCCAACCAGCCAGTCTCTTCGTCGACAAAGTGATTGTACCACATGATCGCCTTGCCTCGCTTTGGTGTAACGACCAGTTTGCCATCATGGCAGAATTCCATTAGGTTGAATTTGTCTTCGTTCATGGTTTTTATATACAACTTTAAAAGAAAAATGATAAATAGATATTGTTATGTTTAACTGTAAAAAGAGAGGACGTTTTTCATTTTTTTGTGTGAGGTTGTCAATGGACAACGGACACTTTTAAAGTATAGATCAGATGCCTTGTGCAACTGTGACGCGATGTATCTTTTGTTGATCACCAACTGCATTTTAGATCATTACAACATGGCTACGAAAGGCTGATCGTGAATGACTTCAAGTCATTATAATGTATTTGACTGTTAGCCTTAAGCTCCAGTAATCCTGGGACCTTGTGAGATCAGATAACGTGTTACAGACTTAATTACCGTTTGATCGAATGTTTCATTGTCAGCGACTGGAAAAGCAGTTTCTCCACCTTCTTCGACATCATTTAAGTAATATAATATAGTAATGTACCTGTAAAAAGAATAAGAACCAAGAGTTCCAGAGCTTTTGCTAATTGTAAGATTGGTAGTTTAATAGATACCGTTCAAAAAACAACATGTAACTTAGAATTGTGGGCCTCTTAATAAATATTGCAGGTTTAATTAATTCTAAGGAATGAGATTGGTGATGATATGCAAATTAATCTGATAACTATCAAAAGATAATGCGATGGTTATCTGTGGTTGTCAGGAAGCAAGAATAAAGAAATGTATGTGGGTATTGATAAAAATATCCAGCGGGCCGCTGACCTGCATAGCCTGCAGGCAGGCAACTTGGTAACGTTTTGGTGACAGCACTTGAGGTGTGAATGGCTGGCTATTGGTTGTGCGTCATGATGTACATTGTAATGTCCGGTCGCATCGTACTTGACAACCTAAGAGTAAATGATGCCACATTTAAATTCAGTGGAGAACTAGAAGGTTTGGTTATCACCGATATTACGACACGACTCTTTAAACTAAGTTATTATCATTGTTCTTTTTGTTTCAGTGTATAGGCTTCAATGAGTAAATCAACCATGCTGAACCAGCTGTCTTAGGCAGTCCAATAAAAATTAGTAAAAAAAATCGTTCTCTTGGTTCGGGAAGGAAATAAAATAAATAATTGATTTAAAACTTAGAAGACGGAAAGAAAAGCTTAAGATTCAAATTCCTTACTTGTAGAGGCTCGCTGCCACGAATGATGCGATCAGATAATTTGGTTAGTTTCTTTATTCTGTGGAAACAAATTAAATGCTTATATGAGTCTTTTTAGAAGTTTTGCTTAGAGCGATCTAAATTAAAGCTGTTCAGTTAGGCTGTCAGATGTCATTAATATTCTTCATAACGTTTTAGAAGAATAGTCCATGGATTTTCAGATGCAAATTTCTAAACCCATTCTATCTACAGTCAAAGACCATAAGAGAGAACATTGTGCTGCTTTTGCTTGTGTAAAATCATTGAAAAGTGGAGTGGGTTTTTCCGTGCGGACCATCTCACGATGCGGCGAATGTGTTAGGTTCGTGCACGGGGATCAAAGAGAATCTCCATGGGCGCATAACGTCGATTTTAAGGCCAAACGAAAGGGCAAATTTAAAACCTTACGGTAATGCTCACCTCGCTCGCAGTCTTTGCATGACTTTATCAGCTAACTTTCCCTGATGTAACCAGGTTTGGTTGCTGTTCCTTTCTCTGTGAATTGGTGAGGATTCTTTCAGCTTGTTCATGTAGTCGTCCATGGCAGCTGTTGGGAGTTTTCGAAACTCTTGGAAAGTCACTTTGCCTGCAAATAATTGATTACTGGATCATCAATCATCTGTAGAGGGTTACAACATAATGTCGAAAAAGACGCGATTGCGTGTGGATATCGATGAATTCGGAAACTTGACCTTGTTATGAGGTAAAGAAAGATAGGAAAGAATCCTGAACCCTAATTTATCAATTTTTATGTTTGAACGGCACTTTGCACTAGTCTTTAAATATAGAGGTCCTCCTCCTCATAAGAGGCCTTGTTTATCACCTGCCTATAATCTAGCTTAGCCTCAGGATATTAAAACTGAAATAATAATCAAACATACCATCATCGAATGCTTTGATCTTCAGTTTAGCTATCCTGCAAAGTTCAAATTGAATGTGTTATCTACCAGAGTTTTATTGATATAATATTACAAATTATATGATCTTTGGGTTTATAGAGAATAAATACATATACGGTACACTAGCCACACCTGAGGCAAGTCAAAGGTTTGTGCAAACTTGCTACGTCACTATTCTTGAATCTCCCAACTCAAGAGAGTATGATACAGTTGTCTATACTATAAACAGTCACAAAATTTCAATTTGAAGTATTTTTACGTACTATAGCTCGCACCAAATAGACTCGAAGCGCAGGTAGAAGTGATTTGCGAGTCATATTAAAAACTCTTGATATTCATCGTAATCTTCAACCGGTGAGATCACCAAAATCGTTGTACGTGTAGCCAGTGTGTACTAGAGCGAAATGGTGAACGAGGCGAACGAATGAGGTAGCTATGTGATAAACGTAGAAGAAGGAACGAGATCTGTGTTGGAGCAATGCTGTAAGACACCATGTCCAGGAAGGAAGTTTTGATCTTTACAGCGTTTTTTGTAAGCAGACACGGAGGAACCGTTAGGTTATTGTTGGGTGGCGGATTTATAATCTGTTCCTTTTTTAAGAATTGATTTCCCCTTATTTCCATTCACTAGTTTCCACTTACATTTCATCGACTTCTTGTGAACTCATGTAAAGAAATTTATACTTCTTTGAAAAGTGGATAATCTGAAAAAAAAAACAATGTGTAAAGATTTTTGTGAGCAGATGATTTACATACATTCAGCTTGCAAGTGCAGACTTTTAAGGCTTTTAAGCTTTTTAAAATTGCAGGCTCTTCTCTTTCGTTAAGAAGTGAGAGCCGAAGAAACTATTTTTTTCTGGAAAGTGGTAAAAGATAACAATACATAAAACATGCGCATACACATAAATCACATGAAAAACTTGGACACCTCGTCTTTTGTAATCTCCTTGTCTTGATTTTTGTCCCAGCTTAGATATATTCCGGCAGCTCCAATTGCGTGTCCTAAGCAGAAAAACAAATTAACTGTGAACTTATCACTTGACAAATCGGAAATGCTGTAATTCTGATATTGCACTGTTGGTCATTTGTACTTGTAAATTATTACTCTGGCCGTGTGTGGGAGAAACCCTTGTCTTCCAAGTTCAGCCTCTTCTATCTGAGAACCTGACCTCGGGGAGACAGTGAGTGGGGTTTGCCCTACTATTAAGAACTTGAATTCCATTTGGAGAACGCTTTTCTAGGATGATATCACGATTGTGTACAACGACATACAGAAGTTTCAAACTATCATAATAGATGTAATTTCGTTATATCAGCTAAGTTACATTTTCAAGTTGGTTGATATAACCAAATTACCTCGTTACCCCGACCGACGCAGCACCACAGTTTCTTTAGAAACTTTAACCCTTATCATAATAGATGCATCGATCAGTCGCAGTTGGTTGGTTTAAAATTGTGAACAATATATTATCAGATGGCTAATGACGCCATTTATGTTATCGGTTGTTTACTCGTCGATAATTATGTTTTTAGGCCGAATGTTTCAAAGAAAACGGGAGAATATCAGTGAAAAAAAAACCTAAAAGCTGAGGCTAGATACAAGACCTATCATGGTACCTTTCACGTCTTTCTTGTGCTGTTCCTGAAACTCATCTGAGTGCATGTAGCTGTTCTCGAGACCAAACATTTCAGCGAGGTCGATAATGCGCTCTGATTCATCGTCACTCAAAAAATCGGGAAGCTCTGCAAAAAAGCAGACACTCAATGGTTATAATCACCAAAGGGCGAGGAATGACATTAATTTTTGTAGATAAACATTACAGGGGAAATATGCATGATATAACTTGTTAAGTTAAAAAAAATGTTTCATATTTCAAGGTATGACGAGTTGACAAGGCTGAGTACTATGTAATCGCGCTTAGGGTCTTGAGGTCATGTGAAAAGAAGTTTTACAGTGTATATAACTCAGTCGCAAAATGAAACGCACCAAACAATTGTTTTACTATGGTTGCCATGGCAACTAAAACAAATAAACGTCTGTTTTCTAGGGAAACGAAATTGATTTAGCATACTATAGAGTTCGTAGGCTGCCGGCAGAGATTTAATTTAGCTATGATTGCGATTTGACCGATCCGCCTATCATTCTGACAAGATAAAGAACAGCAACTTTCTCAGATGGACAATTCCTTACCAAATATTGGAGGTTTGGACGCTAGTGTTATCATCTTGTATTTTTTCCCAGGTTCCAGTTCTAACTCTCTCACGTGACCTTTCTGTCAGTAAAGAACAACAACAAAAAAAATAACAATGATATTCGCGCGGCGGCCATTTTTTCTCGCAGTTTTTTTCGCGACACGCACGACGGTGTAAGCGAGAGAGGGACTACTCGTAGTTTGGTAAAATCTCGGTTAAGAACAATTTCTAGTTAGTGTGTTAGATCCCCAATTACGTTTTGAGACGATTCTTGATCATATACCGGCTGCAAAGGAGAGAAATCGAAAACTCCTTGAAAGCTCACTGACTACCTGTTCTTCAGCTTGTGTAAATAAGTCGATGGTCATAATTCACATCCTGTTTTGTCTTTATTTTTCTCCACATTTCCTAAGATCTCTTTCCGCCTGTCTATGTACTCCAGTTCATAGTTCACTTCCGGTAGTACACTGTATATATAAAGTGATCTGATTCAAGTAACTGTTAAAGCAGTTGCAATGATTGAAATTAAATCGCCGCGGTGAATTAAGGATTTCTAAAAGTGGTTATCTTCTCCTTGAATAGAGCTGGCCGGAGCTAGCCTTCCCTACCTAACCCACTTCGCACTATGATATCTTTTACTTAAGTGACTGATCTAACTGATCTTACCTTGACTGGATCCCATCTGAAAAGGCGTTGTTCGTCGTCGGTGACAACACACGGCCCTTGATCAACCTTTCTTGAACACACTCCATTTTCACAAGACATGTTGATTGGGCCTCCAACATAACAGCTTACAAATCCAAGCAAGGCCGACAAAATCGAAATCAAACCAATCCCAAGAATCATGTTGTTAAAATCGTAGCTATATGTTTTCTCAGACTCGGATAATATAAATTTTCGTAGATTTATTGTTATTCCCTTTAAATTCAATAATCTTTGTGAGACTGTGGTTAATAATTAAAACTTCATGTCTGGTAAAACGTTGAAGTTTCAAGCCAAGCTCAATATCTTAATTCTCTTTACTCATTTCCACATTTTCTTTCAATTTTAGTTTTGAGAAATTAGTAGTATATCAAGGCAGAAATCGGATTTAGTTTGATGACTATCTTTGTTCTCCCCACCTCTCTACTGGACAATTTATCGATGCCATTAGGAGAAACATGATGTTGGTCAGTAAAGGACAAAAGTGTGTCAAGGTTTTTCAACTAGATATAAACAAGCTTTTTGAGACTAAACGGTCTCTTTGCTTCTATCAATAAACTTGTTCTTCTCCTTAAGTAAAAACGATTAGTCATTGGCGAGGTAA
>OMLO01005863.1_pt1 | contig 10330 bp, 8 predicted proteins | sample 1674811 | NCBI WGS metagenome assembly OMLO01 (sample SAMN06265003, study PRJEB25207) | coral metagenome | isolation source: Coral host | place: Mexico:La Bocana,Puerto Morelos, Mexico | collected 2008-11-13
CTGCAGTGTGAACGGCTAGTTTAATTAAACCTGTTTATCAAAACATGTTTAAGCTTTGGTGTGAACGGGGTATAAGACTAGACCGCAAACTTGTGGTTGCAAGAACTTCAACGCTGCAAGATGCTGCTAGAAGACGAAGGTGACGAAATGCAACCTCCTGGTTGCAAGTACCTGACACCTCCGTGTGTGCTTGCTCGACCGTGCTTGCTTGCTTGCTTGCTCGACCGTGCACACCTAGTTAAGTTTCGTGAAATCGAGAATGCTTTGCCGATTACAAACACATTTCTTACTTTTTCAGCAAATATTCTTTGTCCTTGTATGTATACACCTGGGGACTCCTAGGCTGCCTCCTCAGGTTTTGGCCTCTGGGCCAAAACCCTGCGGGGGCAATAACATCGTAAACGTAAATATAAATAATCCCCAGGATAAGCCCTTTCCCGTAGCTGTGGTGTTAGATATCTTCAATATCTCTAAAACAGACTCTAGTGTCTTTGTTTGCTGATCTTGAAAATATTTCATTGCAGATACAATGCTAAGAGGCGTCACTGGCGTCGAACCAAGTTGGGACTGTAGAAGAAACCAGTACTTCATGATGGAATTGTTTTAAAGCGGCACCAGTCAGCATTGATGCAGTCATGTTATGTTTCTGTACAAAAAGCCATTAAAACTTGTTAAATCATTTTAGTTTGTTAATTACTGTCTAGTGCATTTTTAAAATGGATTGTCAGTTCCTTACAGGGGAGAATATTATTACATGGGTATCGTCAATAACCCACTTATTACATGGCTAGCTCCATGAGCGAGCAAGATAATCTGAATCCTGCCCTGTGTTTGACCATTCCAAGCAGGCAAGGTCATGCTATCTTGTCTATTTGGAATTGTCTGCTGTGTCCCACAAGAATGTTATTTGTCCATGTATTAAATTCTTTATTTACCAAGCTTGTTTGGTCAAATGGCTGGATATTGGTGTCATTCTTTTTTTGGACCATAAACACAGAAAACTTGAACGCGGCCTGACAATGTCCAGCCATCTTGACTTAACACACGCTCAATATGCCTTATTTATTATATGACTAGCTCTGCAAGCGGGCAAGATGAGCCGAATCTCGCGCTGTGATTGGCTGCCCGAGCGGGCAAGATGGATCTATCTTGCCCGCTCAGGATACGGGCTTTGTCCCGCAAGTATAATTTATCATGTTTTGGTGTTTTATCCCATATAATTAATCCTTTATTGACCAAGCTTGTTCAGTCAAGATGGCTGGATATTGGCCTTGTCCTTTTTTTGCGTGTTTATGGACCTTGACTTCGTCTCGGTCCATAAACACGCAAAAAAAGAACTTGGCCAATATCCAGCCATCTTGACCTAATGCTTGGCCAATAACCCATACTTCTGGCATATTTTGGCTTCCGATTCTAATTGTTTTGTGTGAGCTGAAAAGCCAAACATCTGACCAAAATTTATTTACAACAACTTGAAATTTTATCTATTTTATAATTTTTTTTAGAATACTAGATTCAAAAAGAATTTTTGTTTTTAATAAATAAACTTAAAGTAGTATGGAGTGATACCGGTAGTACATATAAAACAAGTAATCAATGCACACTGTTGGCTGTATATAAAGAGGCAGTCAGTTATAACAACCTTTTTTGGCCAACTGATACATTAATCAGTTCTTGAGAAAAAAATAGAGAAAAATGGTAATTACCGGTATATGAATGCCATAAAAAATGGGGTCAATCCAATTGTACTGTGTGATGTCCATACTAAAAAAACTTCAGGGAGATGGTAAATACTTTGCCAGTAAGTTCCTCAAGGCATTTAATTAGGCATGAAAGTCAAGCATAGAATGGTTATTGGTGGAATTGACTAGTATATAAATATAGAGATTTAGCCAAGGGATGCTCCTGGACCAGGTTGTTCAAAGCCCGATTAAGGTAGCCCAGGGTAAGTGAAAAATTTGATTTTGATTTGAGTTCCTTTTGATTGTAACTTGCAATCAGGTTTTCTGTAAATTGTTTGGCCTTCTGTTTTGAGTTTGAATAATCTCAAAATACACAAAAGCAGTGAAAAAAATTACTTTGCATACACGAAAAAAATTATTCTTCAGTTCATTAACTTGCTTCCGAACAACCCGGCCTGTTAACAACAAGTTGACCTGACATGTGCCCGCAATCCAATTGAAAGCCAGCACTTGTTCAGCAGTCCACATAAAAGAAAAACATGTGACCTTGATGAGCTCTAACCTTCATCCTGTAATACAGTATGATTATGTAACAGCAGATACTTTGTTTTGAGTTGATTTTCAATTGACATTAACTTGGATGTCCAGTATCAAAAAAGGACACTGTAAACTAAGGCTGTATGGCTCTGTTAACCCATTAGCTGAAGTATGGCCGCCATCTTACATGACTCTGTCATCGTTGCCATCATGCGTACCTGCCCACGAGCAATACAGTTAAAGACAATAACCATGAGAAAATTAATTTATGGGTTTCTTTTGCTTTCCTATAGGGGTATGGGGCTCCACTTAACAGCCCTCTGAGCTGCCTTGGCCCCACTATAACAGTAAATATCTGTCCAGAAAACATGTCCATGTCCATGTCCATGCCAACCCCATGGAAGGTCATAATTTTCAAATTTTCTGAAGGATTTGGAGAGTCTCAAGATCTAAAACATTTAAATGACAGCTCTGAAGCATCACGTCATGTGCTTTGGTACAAAACTGAACTTGGGTGTCAAGGCAACATTATCATAGTCAAAGTCTGTGTCTAGTGTAAATGGTTGCACTTCATCGCTATCAACATCTTCCTGTGAATAAAAAGAACTACTTTAATCATGTGTATATGGTATAGATGTAATTATCACTAACAACAGTGGGCTTGTTGTATAGAGTGAAAATATGTAATACTGCGAATTTGCCTTCTGTATTATTTTAGTCTGTCCAGAGACTGTCTAGACTGACTGGGAACTGTACTTGCAACTCAATAGCTCTCTGCACGCCAAGAAAAAAAAAAGACTGCTCTCAGTCTTATAACTGTGTATTTTCTGTTATGCATTTTCAAGATTTCTGGCAATAAATTGACTGTGGAGAAATTGACATGGCGAGAAAACAGAAGAATGGAGTAGGAAATAGCTGAAAAGTGGAATTTAATAGATACTTAATGTCTAAAAATTATAAAAAAGTATAAAAATTGGAGAGATAATAATGAATTATTATGCAGCACCTGAATGAGATTATTCTGATCACCATTCTTTTCACTGCAGTTATTGATTCTGGTGGAAATTTGAAGTTGTCTTATGTTGGGACTTACAACTGCTTCACATGCACAGCTGGTATCTATAGATATGAAAGAAAATCAAATGGACAAGATCTTTAAATAGTATGGTAGTTGAACATGACTCATTATCAAAGTGTATTCCATGTAATGCAAAAGAGACGTCATATAATCATGTTTTGTTTTTTTGTGCCTTTCACTAGTTGAAAGAGAAAGTAGAAAGAGAACAGAGGCCTTTTGTTTTCGGGCTTTTGAAACTGTTTTGTTGACTGCATTTCTTACTCTATTCCTGTTTATTCTACAGTTACTGTAAATGTTTTGGTTTAGAAAATGGTAACCTGTCAGTAGCTTGTTGGAAACCAGTTGGTAACCTGTCAGCTGACAGTTGACCAACAGTCAGTTCCGGGAGCTCTTCTTCACAATACTGAACTTTCAGCAACCATCCGCATGGACACTACCTGTTGTTTTAAACTATCAGGGACACATTTTCAATCTTCTTTTGTGACAATTAGACATGTAAGATATATTATTATTGACAAAAGATACATGTATAACTTACTAGTAGAACACTGACACGCTCACATTTGCCCACTTTACCTTGTTGTCCAGCCATTTCATGATCATCGACCTCTCCAGGAAGGGTTGATACATCTGCTACATACATAAAATAATTAGTATTCAGTGGTGAAATTCAAACTTACATTTCTCTTTTAAATTCTGGGCATGAAGAAACCACAAGCTACTGGTAAAATAAAAGCATATTTACATAGTTAATCCCTAGGGTAGAATTCCCATATAAAAAGGACTAGGGTGTTCATTGGAAATTTTGAAATAAACCCTTTTTTGTGGGTGTGGCTTGAAATTATCACACAAAGAGGTACCAATACTGAAACACCACATTAACAGCTGTTAGTCATTATTTTGCCAGCTGCTCTATACCCTTAAAGGTTCTGGCAAAGCTTCCAGTGTGGACCTTTTGAGGCTAAACACCCTAAGAGGCTCCCAAACTACATTTTTAACCCCTAAAACGTCTGACAAACACCCCTGTCCTTCTTTATATGGGAATCCCCCCTTGGGTTAAATCATTATCAATACATGCAAGACATTTGATTTGGGCACAGAGCCTTACAGTGTTTGCAAGGAAAATGAAACAGTCAATAATTTAGTCTGAATAAAAAAATATTGGTGTACCTGAAAGATAACAAATTTCTAATTCTTTGGCTGCTTTCAGGCTTCCATCATCTAAGTCAACCTTATGATATGAATTGTTAGTGCTAGATTCTTCTACTTCCTGATTCTTTGAGGGCTTACTGATTGACAGAACTGAAGGAGAATAGTTAGATGAGAGAATGTCATCATCTGGTAAAGAGTGGAGCTTCTTGTTGTTGTCTTCACCCTCATAATCACCATCATCATCATCATCATCACTTACTTCATCTTCACAGTCAACAAAATTATCAACCTGAAAATAGAAGTATTTATTATAAGAAACAAAGGCAAAGTTATTTTTTGGTCTATGACACAAACTATTTTAATCAAAATATCCTGTAACAAAAAAGTTGAAGTACCTGAAGAACTGCTCCCCTAGACGTTTCCGCTGTTCGCATGAGGATAGGGACAGCTGTTGAACCAGGTCCTAACACCTATAATATTGCACAAATTATTAAATTACCAAGTACATAGAATTAACAAATGAAATTTTTATTTCACTTTTGGATACATCTGATTTTCAAACACTAATTGAGGAATAGAGGTTTGAAATGAAGAATTAAATGAAAATCTCAATAATCAGGTACAAATACTTAAAAGTAAACACTGGACAAGCTACATCCTGTACTCTACAAAAGATCCTCATTCAAATGATATTGAATTAGCAATACTGATAATTTATAAGACAATATTACAGCAAGGACACTAGCACCACAAACACAACATAATTTTCTTGGTACATTCTTTTTAGTGACTTTTGAATGAAGGCTTCTCATATGATGTATAAGATCTAGTTACATGTAGCATTTTAAGGTGCAAAACCTTGCTTATGTGATTAGAGCCCTCATCATTAGAGTCACTAACAAGGTGTTAAATAACGTGACATGTCCATACATTAATTTCTTATATTTTTTTAAAAACAGAAAGTCTATTAGGCTTTGTATGCATGACACTTACTTCTTCCGGTATGTTGTCATTTTCTATTTCCCGACTCTTTTGTAAGAGTGTAGTCTGGAGACCAACATCATTACTTGCCCCTGTCAAGTTCTTTTCAGGACTTGGTAAGCCATTCTGGGTAATACTGTTAGTGTGACAACTGTGAGAACTGTGAGCTTTCATTCCATTGACATCATCTGCCAGGATGTCGCAAGTAAAAAGTATTAGGTTACTTTCGCACTTTATAAATAAAAGGTAACTTAAAGGTGAAGTCAGCATATGAGCCAATCAAGTGGTCTGGCATCAGGAGTTTATCCCGGTTTTTGTAGCATCAAGTGACTATAGAGGAGTATCTCTTCTTCCCGCTGGATGAGATGCTAGTCCATTGCACCTATGTTCAGCTACCAATTAGTAGTACTTATTTAAGCACCTGGGTGGAGAAAGGTAAATTATGTGCCAGTAAAGTGGCTTGCCCAATTACACAGCGCAGTGTCCCAAGCTAGGGCTCGAACCTGGACTGCACGGTCCGGAGATGGGTGTACTAACCATGAGCCCACTGTCCCGCTAAAGTAACATTATAAAACGTATTTTAAAAATTCCTTATCCCAATCATGGATAGTAAAGAGACTGGTCTCTTTACTATCCATGTCCCAATTGAGAATCATGGGTTAATTCGTGATCAGGGAATTTTTAAAAGGCAGCTGATTTGAGATTATCAGAAGTAGCAATCGATGAGTCTTTACTTATTCCATACAATTATAAAATGAAAGTTCATTTCAATCATCAATACATATGCTTTAATATAAGCTCACATTGCATTGTAACGTTAATCTCATGTAGCTTACATGAGTCACAGTTGTTCATGAAGAGGAAGGTCACGCATCCTTACCTTTCGTCAAGAACATAAAGCCCTGCACAAATTCCTCATAAGATTGCTGTTCTTTATTAAATACTTCGTCAAGTGCATCTTTTGCGTACTGATCAAGATCTGCAGATTGCTCGTCGCTTCTTGTGCCTTCACCTTTCGCCATGTTTGTTTGTGTCCGTCTGTAAACTAGTTCTCAGTCTCTCTCCACCGTGTAACTAAGCACCGGTGGAAAACATACCACGACGGCGGGAAGATGGTGAGATTTTTCCCTTTTTCACGATATATTTTCGAAGCTAATGCATGTCTAGTTCTTGCACTGAATATTATTGTTGCTGCTACAGTTAGAGATAACCTAATTCAGATTTTACAAAGGAAGATGACGAGCTAAACGTTCTTTGCATGTACATTTCGAGTGTTGAAAACAATGCTAGAAAATTGTGCAGTCTTACTTTATATTATAACGAAAACGTAGAATTGACCTGAACTACCTCTTAATTGCCATATTTCCTGTACAAAAGATGTTTGATATGGTCTATATAATATGGAGTATGGTTTACGTACGTGTATGCTATCTAGCCATAGATGTTTTAAATATGTATGTCTGGATAGCATGCATGTATGTAAGCTAAAAAGGCATGCATGTATGAAAGCTTAAAGCTTACTTTAATTATTTAATAAGCTTGAACTTTAATTTTATATAATTAACTTAGTTAATGCATCAATTCAAACATCAAAATCCAGCCCCGTGGGTATATCCCAGGCACTTGAGGGGTTGATGTGCTCTGGAGATTAGTGATTGAGATTGGGGTGGACAATTTGACATCATACGGGAGGTGTAGGGTGGAATTTGTCTTAAAGTCATGTGAATAAGAGGACATCAGGAGACAACCATATTCTTTGTATTGTTGTGGCTCACAAAAATTAGGCCTTTGAAAGATAGGTTTGTTTTTTGGAGGTAAGTATATATACATGTACACATATAAACAGTCTTGCGTTTGAAAATTTATTCACGTTTATGCTTGGGACAGTCAGTAGATGTTCAAGTTGTGTGTTTCAGGATAAGTTTTTTTCGTTACTCATGTGGGTATGTCTTGGGGGGCAGTTTTTGATCACCTAGTATACATGTAATTATTACCCAAAGGTGGGACATTTTTAAGGAGAAATTCATTCAAAAATTGGCACTTTTTTCTTTTTTGACTACATAAAGCCAGTACAATGATTCGCCACTTGCCAAAATTTCAGCTCCCAAAGTTCTTCCAAACTCTATGAAATCCTTGTCTAAAGTAGCACAAAAACAACTTGGAGTAACTTAGCAGCCAGGCGATGTATGCGATGTATGCATGACAGCAAAGAACTCAGCATGAAGTCTGGTGGGAAGTTTGTTGTTTCTGCCTGACATGTTTTCCTGGCCATGCTTTTTTGTGTAGGTTCAGATTGACCTCAAGGTCAGGCGAAATGACCATGGTCTCCATTAGTTCTCGTAGCTCAGTGGATAGAGCACCCACCTGATGTTTGGGACATTGTGGGTTTAATTGCTGTCAGATACTTGGGTTTTTCCTTTGTCCGATGCCCGGGTCATATTGATCAATGCACCTTTCACATAATGAATGCTGTACATCACATTGCCTTGATATGAAGAAATTTTATACGTTACATGTACTACCAATAAATTATATATTTTCCTTCTAATGCTTATTGTAGCCTCCTAAACAAGCTGCTAAAGGAAAGAAGAGCCCCAAATTATCAAAAGCAGAGAAGGAAAAATTGAAAAAAGAAGAAGCGGAGAGGAAGGCACGAGAAGAGGGTGAGCTCAAGATGTTCTACCTTTGTTTGTTTAATTAAAGCGAATTATTTGGTATGTGATACGCCTCTTGTGCTTCTGATAATCATTGCAAAACATAGCTGACAATGGCTTATAGGACGTAACCTAAAGGTAGCTCTGTTGGTTTTTTTTAGAGGAGGCTAGGCTCCAAGCTGAACAGGAACAAAGGGAACGAGAAGAAAGAGAGAGGCAGGAAAGAGAAGAAAGGGAAAGACTTAGACAGCAGGTTAGTTGTCAATCCATTACCAACCCTCATGTTGTTTTTACAACATCCTTATGTCCCTGAGAACTCATCGATCTTTACAGGTCTGGCTCCAGTTGTTTGAAGGCTGGAGAACTCTATGTACGAGATAAGTTGCTATCCAGTGCCTGGATAAGTGTTAACAAAACAAACCGTGCTATTCACTGGAAAGGGATTTATCCAGTGGATAGTGTTATCCACCTTTTGAACAACCCAGGTCAGGATCTTAAAGGATTCTCACAGGATCCTATAAGTTCTTTTATAATAGGATCCTAAGACTTCATGTCCATTTAAAGGTCTATTTAGGATGATTCCCATAGGGACCCTTCAGATGGTTCAGGACCAATATTTAGAAGATGAGGGAAGGATATACACAATATTTATTCAAGCTGGAACAAATAACGTTGTAAGATCTTTAGTATTTTAAGTTACATTCACTGCATTTAACGTTTAAGATCTTATTGTAGGAGAGTGCAAGGCACCAGGCCGAGGTAGATGAACTCAAAGAAACAATTGAAAATAATGCACAGCAGCTTAAAAGCCTGGCAGACAGTGAGCGTGCAAAGGCTAAGGTTGGTTGTGGTGAAATTTAATTTCTGCAATATTGTAAGTTGTATATATATGGAGAATAGAAAGGTTCATCAAACAGTGCAAGAAAATTATCAATGCCGATTTGTATACATGTTGCATTTTTTGGCTAAGTATTGAAGGCAAGTAGGAGCTATTGGTTTGCCTAAAAAACAAACTATAAGTTTCCACTTGCTAACCTTACTTTGTCTACCAAAACATAAAACGACTGTGGCAAATCTTCTTCACCTGCTATATCAACAATGTTCTAACCATTTGACAGAAAGTCCACTTGCACGAGGCATCAAATAGAATCAGAAACAGGCAATTGATTTCTCAGTTTTCACATATTGTCCCCAACAGCACATGCTATGTATGGTCTTGCAATCATTTGGCACGCTGATACTCTTCTCCAGTCCAATAACAGCACATTGGGGAGATCTGTTCACAAGCATCGCTGGGGTTGCTTGTCATGCCAACCACTGGCACATATCTTTGATAATCCTAGTCAATGCGTTTTAACAGCTATGTACTAGATGGGTCTAAAAAATTCCATGCGACGTAAGCTTTTTTTGGGAATTAAGAGCAACTAATTTTACCGTACATCAGAAGGTAATTAAATTCCTGTTTGTATGTTTGTAGTGGGAAAGGTACATGCTTTGTGACGGAAACCCTGATCCACTTAACACATGCGAGCTCAACACTTACATGAACCTCTTACGAGATGATAAAGAATACAAGTCTGTTCCAGTTATACTCAAAGAAAGTGAAGGCACTTTGAAGGTATTTGAAATCAGGACTCAACAAAACTTGAATTCCAGCTTGCCTTTGGGACAAGTAGCTCTCAAATTTTGTTAGTCATGGGCAATCCCTAGTTTTCTCCTTAAATGATTTAGTTTGCAGAGGGCTTGTGTAATCCTCTGCACATCAAACAAGTGAGAATGAAAAGTTACCTCCCCAGGAGGAAAATCTACCTGTCCTGGATGACCGGACAGCACTTTTTGTAAGTGCTGCCGAAATGTTAAATAAAATAAATAAAATTCTTCCTTCTCACTGGTTAAACTCACATTCAATAATGTAATAATAGTATTTTTCCATCTGTAAAACTAACATAGCATCATTGGAAATGGGAATATTTATTTATTCAAATAATAATAATAATAGTTTACAGTATTCACAAATCGAAAGAAAGAAAGTGAAAAGAAGATAAAGGAGGTTGTCCCTTTCTAGTTTATCTCCTGAGATAATTGAATATAAATTTAACTTGTTTGGTATAAATTGCATTTTTTGTTGTTATAGTCAGAAAACAATGTTATTAATAAAAATTAATATTTTTTATTAAAGTGCCTATGAAGTAAAAAATAATTGCTGCTGATTTGAAAGGCTTTTCAAAGCAAAGAAGAATGGCGTT
>OMLO01005864.1_pt1 | contig 10330 bp, 7 predicted proteins | sample 1674811 | NCBI WGS metagenome assembly OMLO01 (sample SAMN06265003, study PRJEB25207) | coral metagenome | isolation source: Coral host | place: Mexico:La Bocana,Puerto Morelos, Mexico | collected 2008-11-13
TATTTGCAATAACTCAATTCCTAAGGACAGAAACATCAATATTTGAATAGCCCTCAAACAATGAAATAAAATCAAATTCTCATTTGAAAAAGCTAATTATAGTTATTTATCTGTACAGTACTGTGTACATGATACATTCAGTTTTTTTTTTGTTACAACTCATTACAGCCATAGAAATCCAAATAGCTCAAGTGTAAATTACCAGTAATGATTACTGTTAAATTCATGTATTACAATCTTTTTGGCCACCATTGTAATAACATGACCATTTCAAATATCCTGAGTTGTCTTAAAAAGGTTAATTTGTTTGTTTTTAACGACAGAAATAGTTTTTTAGAATCATACAGTGTATTGTGTAGACACATGTTTAACAATTTGGTTGATTGTAAAGATTTTAATTCTGCCTTTCTGTTCACACAGGGACCACCAGGCACTGGTAAGACAGTGACGTCAGCAAGTGTTGTGTATCATCTGGCCAAACAAAACAATGGGTAAGTGTTCAATCAACATTAAGCTAGCTTTCATAAAATTCCTTTATGGCACGTAACAAACCACTTAAAATTCACCAAGGCAAATTCATCTGCAGCCATTTACATGACATTCATTTTGGGTACGGCACACCTAAATTTTGGCACGCAGGCCAATGATATATGTAGGGCATGGCCGGCATGCTGAAAAATTCAGGTGGGCTGAGACCACCTCAGGAGGTAACAATGGCGTTGAGGTCGGTGTACTGAAACTTCAAAACAATAGGCCATACAATTGCTTATTGTACTTGAGAATCTGCCATTTTTTTTTTTGAAGTCATATGTGAACCGCTGTCATCTATGGGCAGCAAATCACAAATTTAACAGTGCTTTTCTTGTTTCAGGGGAGCCTTTCAGTAATCAACATGAAAAAAAACTTGTCAGTGTTGTACCTAAAATGAATGTTTTGTAAATTTGCCTTTAACCACAGTGGTTTATGCTAGGATTAACTAGTTTTAATTTTGGTTCCCTTGTAGTCAAGTGCTTGTCTGTGCTCCAAGTAACATTGCTGTAGATCAGCTGACAGAAAAGATACACAAGACAGGACTCAAGGTACAGTGTTCTTTATTCATTTACTTTTGACATCCACCGGTTACATCTGCTGGCAGTCCATCCTTCTAATCTTAAAATGATTGCCTGGTGCTTTTGCATTGAAATTCTCCCCTGCTATGTGCCCCACTGCCTATCAACTTTTAAAAAAGTCTTGTTCAGTATTGGACTCAAAAGAATGATGAACATAGAAGACAAGTCTATATTAATTCACAATTCCAACACCCACAATGTGATGCTGCCAGGTTGAACTGTACTGATATTTATGCCACAAATTGTCTGGGTTTATTCAGGGGAATCAACTTCAACTATTATATTGTATGTGAAAATAGGTTGTCAGACTGTGTGCCAAGAGCAGGGAGGCCATTGACTCTCCAGTAGCATTCCTTGCACTGCACAACCAAGTACGTAACATGGACAGTGTTCCAGAATTGCAAAAGCTACAGCAACTCAAAGATGAGCAGGGTGAGCTGTCAGCTGCTGATGAGAAGAGATACAGAACTCTGAAGAGGAACTGTGAGCGAGACTTGCTACAGGTCAGTTCATTCATTCATTTTTTGTCATATAAGTACATTTTAAACTATGTTGAACAAAGCCTAACCACTGCTACTTTTCATTTTATTATGCTAACTGCCATGTCTATTGTAAAAAAAGACTGATTTTATATTAAAACTGATGCTTGTTTCCTTCAGCATGCAGATGTGATCTGTACCACTTGTGTGGGTGCTGGTGACCCTCGCCTGTCTAAGTTCAGGTTTCGCACTGTACTGATTGACGAGTCAACCCAGGCAACTGAACCTGAATGCATGGTACCTGTCATACTTGGTTGCAAACAGGTCAGTCAATTTAATACTGATTACTCACTAATGCTACATATGGATCACAAAAATTACACCACCTTTGCTAAGAGTCTGGTACACTTCATGGAAGACAACAAGTCACTGGAATGATAAATGTTATTGTGACATGTCTAGCCTTTGTGCTTGATTTTAGGAAATTATGAGAACTTGACACTGCTTGGGTTAGCAATGTATGTACAACAGCCATATGAAACCTGCTGTTGTAAACCTGTAATACTCAAGTGCTACTCTTGCATCTTTTCAAAATAAAAACACTGCATACAGCTACTTTGATCATAACAGCATTCTAAGAACAAGTATGCACAATAACAGTATAAGATCCACTTATCTCTGAGCTGTCCATGTGTACTATCATTTATATTGTTTGAACATTGTTTTCTACAGCTGATCCTTGTTGGAGATCACTGTCAGCTGGGTCCTGTCGTGATGTGCAAGAAAGCAGCCAAGTAAGTACTGGTTCTTTAAGATTGCAGTTAGTTCTGCTGTAAACAGTTTTCATAGCATTCAGCAACAGCTGCTCTTGAGAGAACTGTGAGAGAATTCCATCACAGGTTTAAATTTGTAGTTGTCTTGTGATGTGACATGTGACTTGTGTTTGACATTCTTCAGTGCTGGGCTGTCGCAGTCGCTGTTTGAACGTCTGGTGGTTCTTGGAATCCGTCCCATTCGTTTGCAAGTGCAGTATCGTATGCACCCCTCCCTCAGTGAGTTCCCATCCAATTTGTTCTATGATGGAACTCTTCAGAATGGAGTTACTGTTGGTAAGTGCAAGCTGTAAATCAATATTTTGTGCATGTACATGATTGAATTATTTTTATTTCTCTTCTTACAATTTGAATACATATTGTTAAAAATTAAATATGTGGAAGGTGTTAAATAGAGTATACTAATTATATAATTATGCCCTCTAATTGAATACATTTATTTCTGAAAAAAAAAGAGAACTAGCACAAGAGAGGGAGGAGTGTTTGTATTCAGCCTGTTTTCACTTATGGGTTTTGCTTGGTTGAGTAAAGCCAGCGAAATTATTCCTAAACTATTAGAAGTATGAATCAACTTGTTTTATTGTACAAATTGTACACAGCAAATACAGGGGTTTTCATTTGATGGTTTAACAAAGTGTACATGAAGTCACATTTCAACTCATCACCAACGGATGACCTTGGGAACTGGTTGTCAAAATGGAATGGTAGTGTAGTTTGACATTCCTGCATTTTTGTTTCCTCCAGCTGAACGTCAGCAGTCTGGAATTGACTTTCCATGGCCTGTTCCTGACAAGCCAATGTTCTTCTATGCCACCATGGGCCAAGAGGAAATTGCCTCCTCTGGAACATCCTACCTCAACAGGTTAACATTTTGATTGTTAATGAATCTTTTTTTTGTGTGTTTTTTGTCGACTCTTATACTCAAAGGCGAGTTGAACTTAATACATGTAAACATTGAAAGCTATGTAGTTTTCACTATAAGTTACATGCCTGATTGCTCGTCTCCTAAATAAACTTATTTTTTACAACAGCAAAATATCTATCATTGAAAACTTGCCACAAAGAAACGTAACAAGAATATTTAAACAAATATGCTCGGATATGTTTGTGGACAGTTTTCCAAGAGGGTGGCTTGAGGAAAACTGTGAGCTTTGAGGAACAGATTATGTCCAAGTACAAATACCGGAGCATATTTTGCGCCAAATAGAGACTATTGTGTTTATTATCCTTCAAAGAATTTTTTGCAACACACGCGGTTTTAAAAATTACGAAATATCACTCGGATATTCCCCAGTTTTTGCTGGGGAATATTTAGTAACGTGACACGTTTAGACCAATCGCATGTGAACGAAAATATTTGATGGATTGTAATGTCTGAATGGTTCTTATATGTCTATGAGCAATCTATAAACAAGAGTTGTTTCCTCTAAAGGACTGAAGCAGCCAATGTAGAGAAGATTGCCACCCGATTCCTTCGCGCTGGAGTGAAACCGGAGCAGATTGGAGTGATCACTCCATATGAAGGCCAGAGAGCCTATCTTGTGCAGTACATGCAGTTTAGTGGATCTCTTCATGCCAACCTGTACTTGGTAAATGAATCATTGCAACTTACTCTAATATGAATGCTTGTTTTTGTACTTCAAAGAAATAATTATACACATATTGCTGATTTTCATTTGTGATAACAGGAAATTGAAGTAGCCAGTGTTGATGCTTTTCAAGGACGAGAGAAGGACTACATTATCCTATCGTGTGTCCGATCCAATGAACACCAGGTACACATTGTGTGTTGATCTCCATATCCCTTACTTGTGGATTGAATCCTTTGAATGCTCCATGTTTGAAGTTTTTAACTGCTTTAAATGCAGTTTTTTTTTCTGTACCTCTTTTCGAACCCTAGGCTTTGAAGTACCATCCCAACTTTATTGGTGATTTCTTTTTTTCTAAGGGGAAGGTGTTTATCACTCTTGGTAACATGGTATGTTCTTTTCTGTTTGTTTTCAGGGTATTGGTTTCTTGAATGACCCAAGACGTTTGAATGTGGCCTTAACCCGAGCCAGGTAAGTCTTCCTTTAGTTTGAAGGCAGAACTGTGTACATCATATTAGTACAAAATGCCCAGTTGTTTACACGAGTTTATTTCCGCTGCAGGTATGGAATTATCGTCATTGGCAATCCCAAGATTTTGTCCAGGGTAAGTTTTTACAAGGAAAACTAAATTGTTTTTACTTTCACTACAAGAAAAGAAAGACATGATCATAACATTTAAGCATATCCCAGTGCACTGACAACAAATGAAACCTTCTGAGTATCGAAGAGTCCTCCCCAATGCTTTGATTTATCGGGACATTATCACCTTCAAATTAGCTTGGTTGTCTGCATACCTGGCAAGGGGACAGATGTTGTTGAGATGTGGGAAAATGCTAACATTAGGCGTGTTCCTTTGTACAGAAAAAAACCTGAATCATAATCAGTTGACTGTATTGTAATTTCTGTAGCAACCTCTTTGGAATCACCTGTTGAACTACTACAAGGAAAACAAGACGTTGATGGAAGGTAAGTTTGAACTTAACCTTACTGTGGTTATCACTGTTCGTTAAATCTTTTTTTCCAACATGCTGCAAGGAAACAGGAATTTGAGCTTTATGGGTTTTTTATGTTTTGCAGGTCCCCTGAACAATTTGAAAGAAAGCATGATTCAGTTTAGCAAGCCAAGGAAGCTTGTGAACCGCACCAATCCAGTAAGCTATTTTCTACACCTTTTTAAATGGCTACACCTTCTTCCTTCGTGTTGGAATATTAAGAGTGTAATTATGCCTATAATGACAGTAGATGTCTAACCAGACTTGCGTCAGGAAAGTAAAAGAAAATAGTTGTCACAAACGCACCATGTAATTAACATACATACAAATTAGTGTTCTTTGAAATTACCGCCACTTACATTAATGCCAATATTCGAAAATCACATTCTTCATGTATCGTTCATCTCATACTTCCCAAGTTAGCTGAGATGCAGTAACTAAAAAATGCCTCGATGGCATTTTCATTTAAGAGATTCCCGCCTGATATTCCATGGCACGTTTGCTTTCATTTTTTGGCTCTCGCCCCATTTTTCGCGCGGTAAAAACACCTAATTCCCCTTCCTCGTCTTTCTTTTCTCCCAAACCCCACGGAAACGCTTGCTACGCAGGCTACCTACTATTAGAATCAAAAACTCTCTTTTACACGAATTTGTCGGCATTTTACCAACAATTGTCAGACATTTCCTTGTCCCACGCTCATGTCATGTTGATTAATTCATCTTTCACATTTCATTACCGAGCTCAAAATTCACCATCTTCATTCACTATTTTTCACCTTAGGGAGGCCGTTTCATGAGTAGCACCATGTTTGATGCACGTGAAGCTCTGATCCGCGGCAGTGTCTATGACAGACAGATGCCTACAGCACCCATGGATCCTGCCGCCTTCCATGACACCTACTTCCACACTCATGACCGTCTGAGCTACATTGGAGCTGAGCGTACCATCCCACCTGCTGCTGCTGCCAGGATCCCAGTACCTGTGGGAATGTTTATTCCCCCTGTACCACCCCCACATCATTCTTACTTTGGGCAGGTTGGTCATTTAGAAGCTAACTCAAAACTTACATTTCAATATTCTTCAATAGCTTTCATTTGAACGGTGACACACTTGCGCTTGATCCAGAGACTTAAAAGTTAGAAAACATCTTGTGCAGGAATATTTAGAGTACCACATAAAAGTACTGCTCAGTACTGTACCTTTCATTTGAATGGTCACACACTTGGATTTGTTCCACACACTTAAAGGTTAGAAAAACCTCTTATGGAAAAATTAACACACCACATACAAATACAGCTTTGTAGCTTTATTTGCATGCTCTCAAACTAGGATTTCATCCACTGACCCAAAATTTCGAACTACATTACATGTTTTGAAGATCTCAAAAGTGTTCTTATGTAGTCAATCTTTCTCTATTCCTCTCTCAGCCTCTTGCTGGTCGAATGCCTCATGGTCGGCCAGTCCAGCAGCCCCGGCAGCGCAATCAGCGAAACCATCATCATCACCAGCCAATGGCATACGCGCCTCACATGCCAGCCAGCCAGGCCAGTCAGGTATAGTCCTTCAACTTGTGTTTATTCTTGTAATGTTTTTCTTTGGGGAACTGAATTCGTACTGCAAGGTACAAGTTTAAATAAAATCTTGTGCGACGTTTAGAAGTAACTTTAATAAACTGTGGTTTAACCGCTGACTTGTATTTTTTCCTTCGTCACAGGATGCTTCACAGCCTCTGTCCCAGGGCCCTCTTACTCAAGGTGGTATGTCGATGAGTCAGCCCATGGCTTCACAGCCTTTGTCACAGCCAGACCTTTCTCAGGTAACATCTGGCAAAAAGTATCGTGTTTAAGGACCGTTTCCTTATGTGGGAGATGAATTAAAAGTGTCCAAGTGTCTAGGTTACTTGTGGTATAGTTGCAATTTGCAACTAAGTAATATTAAACTGTATTAAGGCGGCTCTCTTTAGTTTTACGATCGCACCCGAGCTGTGGACGAATACTCGAGCGATCTGCGGGCGCTCGAAGGCCGGGAAACGTCAGTGTTTTTCGATATTTTATCACGTCAACATGAGCACAAAAAGCAAGACTGAGAGTGAATTTTCTCGCGTTTCCTTCTGTGAAATTCCGTAAAATTTGGCAGACTGGTAGTAAATATTTTAAGTCGAAGCTCGTTTTTTCAGGGAAATCTGATTTTTGGCAGTGGTATAAGATATAAATTTGAAAAAAATCGAGAAAAGTGCCTTAACAAAAACCCACCATGGTTCGTGTTAAAATTCCGTATCCCGCTGGATGCGATGTGCTGTGAAACTTTTGGAAGATTTACAGAAGGAAATTCAAGAAAATCACAAAGAATCCCATAAAAAAAAAACTTTTTTCGGCATTTATAATTTCAAGACTAAACCCCTAAATTTTAACACAGATGATAGTAAAACACTATTTAGTCATTGCTTATTACATTTGATAAGTTTGAAAGGACCGGGTGAAAACACGATTGCAAAAACGGCATTAAAAACATAACACTTCCGCGCGCAACGCCATAAATGATTACCCTATGGAGCCACCTTAAATAGGATTACTTATTCAAGTAAAACTGATGTACTGTTGCATTTTTTTAACAGGACAGTTACTTGGGAGACGATTTCAACCTAAAATCCCAAGCTGATGCGGTGTTGTCCCAGGACTCCACCTACCAAGGGGAGAGGGGAGGTTACATGAACTCCTTACCAGACTACTCCCAGCCAAACTATGCCTCCCAGTACTGAAGTATCGGCCTCCCGGCTGATTAAGGGGCAAGTCACCATCTGGCAGCCATCCTCAAGGCAACCAGCAGGTAACGCCTTGCTAAAGCCGCACCCTTGAAATGCCCCGCACTGAGGGTGTGGCACTCGCCTAAACCTTGAAGAAAAGTGAGAGCAGAGAGAAACGAGAAAAGAAGAGAATTTTTGGCCGCTTTTACAAACGGCAGATCTTAACGGTTTTGACGCCGCAATAGAATGTGTTGAACTTAGACTTTGTTTTTAGACAGTTGTTGATCTGAGAGACAGAAAGTCTCGCTTGTTTTAAACAGGACAAACGGCTTAGATAACATGCTGTGAGATGATGCAGCATTACCTACAAGTACTAACTGAGTGATTTTTATCACCGTATGGGTGACAAATTTACACAAAAGACAGCAGAAGTCTTCTTTCCAGTGAACAGTCTTGAAGATTTGGCATTTCTTCTGCTTCATCTACTTATCCACTCTTGGCAACTAGCTCGCGCTTTGCACTCTTATTATGGAAGAGACTTGGCAATTCATAGTAAAGGCATCTGCAATGAAGTCGCAAACAACTCGACACTGGCTTCTACTTCTGTGCTTTTCCTCATAAAGAAACTACGAGGAATCTTCGAACAGTTTGAAGTTTTAGGCTTTGTTTGAAGAGTGGGAACATTTCAACTGATTTATCCAGCTTAATAGAGCTAGAATTGTTGTACGGTGGTTGGTCGTTTTCATGGAAGCCGATCGAGATTAAACTGCTATGTCTCCCTTGCAAGAAATATTACAGGTGTCCATGTCTGTTTTTTTTTGGACTTGTTTTATTAGCTTAACAGAAGACTGTTTTTTTGGACTTGTTTTATTAGCTTAACAGAAGACTGTTTTTTGGACTTGTTTTATTAGCTAAACAGAGGACTCTGGTTAGCACAAATTCAGAAAATGTCGCAGAACCCCTTACTCAAGGACTAAAGCCTTTTTTAAGTTGCGTCAGGAGGAGTAAAGTGATTCAAAACTGATAGGTCTGGGTAACAAGATGTCTATGGTTGAATTAACTAAGATGAGATGCTGAAGTTTCAAGTTGACCGGCTTCCCTGATAAGCTTCACACATCCTTTTCCTACAACTTATTGAAAAAGGCTGCACAGAAGCGAACTTTGCTTCAATTTCATTTTCTTCCTGCTTTTGCTGTCTTCAAAGAAAAGTGCATCGTCAACTTCTATTGGAATATTGGACTTTTAACTCGGTTTTGTCTCCTGAAAGGAACGATTTTTAAGATCCTGGAAACGATGGGCGTGCGTCCCGTGAAGTTCATTGAAGAGGTGTGTGTGTGTGTGTTACTGCACCCATGTCACATGTTATTGTTTTTTGATCGTAGCTTTTGAATCTTATTTGATTAGCGCTGTTTGTATTGATCGTGTTTTATCATTGCCCTGTTCAATTAATTAGACATTATTTTAGGGCATGCAGACCATATGTAATCAAACATTTATCATATTAACCAGGTTTTAGTAGAGTATTTATAATATGGATCGTTGTTATTTCGCAGTTAAACTACGAGCTCGAGTTTCCGTTAGTGAGAGCAAGTAATGTAATCGCCGTGATCTTAGCCGCACTGTCACTTATCACCTGTTAACAGACCAGAACGTTGAGAAGTTTTTCCTTTTCAAATCAGCTGTGATCATTGACGTCTTGATATTGAAAGTATAACCAATAACCTTGTTGTCTTACGTGCATCTCTAAGACTATAAAATCTACGGTAAATTTGTAATAAAGCACGGCAAATCCTTCATATCTATGCATGTATGTTAGTGAAGAAGTGTTAGAGTTTCTTGTATTGAACATCAACAGAGAAAAAGCATGCTGCTTCTAAAAAATTCATTTGGCCGTCAGTATACAAATTCCGTGTTTTACAGCACCAATTTCCTGGCTAGAATTTGAGAGAAATCAGTCCCACCATTCTTTCGCTGTTTGACTTTCCTCATATAGAGAAGTTTATCCGTTCAAACTCCCAAGATCAATAGCAAAAATTTCCATACTTATTTGAGCACGTTGGTGGATTCTACTTTGGAGAATTTGCCTTTGAATTAAGCAATTGTTGCCTCTGTAATACAGAAACTGTAACACTGTTTATTTTTTGTAGCTTAACTCTTTCCCAGTAAGAGTAAGAACTTAAGTCTTGTATTGTGCTGTAGTTTGATGTTTTGAGTCTGGCAATAAAATCTGTTGTAAAGAAGGTTCTTGAGCCTTTGTCGGGTGTCGAGTATATGTGATGCTGTTGGTTTTACTCCATTTTTGCCACTGTAAAATTTATGATACTTCTGCTTTGACATTCATTGGAGGTAAAGAGGGTTTTTGTGTACTCTCTTACCATTAGGTGTAACACATGAGCCTTGCCTATCCAGATGTTAATTCTCATTCCCCTCTATTTCATCATTGTTTTTTTAATTGTTAGACATGATTTTAGATTTCCAAACGTTCATTTTTTGGTAGCCAATTGCAGTTTCAGTGGTTCTGTTTCTAAAGGATTACGAGCCTATAGCAACGGGTTGTCTTGCTTTTCCTAGTAGAGTTTAGTCAC
>OMLO01005865.1_pt1 | contig 10329 bp, 4 predicted proteins | sample 1674811 | NCBI WGS metagenome assembly OMLO01 (sample SAMN06265003, study PRJEB25207) | coral metagenome | isolation source: Coral host | place: Mexico:La Bocana,Puerto Morelos, Mexico | collected 2008-11-13
AAAAAAAAAAAAAAAAAAAAAAAGGGCCCCGGGCGGGGGGGGGGGGGGGGGGGGGGGCTAAAGCCCCCCAGCCCCCCCGGCTCCGCCGTCCCTGAACACTCAAGGAAGACTCAGGCTTTGTTGATCGCCGTGGAACGAGAAGCTCTGTCCCAGTCTCACTCATTCGTTTCTCAGAAAATCGAAAGCGTCTGTAGTCATTTGGAAGTAATTTGCGCGGCCGCAACCCAAAATGTCAAGCGTTTTAGGCAAATGTCTGTCGAATGCGCCAAACATACAGCTTCTAGACGAAGAGCAAGCGGCAAGGAGTATTGTGGTTTCAAACATATCCCCGCAGACCACAAAGGAAGATGTTACTATTCATTTCCAACGGCAGAAGAATGGTGGAGGTGAAATCCATAGTGTACACATTCCAGAGAAAGGAACAGCCGTCATAACGTTCGAGGAAATGGAAGGTTTGTGCGTTCCTTCTCTTGTCTGGCTATTACTTGCACCAAACTGTTAGTGTGTGTATTTCGTTACTAATTATAAATTTTCAACATATTTCACTTCCGGCTTCTTTAATTAGTTTCAGTTCTGATTCAACCGGCTATTTTAATATCGAATATTCGCCATGCGTCGCATCTGAACATGCAATAAATAGCAACAGTCGCTGGCTAAAAATTCAGTGGTCGATGTCTTCTTCGGAAAAATAAAACTTGCCAGATGAAGTAAAACTTCAAGAATATTTTTCATGATAAAGGCTTGGATACGTCCGGCGGCGGTGGGCAGGTGAGGAAGGGGTGGAGGGGGGGGGTGGCGGCAGCGATGTAGTGGCAGGTTGATCTACTTTTTAAAATATGCTGTAAGAAAGCGCGTTTCAAAAACGACATTTCTATTTAACAATTAGACTATGAGATCAATAGAAAAATAGAAGGGATGCAAGGAAGGCAAATATGCTAGTTTTTCACAAAAATCAAATTTCCAAGGAGCAATTATCAGTCGGATTATTTTTAACCTTTTTAGATGAAAGGCATGAAAGCCAAATGTAAAATTTGAAAAAAAGACAAACTGTGTCTCTCAATTGTATTTTGTATGCCTACACAATCCAGGTGAAAACCACTCAATGTCATGATCCAAGTTATTTATTCTGGGATTTGTCAGGGTGAACAGAGCTCTTGTCACAAGGTTTACTGGAGAGCCTGGGTATAGGTTTGTGAAAAAACCTCAAAGCTTGAAGTCTGCCATTTTTTGTTTCTGTAAATATATTGTCTTTTGCGTATCGGCTATCGTTTGCATGGAGAAGTATTTATATATGACTGTGGACGTGTATCTGTTACAATAGCAAGATCGGCTAGGTCAAAGAATTGATACATGCCTATCGGCTATTGGTCGCTTGGAGAAGCATTTATGACCGTGGTGATGTATCCGTTAAAACAGCAAGGTCAGCTAGGTCAAAGAATTGATACAAGAGGCCCAGGAAGACGATCCAGTTAAACAGATGTAGAAATCAAGTTGTAACTTTTTTCCTTGGCTAGAGAATTTGATGGTTTTCCAAGCTTAAGTTCTTTTTGTCTTAGTCTCATTGTCTCTGTATTGTTTTACTTTGAACATACACATTGATGTTACAACTTAAAAAATTTACAACTTAATTTCTACATCTGTTTATAACTTAAACTTAAATGTAATGACAGATAAGCCCGCAGGTAGTCTAGGCTAATCTATGTAGGCCACATCTATATTTATATCATTCCACAAACACACGAGAATAAGCTAACTATCCAACTATTTCAACTAAGATTTCCAAACAGTTTTTTTACAAGCATTAGAAAATATTTTTGACTGGTTATCAGTTACATATTATTGATACTAGGGGAGCTATGACTATCAAGAGATAATGTAAATGATGGGTTGAAATTAATAAGGCACTAAATTTAAGAACTTAAGAGTCAGGGTGTGATCCCTATCATAGTGATCCCTATTTAAAAGAGTCTGAAATAACTTAACTATCTAACCGTAATCACACATTAGCTCTAGTAATAGAAACTCAATAAGAGACCAACGAATTCTCAATAATTCCCAAGGAAGGAGCTCAATTTTGTTAGCCACGCATATACGTCTTTTTATTCTTTTTATTTTTATTCTTTATAACTTGCTTGTTTACCGACGAGTAATTTTCACGGACGAGTAATTTTCCTCGGACGTTAACAATCGCGTCACATAACCAATAAGAATCGGAGAAAATAGAATGGTGAACTAAAACGCGTGATAGTTACAGTCAAAACGGCTGAAGCGTTCCCCCTAAACAATGATTAATGCTTTCATTAATCCAGAACCGCTTCGATTCTTGGCTTCAAATTTCAAATAGTCAACTGAATATTGTAATCATCCAACCGTAGCGTCCATTCGAATATCGAACGTTTATTGGGCTAATGAACAATAAATCGAACGATAGCAGGTCACGCCGTTGAGAAGTCCTGGAACGAAGGCGCCATTTCAAGCTCTTTCGTCCACCATGGTATTCGTTGAGTTTATGAATGAGCAGAAAACTATGTTGACTCCGGTAGAAAAGCCAGAAGCGTTCTTGGAAAGGACGATTCAGATGTCAGGAAAGAAATTCAGACAGAGATTGGGGAATTACTGTCGGCAACATTTCGTTTCGTAGTCTGGGGAATCGAAGTCCTTTGTTACTCGTACAAGAATAGATTAATGTCCTGAGAAAATGTTCTGTGCTCGTCAGTGTGCTAGTAGTGGAAAATCATTCCGATGGCTACCCTGAAAACATCCAGTTATTCCGTTATTACACTTTGTCATTAGTCCAATTAACATTCGATATTCGAATGGAAGCTACGGTTGGATGATTACAATATTCAGTTGACTATTCGAAATTTGAAGCCAAGATAGAAGCGGCTCGATCTGGATAAATAAATTCATTAATCATTGTTTAGGCGGAACGCTTCAGCCGTTTTGACTGTAATGAGGGTTAGCCATCCATAGTCATAGAAACCCAGAGCGAATAACCTGATATAAACCATTTCGTCGTTTCAAACTTCATCTGAATCCTCTTCTGTGAAAATTCCAAATCTCAAAGAGGCGGCACAATGTACACTTCTTCATCTTCTAATAGGAGTTTTGTGCAGGCAAAACGCCGAAAATCCCGCTTGCTACGCAGACTACACGACGATGTATGTATTTTGACGCTTTGCATTTGCATAGCGTTCAAAACAAACAGCTCGACGGAGGGTACTTTTTCTCGCACAATTTTTCTTTGTTGCCATATAGTTCGAAGGTATGGCTCTCAAAAGTCAAGTTATTTGTTGTTTCGCTTACTCTTGCCGCGTAAAAATCGACGAACAGGACGCCAAAATACGCTAATTCGTCAAGTCACACGCGCAAGTTAGGTTTTGCTCAGGGTTAGGTTGTCACAAACTTTACACTGATTGCGAACCCAGAATCAAATTCAGGGCAAACCGATACATGTATGAGGTGTACTTTGTACTCCCGCCAATTAAGAGTCTGGGTACGTCAGTAGCCTCGTTTACGTTCTGCTAAGCCAGATCTAGGCGCGCTTGGATCGGGTTGTCCATGTGCTCGAGGTAGCGTTGTATTTGTTGTGTTCATTAAAGCTTTAGTACTTAACCCGATAAAACTTCCTTTCATAAATTAATCGGATTAAGGTAATTATGAACCAAAAAATTAAGACTGTCGGTATTTCACCCGCTTGCCGCTTGTCTCTTGCCGCTTGTCTCTCTTGGAGTATTATTATTCTTCCTAAGGTAACCAAGTGACGACTGAACTTGTTCAATAAGTTTCGTCGAAAACAGATAGACCACGAAACACGGCTTTAAGATCTGTTCAGTAACTCCATCGGTCTCAAAACCTGCTCAGGCTAAATATGCAATGAGATCGTTCAATTCCAAAAGAAGACACTTAACGTACGCAAAATACGTGCTACTTTGTCGTTTCACGTTGTTGTTTCGTAGAGGACGACAAAGAAATTTACGAAGATTCAAGACGCACATACAGAACCATTGTTCAACTCATTAAACCTTTTGTTTAATAATAATAATAATAATAATAATAATAATAATAATAATAATAATAATAATAATACAAAATATTTTAAGAGGAGGCCTCCAATCACCATAAGGTGGTTTTCAGGAGGGTCCTCTGAGAAAATAAAAGTTAAACCTTGAAAAATACATTAAAATCTAAAATACAATAAAAAGACAAAAACCTGTGTGGTATGTTAACTAAGATTAAAAAGGAAAACAAGAAGTAGAATACTACTAATTAACGTTAAAATGGTTCAGTAATAACTGTTTCAGTTTGCATTTAAAAATAGTTTTCGGCATCAGTTTCTTTAAAGCACTTGGTAGTGTTGCCCAGTCGTGAATGGCTTTATAATATGTTTTGATTTTTTCCCATTCCGTTCTTGGCCAACTGACTTTGGGCATGTAGCCATTTCTGGTATTATAACCGTGTTGTTGGTTCATGGTGGATCTGACGTTCTCGTTGCTGTCGCCGTCGTGGTTTACTATTAAGCTTGAGCAAGATCTGAGACCAATAGATGTACTGTACAGATCTAGGCATCTGCGAAGATGCCAAGATCTGTGAAATTCGAAGGTAAAATATAAATTAATTTTTTCTAGGCGTCGTCCTTGCGGTCGCCATCGTCATAACTTCTTTTCCGACTATAGGCGTTTTTCAGTTCTTTCTGAAGGACAAAATTAGCTCTAAGAGGATCTTTTCAACAGGATCTGTTTCTGCTTGATAATGTATTTGTTTCATTTACGTTTCGATGGATATAAATGCTCGCTAGCACTTACTAACATAAACAACAGCTTACGTTCACGCGATTCGAAATACCGATCTTAACGGCTCGTGATTTACACGCTTTTCTCGTGTTCTCCCAGCATCCTGCATGGGCTAATACCCCGATATTTAACCTCTATTTGATTGATCCACGCATTTGATCAAAACATCACCACACATAAAACGATGACGACGATGACGACGATTACACGAGTATACTACGAATAAGATACGGGTGACACACGAGCAGTATACAGAGCGATGTACATACGAGCTCACTCAGGCTCATACACATACAAAGGCGTATTTCGGCAGTGATGGGCTCCTTGTTTCGGAAGGAACTGAAGTCAAAAGCCGCCAAGGTCTCAGTGTGAAAAGGTTGCTAAGCATGTCCTAACGAGAATTCTTTTTTTTAATTTCGTTCTAACAGAAAAACACAGAATAATAACCTATGATTCTATTCAACCAATTCGATTTTTTTATTCTTTGGTTTCTTTGAATTGTTCAAGCAAATAATGCAAGCGAGAGGAAGAAATTTTTAATTTTGTTTTGAATGAGAGACAAACTTAAAATGCTGGACTCACGGAAGGCAGCAAATCAAACGTTTGCTTATTTGTTTGTCTGCTCTTTTGTTCTTTAATGTTAAATTGTAAAAGCTTAAAAGGGAAGCGGATCAACTCATTGACAAATGTAGCCCGCTTAGTTGGCCAGATTTCTTGCGGTAGTGGCGTTTGTTTAAGTTGCAAAGAATCCAACGATAAAAAATGTTAATTTTCTAAAGCATATGAAGACAAATACTAGATACTAGACACAGCGAGTAACTGTTGGGATGACTTCTCATTTATTTTTTTTCCTTTAACCTTTCTAGTGGCTGCAACAGTACTACGATATTCTCACACAATTAAGGAATCAACATTGAAGCTTCACAGACTAATTCCAGATGATTCCCCTGAGGTAAGATACAAATCGTTTGTTTGTAATGTCTCGTTTAGAAATAAGATATGTATCATTTTCTCAGATTGCAAAAATGAAGAGCGGTGTTGCTATCTATTGCCCCAATCAGCTTCCGGAGCTTCGTCATCTCATATCTAGAATCTAATTGTCGAATTTGAATGCAGAGAACATGTCGACACTGTTGTTATTGCAGTTTTCAATAACATGCGAACTCTGCATGAAGTTCAAAGCCCAACTGACGATTGGGTTTTTCGCTGCCGTCAATCATAATTATGGCGACAGCCAACGAACCTTGAAACACAGAAACAAACAAAATGGATCGAAATCTGCCAATCACGACCGAAAGACGTGACCTCTTGACCCGGCTGAAGTGAGCTTCTGTTTCCCGAAAGGTCCGCTTAGATGATTGACAGCAGCGAAAAACGTAAACTGTTAGTTGAGGTGTGAATTTCAGAGGTCGCATGTTATTGAAAACCGCAATAATCACTTCTAATAATAATAGGTAATAATTTGTTTCCTTTGTTTTAGGTTCTTGCGCTAGTAAAGGCACGTTTAAACTTTGATAGGTTTCAGTTGTCAGCTCAAGAGTGGGGAAAAGCACTTGAAGTTCTAAAGCATAAGACGGGAGTTCGATGTTCCTATGTTTCTAATAACGACTGTGTCCTCTCTGGAACGTTCAACCAGATTTTAACCGCGCAAACGTTGCTTGGAGACATTCGTCATGGACGATCTGTTGTCCTGCAGCAATCAATAGGAGGAAATGACGCATTTCATCAAAGTGATACAACACAGATCCAGCAAAATTCTTCAGCAACTTGGGACAATGATGTCACTGATAATTTCGATACTAAGGATCTCAACAGCTTTGAGGTGCAACCACAGTTCATGAAACTTATTAAACGGGTGTACGAGAAGAAGCTTCGATGCATAGAAGAAACGTATGGCCTCAAGATCGTCTGGACTGAAGACGCGTCCCAAGTACAAATGCGTCCCAGTAAAGCATCAAGCAATCCACGCAGGTATCAAGAAGGATGCGATTCGTTCATTGATCTTTACCAAGGCGTTTTTCCGAACATGTGCCGAGAAGAAGTTGAAGTAGAAAGTGGAGCCCCGGTAATCGAGGCGATTAATTCTGTGGAAACTGAAAATAATGTTGTTATTGAAATGGAAGAAAACAAGTTAGTGGTCTATGCGGAAAAGAATGAAATTCTAAGATCTCTGCAAGCCTTAAGGAAAAAGCTTGGATTACAGCAGGGTGGTAGCAGGAGGGCCAGACGCAGTCATCAGAGAAATACAACTCCTGGTGGTCTGGAGAACAGGAAGACTCTCCAGGATAATCAATTCTCGGCATCGCCTTCGCAGTTCTTAAAACAGAGTTTGAGAAATGGAGTGTATTTCTCCTTATACCAAGGTGATATAACTGACGAGAGAGTGGATGCCATTGTCAATGCAGCCAACGAGTGTCTTCGACACGGTGGTGGTGTGGCAGCTGCAATAGTGCGCAAAGGAGGTCGTCAGATAGAAAAAGAGTCCAGACAAATAATGCTGGACAGAAATGAGCGGCCGCTTAACATAGGCGATGCTGTATATACCAAGGGTGGCAATCTCTCTTGTCGATATGTCATACACACGGTTGGTCCGAGATGGAATCACCATGATAGACAAAGGAGCAGTTTGTTTCTTCAGCGAGCATGCATGGAAAGTCTATGTCTTGCAGCAGAGTTGAAGCTTTCTTCCATTGCCTTTCCAGCAGTAAGCTCTGGTATTTTTGGCATGCCCAAAAGCCTTTGCGCCCAAGTAATGTTTAAAGCAATCGAGGAATTTAGCTCAAGTACCGACGCCAGATTCAGCACTCTTCGTGACGTGCGTATTGTTGTCATTGACGACGAAACAATCAGTGTCTTCCAGGAAGAGTTTGTGAACCGCTACAGTTCTCAAAGAACGTCATCAACAGCCTTACCAAACCCGGAACACCGCCCACGTCCATTAAGTGAGGAACAAGAAGTTTCTTCCTCCTCAAATATCCCTGTAAAAGATCCATCAGTCTCTTCATTTGAAAATTCATCCGAAGAACAACCCAAGAAGAGCGGTGAAGACAATGCCATTGTCGAGTCATCAAATGAGGAAGCTGATCCAAACCTTGAGAGCAAGAAACCAAATGAAACGTTTCCCGATAGTCTCAAGAAATTGCAACCTTATCACAACAGTAATACTCCAAACGCAAGCAAAGACAACCCACACAATGGCAACGAAAATACAAATGTAGAGGCTGACCTTCACGGCTCAAACGAAGAAAAAAGCTTAAGAGGCTCTCCTTTAGAACAAATGTCCAACGAGAGCGGCAAAGATAGTGTTCATATTGAATCCTCGAATGAAAGAGTTGGTCCACTCGGGGATGCCAATGAGCATCGTGAAGACGTCAGACGTCACCAAGGAAGGGCTCCCTTCCAACAACAATAATTATCCAAGTGCAAGCAAAGACAACCCACCCAGCGGCAACGCGAAGTCAAATGCAGAAACTGAAGTTCATGGCTCGAACATGGGAAAAGATATAGAAGGCTCTCCTTTAATGAAAAATTCAAAGTCGTCAAACATGGCTACTGCAGCTAGATCATCATGTGGGAGGGGAAGAGGCATTCTTGCACCTACTTTTTATAGCAGACTACAACAAGAAGCATCAAAATCTGAGTCAAATAAAAGCACTGAATTAGCTAAAGCGAAGGAAACAAGAAGTAATTACGTTGGAAAAGGAAGGGGTATCACATTTGCTTTTAATACCTCACCACCAGGACCAACTGTTACAGAGGAAGGGAAACGTGTTGCCCAAAACCTTGGTAACAGAGTGAAACGCGACCAAACCGCTGATCCTGCTGAATCAATCAGGGGCGAGGAAGAATTGGAGAGAAACGAATCCAGTGACGGAGCTTTTAAGGAACAGAACCAAGAATTATATGAGAATTTTCAGAATAGTGATGACGACAAGTGCGATGGTGTGCCTCGTAGCAGATTACCAAATAAAGATGGAATTACCAAGCCTGATGAAACCAAGTTCGATACTAACGGTGGAAGGGAACTCCCGACAGATAAGAAAACAAACAACCGCGCTGGACCCAGTCAGCCTATTCATTCAAGCACTAACAAAACATCAGACAACTTAACACCGACACATGGAAGTGCCAATGTAAGAGATATGGTGCAAGAACGAGAAGCTGCACACTCTGACGTAGGTAAATAAAGACTTCTTTGTTTATCTTTAGTGAGCTACGGTGTACCCGAAACGTTTGGAAGACTACTTGCTTAACTCCTGAACGCTTTATTTGTTCTAATTTTAACAGTAGCTTGAGTAATCAGCTGGTTTTGAGTACCAATGTCAACAGACATATCTTGCTACTCCTTTATTGGCCTATTGCCATTTGATATATAGTTGATTAGGTGTATTCGATAGCATTTCATGCGGGGTTATTTCGGTTGTCTGAACTAGCCACTGAAAAGCCACTTAGTATTTTAAGTTATCTTACATTCCACAATATGGTCATGCATGGCTGACTACTTAATCGTATAATATAGGTTAATTTTGACTCCCCTTAACTCATAATACCGTACTTAACACATTAATTAATCTTAATTAATTTTAGGTTCAAAACCGCTCTCCGAGATTCAAACTGGTGAAGTAAAATGTTCCATGTGTATGAATTTAACCAATGATCCTGTTAGCCAAGTCGAATGTGGTCACTCCTTTTGCAAGTCCTGTGCGAAACACTTTGTTGAGAAGGCGATGATGTGTCCAGTTTGCAAGAAAGAAAATCTGCCTAGAGCAAACCAGCCAGTAGGGTACATGACTTGGAGGAGTGAGTCATTTAGTTCACTTCCGGGATACGAGAAGTTTGGAACTATTGTCCTGACTTTCAACTTTGATTCAGGAATTCAAGGTAATATATAAATTTAGTCAGGTCTAAAAGCGGTGGTCCTTATCTCTGGCCGGGTTTTTTTTTGCAATGAGATGTTCTGTATATAGTTTGGCCTTCTGTTTTTAGTTTCAGTAATCTTAAAGTACACAAAACAAAATCGGTGAAAGTATTTGTATATAAGAAAAATTCATTCCTTTTTAATCAAAAATATAACAAAATTCTCGAACGTGATTGGCTATCAGCAGCCCGATTTGAGTATTAATTGGACTTTGTATACGCACCATGCTAGTAATTGTACCGTACGCGTCATTTTGCGCGCGCTGTTGCGGTGCACTTTGTTGAGCAAACTGCTGTGTTTTTCAGCATTCATAACGACGTTTTAAATTCGTTCAGCGCTCAATCGATAGTTTTTGATTAATTAGGCCTCGCGTCGTCCAATTCAGTCTCTAATCATACTCGTGATTAACAAATCGGACTCCCGCTTCGCGCTCGTCCGATTTTGTTAATTACTCGTATGATTACAGATCTTATACTACAGACTAAGAAATTTCTGAAATGTGATTGGCTAAGACCAGTAGTATTTAAGCCAAATTTGAAATCTTACATGTAAAAATTACAGCCAGTCACGTGTTGTTGTAAAGCCAATCAAGTGCGCGTGACTAAATAAAAATATGTG
>OMLO01005866.1_pt1 | contig 10329 bp, 7 predicted proteins | sample 1674811 | NCBI WGS metagenome assembly OMLO01 (sample SAMN06265003, study PRJEB25207) | coral metagenome | isolation source: Coral host | place: Mexico:La Bocana,Puerto Morelos, Mexico | collected 2008-11-13
TTTCTTTCTTTTTCTGCTTATACTGATGCATGTATTTCATCATGCAAAATAGTCGTAGCCTCAAAGAGGCCTTTGATCTCAAGGGTGGTCCCCCTACTACAGGACGTGGAAAAGCAGTGAACAAGTATAACATTATTTTGCGAAGAATAACTACCAGATAGATTTACTATGAAGGAGGGTCAAACCTGAGCAAATGAAATCAGTCAAACTCGAGCGACAGTAACTGAAGGCATCAAATTTTGTCTTCTAATCTTTGGTTGTTGCCAATTTAGCAAAATTGTTTGCTTATCCAGGAGTCTGGCAGAAAATTGATTGCATTCAGAGGTTTTGCATCACGTTTCTAAAAACAACTGGTACTTACAAGTATCAGTGCTTCATATAAAGGCTTATGAAAGAGCCAGTTCATTTTTTAAACGAGAAAGCAATAACAGAGGCTGAATAGAGTTGAAATCATGCAGGTTACTATTCAACTATTGCACAAAATCTGCCTGCTCTGCCTTCATAAGCTTGACAACGAAACTTGCGTCGCTATTACAATGGCTTAGTTCTGCCGCAGTTTGACATTGTGACATTGTGGTACTTGCTAAAGCATTGTAGCCTGTTGCAGAATTTTCAAAGATCCACTTATCAAAAACTGAGTAAAGATCTCCAATAGTTATCAAACTTATTTCACCAAAGGGATCCTTTGTTTCCATCATTTGTTGCTTATATTTTACAGTCCACCGAACGATCGAGCCACCACATTTTCCCCATTACCCGCCATAACTCATGTTAAAAATGTTTATTGCGCTTGTTCTTGTAACACAGGAACGAGAAGGATCTACTGTCAAACTTAAATCGTATCTCAAAATATTTGCTACCTTACATGAACATCTTTGCACAAATGTATTTAGAATTCAACACCTTGTCTTTATGTTGTCCTCTACTTGTATGTCAAAAGTGAAGTCTTGTCAGTGATGTTTGTTCCAATTTCATACTTTGGGTACATGCTTTATTTATTGTAAATGAATTTGAACGTCAAAGCATATTTTTGAATAATGTTGCTTTATAAAAACGCTCAACTACCAATGAAGAGTTTTGTTTATAATTTGCAGGTATTTGTTGCAAATCCCAATAAAACAGCACCTATCCATGAAATCCTGGTGAAAAACAAAGAAAAACTTGTGGAGTTTTTGACCAGCTTCCACAATGATAGAACAGGTATTTAATAATTCATTGTGCTGTTCCAGAAAATGTTCATATTCACCTCACCAAGACTGGAGTTTCATGGGGACAAGGAGTGAAAGGGTGTAATGTAAGTCCAAAAACTGTAAAAAAAAAAATGTGTGCGTTTAATAGGAATTTCCAGAGGGGTGGGCTTTTTCAGGAAAAAAAAAATGTAAGGATATTTTCTGGACCGCCTTCACATTCACATTACCCACACCATGATTTAATGCTGGGGGTGGGGTGGGTTAAACATTGTAACCAGAGATGATCTGTGTGCATGTTTTAACTTGGCAAGCATGTTCTTATTTTGGCTGATCATGTGTTGGTTTGATTCCTTGCAGAGGACGAACAATTTAACGATGAGAAAGTTTACCTCATCAAGCAAATTAAAGAACTGTAACCAAGTGCACAGGGTCAATGTGAACTTAGAAACGATAGAACACGTAGATTTTATTTTGTATTCAATGTCAAGAAGATTTTTAACTCTATTAATGTTTACCAATCTTCAGTTAGGAGTTAGCAGCTTAATAGATCTTGACTGTGTGCACTGTATGCATGTTAAGCAGCGATGTTTGTATGGCAGAAGTGAATAGCGAGGATAAAAGTGATTTGGCACTGCAGCAGTGAGACAAGATCGTTAAATAAGACAAAGAATATAATAAGCGAGTCTTGTGAGGAACCCACTAGCACCCGTGGATGAAATTGTAGAATTGTTTATTATTAACTACGTTTTCATAAAATGGCATCCCTGACCTTTGTCATGTTTCCAAGTGAATGTTAGGAAATTAAGCTAGTCTGATGTTCTATCATCAGCTTGGTATGTTAAACAACCAGTATTTTAACCTTACAGTTTACAAAATCCATTATCACACTTGCTACTGAATGAACTGTTTATTATAAAACAAAAATCAAGCCTTTTCACAGAAAATAAAACAAACGTGCATCTGTTGACAGTCCCCTGTGAACAGTTTTATGCTCGTTGGTTGATAGAGTTAATGATATTATGCAGCAAACAAAGCAGTCTTTTAATGTGTTTTCTGTACATTTGTTTTCTGTTATTTTGTATAGGAAAGGCACTTAATCCTAGCATTGTGTCATTTTTTTTGTGAGACCACTGGACTCAATTTTGAACTGATATTTATCACTATATGATTTACAAATTATTCTTGTAGATGGCATCCATTTATGAATACAGTAAGATGTGCTAGTTACAGGTTATTACAGATGTTCACTACGATGCTGATATCACGTTCATTTGTAATGTTAGGCTTGGTAATGCGATTGAACGCGGTTTTCTTTTTCAAATAATTCATTTTGGCAACGCTTGTTGTTGCTGATATAGTGTAAATTGATTTTAAGGCGAAGTTGATCTTTAAAATTGTAACAATATATTGCTAATAATTATGTACAATTTAGATTTCTTAGATGTCATTTTGTGAAAAGGATTTGATCACTTATAACTTCCCATAAAAAGACACCGAGTCACAATGCGGGCCGCATATGTAAACTACAGTTTATCTGTGTCCCTGCACGTTGGGACTTGGCCTCATTTAGGGACGCAATCTCCACCAGGGGAAGAACTCGCATGAGGCGATCATTTGTACTTGTTTCATTCAGCCATTAATCCAGTTCGTCTCCAGTAAGATTGTGCTTTTGACACCTTTTGCAGTGAGGAAAATCGAACCGTAAACACCTCACGTTTTTTGTATATTAATCTTAGTGACCATAAAATGAGGGCTCTTCATACTAATAACGAGAGAATTAAGCATTATTTCGCTGTTAAAAGGCTGATTGTGTAGATTATATAAGAGCTTTTACCAAGACCTTCATTCGACAATTGCACAAAATGTATGGTAAAAGAGTTGATGATTCTAACTGTAAAGTTGTAAGTAAAATTGACAAGTTTATATTGTAGTAATAACATCATCAAGGGAATAGGGTAAGCTTACTGGAAAATGTATATGTATTTTTTTCAGTTATATTCACGATTAATCGACTTTCTCTAGACCTTGGTATTTTCTTAACCTTCAGCAGAGGTTGTCAAAAAAACCGGCTAATGTAAGGCTCGATTACCAGGTGAGGTTTCGGGGAATAAGCCTGCGTTCACCTCCGAAAAGATCTTAGACATACGTCGCATCTCTTATGTGCCCTTCGATTGTTTCGTACTTGTCTCTTTGCAGACGAACGCGACGGGACCCGAGATAACGCCAGAAATCGATCCCAGGCTAAGCTAGCGTGACACCAATCGAAGTCATTGTTAAGTGAAGTTGGTTTTGGCCTGGAAAATTCTTAACTAGATAATACGTTGATTAATCTTAGTGTTTCTATTTGTATTTTGCTTTTTAACAAGGATATGAAAATAAGATCATCCATGTTGTATTTTGATTTTTATTAAATTGAGTTCCCTTAAAAAAGAAACCTGTGGTAAAACATGGGTTGCTCTTGTTGGTCAGTTATAATCGATTATAAAGATTATCCTTATCAGTCTGGCGCTGGGAACAATTACCGATATAGATTTGGTGGTAAATTCCACTGTTATTGTTGAGTTGGTAGTAAAGATTATGCCTGTTACTGATCTGTTGGTGATAAAGTTCTGCATTGTAATCTGTGGCAAAGCTTAACCCTCTCGATCAGGGGTTTGTCGTAAAGATTTAACTCTCACTAGTCTTGCTGATCTGTTTGTGGTGAAAGTTCACTCTATGCTCTCATTTTGGTAACACGATTAGATGGATCGTCATATTTATGTAGATTATTCCAGTGCTAAAACATAGTCTGATTTAACGGGAAATGAAATCAAGGCCTCCTTAGCACTTCGTGTACGGCTAAAAATTAATTCTATATTCTCCAAGACGTTTTGTTAGTTGGCGCACAACGAAAAATAGCAAAGCGAATGAAAGAACGATGCCAGAACTGAAGAGACTAGAAATCAATTTTAACTACAGTAGACCGTGTGGTGGCAAAAAACCGACAATGCTGGACATACACGAAATTTATACCTGACATGTCAGTACATGCTATAATCAAAACATGGCTTGATATTTGTTTTATATTTTAATTTTTGATCTTATTTCTTTTACTCCTCCGATCAGTCGTTACGTTCTAGTCCCATAGAGTTCCATTCGTAGGGCGATACACTGATGCCAAGCACTCGGGTACAACCGCACAACAGACACTTGAAATTGCTCCAGCTCGTGTCTCACAACTGAACCTTTATCTGTGTTCCCGATGAATGACTGCAGGTGCAAATAAAAGGCGATGACAGCAGCTTAGAGTAACTTGAAGTAATAATCATTGATCATCGCAGTTATACACACAAGTTAAGCAGTTATGAAATTAAAGCCCGAAAAAAATTCAGGCCTTAACGGGACCATGACCTCTGCAGTACTCTACCAACTGAGCTATCAAGCCAACTGGGAACTGATCACATTGTGAGTTCTGAATTTTTTTTTCAGGCTTTCAATTTCACAACTGCTTAAGTTGTATGTGTAACTGCGATGATCAATCATGTCTTCGTATCTTTCTCCGCAGTTCAAATATATGATATTTTATACATTCATTTGCATTAGACACACAAAATAGAAGGAATAGTTGAGAAACCTTTACGGACGTATGTTTTTTCGACATTTTCCGGACTCAAGTATTTTACTTAACATTATTTTGTTCTGTTTTGTTTCGTTCGTTTGATCGATTTGTCTGTTTCGTTTTATGTCTTTTGCCCATTTTCCAACCCTCATCTTTCGTTTTTTTTTTTCTTTGAGCCAATAAAAATTATTATTGTTGTCGTTGTTGTTGACCAGCTGTGGTAACACTGACTGGGCGTCGCACTAGCTTTCAGTGAAAGCCTAGAGTAGCAATGCTAGTTAAGCGCCATCTGTACTATGAGTAATAGCCTGTACGGTAGCTTGCCCACACGGAAAAGCCGGCAATGTCTACGTTTGCAGGATAGCGTAATGGCGAAATAGCTGTTATTGCAATTTTCAGTGGTTTTACGTACAAACGAGGGGAAAAGGTCAATTCCGCATTGTGTCGACCCTTTCACCTCATTTTACGCCTTTCTAAACCAAAGGAAATTTGACCGCAGACTCATCAATAGTTTTTTTAGGCACGAGTGATCTGTTTCAGCAATGGAGAACGAACGAGAGCGGCTAAGCCGTGAGGAGAACGGGGAGTAGTATCTGCGCACTTAAACTCGCCAGCTACGCAATCTATGGCTTCATATACGAGACTCACTTTTTCCACATCGTCTTCCATGTATTTGTACCACGTGGTATGTAGGACTTCTAGGGTATATGCTGTGATCCAACAAGCCTCGTACGTTCCTCCTTGAGTGGCTACTGCAGTCAGGTTGATTTTGTCGCTCAGATAAACTGTAAAGAACTGGTTTTTGTCATCATGTTCAGGCATCCAGCAGGAAGGACCGTGAAGCCTTGCTCTCCATGGCTCATGGCCAGTTTTACTGCCCTGTGCACTGAGATCACTGTCTCCGATAAAACCACTTTCCAGACCTACGGCCATTGGTACGAGCACTTTAAGAAACCAAAAAAGTTTGAAGAAAATGGAGATAATATCAAAATGCCAGTAAAACACAAATTTTGTTGGGGCATTACAGAAGTAAGAACAAGAAATGAATAATTATAATACACGTCTTTACTTTCTTTGTCATTGGCCTACACATAACAAAACTTTGCGTTAACGTCTTGTAAAGGAGAATTTAAGAAACTGAGAACTAGAGAAACACAAATTACTGCCCAGATCATATGTAGGAGAGGTCAACAATAATAATTGTTGAATAGTTTCTCGCCGAGTTGCGGCTGTCGCATATGCCAGGCTTTTAATTTTCAGTCGTGTTAGTGAATCAGTTTTTTTACCATTTACACTGAACCAAAACAAACCTTCACACAACGTGCCCGAGAATCCCTCGGGACATATGCAACGTGTTACGGGATATGGCTCGCAGCTTCCTCCATTCATACAAGAGTCCGCGATGATGCATGGATTAAACTCACGGACTACCATAGTAATGTACACTGACTCCTTCCTTTGCTTAAACTCGGCTTGGAATGCTTCCGCCGTGCCAAGATTGAACGCACACAGTTTCCTTTGAGCCTGAAAGTTGACGCTGTAACATTGAGGATCCAATTCACAGGAAAATATGCATCGAGCAAAATTGTCTTTAGTTACCGTCTTAAGCACGTGACCTGTCAGGGCGTGGCCGAAGACCGGGAAGCTGGTATGGCAAGTATAGGAGTCAACAGAATGCTTTTTCAGGATAATAATAATGATGATGACGAATATTCGAGCACACTGAAGACGGCTGCCAGGCGATCTTTCCATTGGACATCGCACCTACAAATAAAAACTATGAGTAACAATCAATCACTTTTGGCTTATCTAATTCAGAGTGCATCATCTTAGAACACTTACAGGTAAACTTCGTGCCAAAACATTCAGATGCAAAAATTGAAAATGACTGTAAAGCTGAGAAATAAATCCATTAAATCCAATAAATGAAATGCAGTTCATTGATATCTGCAAAACTGTAATGACATTACAGCCTTTTGATTGGAAAAGTGAAGTGGCCACGTGTTTGTAAGAAAAAAATTTATTAATATTACAAACGTCAATTTTATATGACCAAGACAGTTAATAAACAGTTGTGAGGAAGTAACAAATGTTAACAAATTAAAAAGCGTCAATTTTAATACCGTGTTAAGTGTCTGTTTATGACGAATAAAATATTTGACAAGGTTAAGTGAGGAACAACTTTCATTACAATTCCTGGTGAAGTGCAAATCACAGGTTCAGTTTCCCGAGAAATCGAGTTATCAGAACTGACCATGAAGCAAAAAACTTGACTCATATTCAGTCAAACACAATCAATAATTCAAGCAAATTAACTTAATGTCATCGAGAAGAAAATTTCTAAGTTCACCTCTCTGTAAAAGTAATATGATTTTTAACCAGCTGTTAAATGATGTAATAAAAAACTCACTGTGTAGTTTGTGTATAACCGCACTGCACATGTAAATGTGCTTTTTCTAAGCTAAATTGTACATATCACTTTTTGAAGCAATGAAAAATAGCGTTTAATTTTGTGCGAGTGAAAATGTTTCTTTTAATCTGTTAAAACTTAAGTAATGTCTAAGGAGAACTTTCAAATTTCCAATCAGACTAGTTAAAAACACGATTTCTTGTTTGTAATGGATCCCGAAGAAAAAGTAGTAACTCGCCAGAATAAGAAAATTAAAACCAGGAGTAAAACCCTGCTTATAACAATTTTAATTGCATTTCAGGTATTCGTAAGAAATCATTCACACAAAGGTGAATTTTTTTATATGAAAAAAATCTCACCTCGATAATCACACTTGATCAAACGATCTGCTGCTGATGCCTTTTTTCTCTTGCTAGAGTTGTGTCTTATTAAACCTCAACACACTCCTTTAATAGAGTAACGTCGCTTGCCGATTGTGCGAATAATTGCCTGTCGGACGAAAGGAAATTGGATTTTTGACAGTTTAATAAAGAAGTTCGACATTGAGGAAAATGCTCTCAGCTGTAATTGTGTTTTTCATTTCCTAAACTGAGTCCATAATAAATCCAGTCCTCTGCAATTGTCTTATTTCATCTTAAAACGTGCACAAGTCGGTCTCTTTGTGTTATCAATGAGCGATTTCAACGCACAATTGTTTTTGCTACAATTATAAGTATACAAAAAGTTGGTAATGATGGGGCACATGATGTCGGTTTTTCGTGGTCAAAGTGGTCACAGTCTTTTAATTCCTTGTCTTACTTAGTTCGACAGTAAGTCCTGACACAACGTTTTCCTCTTGGCTTGTTTTTCTGGTCGAGCATTCCGTCGTTCATTGTACCATTAGAGGACCGGGAAGATATTTTACCTGTAGATTCGATTTCCCCCGCTCTCGGGTCGTCGAGGATCGTGGGCTCTTTTTCCGGCTGATAATCAGTAAAAGAGTGAATAAAGTTGGTATTGTTGTCGTTGAAGTACGTGATCCTCGACGAAGTAGTCCTTGTTGCATCCCACAGACTTTCTCTTTGCCCTCTTCTTTACTGGAATAGCGTAGTTCAGTTTCATCCTTGTGTATTATTCGTGATTAATATTCTAAGATCCTTGGGAACTTTATTGTTGTTCTTGACTAAGGTGGTGCATGTTCGGTACGTCTAATCACGTTGACGATGAAACACGATGCTACGGCAATGGCGAAGAAAACGCCCTCTGATGGAAAAGTAATTTCGAACACAGCACGATTGCTTCGCATTTGCGCTATGTACTTCTTGGTGAATTTTTGAGCCATCCTCTGCAAACAGAAAGATGGAATCATCAGAGTCTGGGTATTTTGGAGAACGTTATCCGGTTGACACTGTTTAAAATTGAATATGTTGTTAATAAGTTTAGCTGGAGGATAGTGCTGACTCCGGTAGGCGGACTAAATTTTGCTTGATCATATTTCAATCGAACATTTTCCTGTATTTTCAATTGAGTGTCGGAAAACCAAAACCAAAGTAATCACTCTGCGCAATCAAAAGGACACAGACCATACTTTGAACCCATCAGCACTCGAACTAATTACATGCGTCTGAAGCAAAGCGCGGGAAAGGACCGAGGTTGTGGGAAAACGCACTGATTGGCTGAAAAATAAAGTGCCGTATGTTTATTAAGGCAATCGTGAAGCGTAGCAAGTAAGTGCAAAACCTATTACCTTTCGACATTTAAATGGAAAACTCTTTACTCGGCTTTATTATCTTTTCTCATATACCAGAGCTAAAATAATTTCAGCCAGTGGGTTGTGATCACGTGTTGGGTTCAGGCGCCAGATTTGACAGTTGCTGTGTTGCTGTGTAACGGCAATGGAACAAACTGCGCACGCGTGTCGGGAAACTTTGCAAAACAGTGAATTAAAATTGTTGAGTCTTACATGACGTAACTTGATAGCCAGTTTGTTAACTCCCCATAGAAAACATAGTATTGGAACCGTGTAGCACTCGTGAAAAGTTCAGTACACGTGCCTTGCTTATTACTAATGCCAACCACTCACTGTAAAGTCTATTAGTGAAGACAGATAACTGTTTGTGAACATTGTGGCTAAAAATTAGATACTTTTGTTTGTCCTTGTCTTAGGGCTAAGAAATGCGCCCTTAATTGTGGAATTACCGAAGGGAACTTCAAACGCGGGATTCAAAGATGTTTTATATTCAAAGAAATGGAAAACACACCCAATAGGTGTGACAGGGGAGCAGGGATGGCGCAGGGATAGCGCAGGGATGGCGCAGGGATGGCGCAGGGATGGGGCAGGGATGGGGCAGGGATGGGGCAGGGATGGCGCAGGGATGGCGCAGGGATGGCGCAGGGATGGCGCAGGGATGGGGCAGGGATGGCGCAGGGATGGCGCAGGGATGGCGCAAGGATGGGGCAGTGGTGAGAGCGCTCGCCTTTCACTCATGTGGCCCGGGTTCGATTTCTGCTGGGTGCCATATGTGGGTTGAGTTTGTTGTTGGTTCTCGTTCCTGCTCCGAGTGTTTTTCTCCGGGTTCTCTGGTTTTCCTCGCTCCATAAAAACTAACACTCCAAATTCCAATTCGATCTGGAAACAGTGGAAGAACCTCTCCGTGGGATATGCCACTGCAAATTCCTATTTATTTTGTTTTATTTATATTATTTATTAAGAGCGGTGGCATTGATTCATCATTGATTCGTTGATTTATTTTACTTTGTTATTTTGTTTTCTTGGTGCACGTGTGAACTAGCTGTGGTTCCCGTAGACTCTGCTTATCAAGTCTATGGGACGCATCGTTGCCATAGCGAACATATAAACTTTATTTCTATGAAATAAAAGCCTGCGTAAGCTTATTAAGGCGGGACTTAACCTAAAATTCTTACGGAACTCGAGTCTTAAGGTATTGAAGTTTTATTTGGACAAGTACTGTTACTGTAAGTTTAAAGCTTTAAAGCTTTAAAGTTTTCTCAAAACGAGTTATTTGCGCCTTCTAGAAAAGATATCTTGAGAAGGATTTATTCAATTAAGCTAACATTTTCAGGATTTGTTGTTCTTAGTACGTTCTGTGGGATAAGCATAGAACTTTTCCATCCAGTGCATTCTGTCGAAG
>OMLO01005867.1_pt1 | contig 10328 bp, 2 predicted proteins | sample 1674811 | NCBI WGS metagenome assembly OMLO01 (sample SAMN06265003, study PRJEB25207) | coral metagenome | isolation source: Coral host | place: Mexico:La Bocana,Puerto Morelos, Mexico | collected 2008-11-13
GTCTCAGTTTGAGGTGCTTGAGGTTTAACGGGGAAAAATCCCCTGCACAAATCAGGATCCAATTTTTGGAGCTTCAAGACTTTTGCGTTGGGAGATTTTATATCTATACATACAGGATATCATATGTATATATATATATATACAATATTCACATAGTCTTCGTCAGATAGGACTAGCTCAAGGGGGTTTTACTTTCCAATATAGCGAGGCAGCGTGGCTGACTTTTTGAGAGATCTGGCTATTGCTTTAACCAGCCATGACAAATGTGGTTATTTATAGAGTAGATATATGTAGCAGTCCACAAATTTGTTCACCGTTGGGGACCCTATCAACTAAAATGAAAACGAAGCTACAAAGATAATACGACGAGATCCTTTCGATCTTTCCTGCTCACATCTTTTCTCCTTCACTCGCAAAGATGTAAAGGCCAAGGGCCATTGCAAGGCCAGCAACATCAGCGCAAGCCTCATCTGAAGTGGTCCAATTTCACCACAAAAAAAGTGAGTGATGCTATAATATAAAAAGCTATTGCGGGAGGTATGCAATCCTGGAAAAAAGAATGAAGCGTTCTGGAGGCAAATCACAAAAAAAGCAGATACCAGTGTTGTACCAAAGCACTTCGAAAAACTGAAGGATTCCAAACAATCAAATATTGTTGACGTTGATAGCAAAACCCCACACTTTCCAGGGAAGCCCCCTCCCATTCAACACCCCCCCCCCTTTCAGGAAGCCTACAAGTATTCAATAGTGAGGATGCGGGCGGCAGGATGGGAATTTACACCAGCGATTTACACCCCGGCGACTTGTCTCCTTCCCTGAGAGACCCGGCAAAGAGGAGATAACATAAACCAGCGCAAAATACAGCACGACGCTGGTGATGGACATTGGCAGCCTCAAAAGAATCCATCATCCACCATGGGTTTGGTTGTGAAGCTAATGCCACAAAACACATCAGTACACATCGTATAGTTCATGACCATTTCACGTTTCCATTTCTAGAAACATTTGCTACTGGACATTTGGAACATCAGCTCAGGCTTCCATTGTCTGAAGCCAAACCGTCAACCCAAAAATATACCACTGGGGCACACAGCGTGTCGTGAAGCTCTGTGGATTTTCTGAGAAAATTATGTCAGGAGTTTTGTTTTTCTGTGCAAATATCGTTTATGTAATGATGATATGATTGTAATATTCTATTCTATATACTATATACTATATATATAATATACATACTGTACATGGAGTGAGAGAGACAAAAAGTCACACGCCATTAAGAAGCAGAAGTGACTTCGAAGTACTTCATGGTTCCTTCAGGCTGAAGAACTCAAAACATCTCAGGCAGCCACACGTCACCACTTCCCCCTCCTGAATTCCAAGCTTCGGTTCATCCAAAAGGGATCCACCGATGAAATGGAAAACGAAGAGATTGGAGACATTGACACCCAGCGACAGTTTTGACCTCGTCAACTTGTTCTCGATGGGTTCTGTGGTTCGTAGGTTGAAAAGGTTGGGATGTCGGAAAAATGCAACGCGTAGATCTGGTACAAAATCTGTGGTTTTTTTCCCAAAGATCTGGATGGGGTCCATGATAATGTTGAGACTCCTACCAAATTGTTTTCATATTGTTTTCATGCCTTGGATCTTGCATCCTGAACCATCGGCCAGCTGCAGTGTTGCGCTAATAGAAAGGTGAAGAAATATGTTAAGATTGTCAACTCCTCAAGAACCGTCAAGACATAATCTAAGCTTCTGGAGGCAGCATCATGTTTGGATTCAGATAAGGTCAAAAGCTAACTGCAAGCACAGAAGCGTAATAGCACCTGTTTCCCTTGTGCAAAAGAGCGCTCTGCGGATCAACCACCAGTATGGTAGGGTGGCAACACAAAAGTGACACTAAGCTGGAAACCTACCAACCAAATGCAACTGCTATGCTAAGTACAGGATTTTCACCCGTCCTCAGCTTGTTGTTGCTTTTGTAGCTTGCGTCTCTGGCGCCCTTCACGTATCGATTGCTTCTTTGCTTTAGCCACCTCGGAAGCTTCCAGCTTCCATAGGCCACTGCTCATTGCTTCAAGTAAAGGTTCTCTCTCGCAACCGATCTTCGTGAGGACATCTGCCAGCATCTGTGCGGTATCGCACCACCACACCTGGAGGTTGTTCTCATCGTCATAGCCAGTGATGCCAATCATCTCCTTGATCTGTGCCAGCAAAATGCGGACACGCTTGTCCGATGGAGCTCCTGCATCCTTGTTCAGGGTCGACTCCAAGCTCTTCGCGTCAGTGAAGGCAATCATCTTGTGCTTGATGTAGCTTGCCTCCAGCTCATGAATCTTCTTCTCGGGATTCAGCATCTCAAGCAGCAGGGAACGCACAAAGTCAGCTGCTTCGGTTCCTTGCAGAAATCCATTTGCTTCAGCCGCCAAGGTGCTCCTGCAAACACGTTTGATGCTTCCACTGTAGGCCTCGAGTATCAGAATGGGCGTCTGCTCGCCCGAAGAGATGTGGGGCCATGAAATTCCCACCAAGTAACCACATTGACTCTTGTGGTTTTCACCATTTGCAAAGCTGCTGTCGGCCATGCAAAACACGATGGCATCCTTCAGCTGGTAGTCCTTGGGGCTGCGAAAAGACCAGCGAAAGTCCACACTCTCCTTCAAGACTTTCACCACCTTGTTGAGCTCCAGGATGTCGCGGATTGCAGGGCTTCCCATCTTCTGAGAGGCCATGCTGACATTGACAAGCACGTCAGGTCGAGACTGACGGGCAATCCAACCCAATGACCCGATGAGGGCCCTGAATTGGCTCTTTTCTTCTTCACTGAGTTTGGAGTTTGGGCTTGTCCTGCGGTGCTTCTCCAAGACAATGTACTCAAGGCTCTCGATTGCATCGGCTTGATGCAAATGAACCCTTCCATGTTCATCCTTCTCAATTTCCTTGCCACAAAAACGAAACTTGCCCTCCTTCTTCTTCAGAAAGATTTCAGTCTCAAGTCGCTTCATGATGGCATGGAACTTATCTCCGGTGCCAGTCACGTAGAGGTCATCAACGTGGGTCACCAAGGCGCCGGTGAGGTTGTAGGTCTCGTCAAAGAGGTAGAACAAGGCCGGCTCCAACTTGCTCATCACCCATCCAGATTCTCGTAGTACACGGTAGAGCTTCTTCCACCAGCTCCTTCCAGCATCACGAGTACCATAGATGGAGCCCTTAGCACGTAGAAGGTCATGAGGAGAAACACCAGGTGGAGGTGGGTATGGAGGCCTGAGGATAAGAAGCCTCGCAATACCCTTAGACTGCAGGTAGGCTGCGCTGGCATCATATGCTGCCAGAAACCAATTGTAGATCACCGAAATCACCGTGACAAAGTTGAAGGCCAAAAGGGATGCCGTAGGTGAGTCCGATCTGATTTCCGAAGCTGCTTCTTGGTTGCCCTGCACGACCATCCGAGATTTAGCTTCGAAGGGAAACTCTTTCCGGATTTGGGCATCACTCTTTCCAGTCTTCTTCTTCATAGCTTCGGCCAAAAGTCTGGGCTTCTTGTTCTTGTCGGTGTGAACCCATCTGGTGCCGACGATCTCTGCATCGGCTGGTAGTTCAGCAATTTGTTGTTCTGTCAGAATTTCTGCGGCACCAAAGTTCATCCATGATGCCCACTCCTTGGCCATACTGCCATCAAACTTTGCTCTGTCTTCCGGTGATAAAGACTTCAGATTCACCTCAGAACGGACAGCCTTGCCAGTAAGGAAGATGTCCACGGGCTCTTGTTGTTGTAGAAGAAGAGCTTGATCATCATCAGAGCTTTCCTCTTCCTCATCTTCACCAAAGTTCTTGTAGTTCTTGATGGATTGGTGGATGTCCTCACACCCATCAGGCCAGTCATGGTCAGCCAAGTAAGGTCCAGCTACCTCATCACGAAAACTCCGGGAAGTCCGTCGTCCTGTTGGTCCATAACCATCCAGCCGGTCAGGGGTACGAAGAGCCTCAGACAAACTGGATGGCTGATGGACTGGTTGTTCTGGATAAGGTTCAAGTGGCTGTGGTTCTGGTTCAGCCACAGTTAGCTGTCGATGATGTTGAGCTGGAGGAGGAGGTAAGTCACCAATCACAGGAGTCTCTGCCAAGTCTTCACCCGTCCTTTGCTCTTGCTCCATGGGAACGGGTGTCACGGTGTCTTCATCTTCTTCAGGTATGGCAGGTAGAGGTTGTTGGTGACCAGGTTGTGAAGGACCAGCAGGTCCCAAAGGTGCAGGTGATGTCATAGGTGGTCTCTCTCTCCTCCAAAAAATAGTTTCACCAACCCAATCTGCTGAAAGTTCTCGTTGGGCTGTTTCAGAGGTCCAATCATCATCGATGGTGTCAGTCAGGACATGGTCTCCACGTTCATAGTAGTAGATCACCTCGGTCTTTCTAGCTGTAGATAGCTGTTCAACGGGTACTGGACATCCTTGGTTGCGAGGATCGAATAGGGCTCTTCGAGAAACATTGCGATGGCGAATAACTCGGCCGTCAGGATGCGAAGTCCAATGATCCTGGTTGACGGCATCATACAAGGAGGTTCCATCGGGGAGCTGTCCATAAGTATGGTGCCTCAAGTACACATAGTTCCTGGCTCCTCTCTCTCCTCGTGGGTCCACTGCATAGGAGGGCACGTAGTGAGCTGCAAGTAGTTCATCTTCCGAAGCAAAGCGAAGTTGCTCACCAGTGGAAAGTACCATGGAAGGTCCATAGCGAAGCCAGTAGCTGTGGGGCGCCGTACCTTCGGTGGCATCCTCAGGATCTTCAAGACGACGAGGATTGCGAAGCTCGACACCAATGACCCGAGCAGGGCCAAACCAATTGTAGTTCTTACCAGAGGCGCTGACCTTCGATGGTTGTTGCCTACGAAAGAAGTAGACATAGGATCCAACGGGAAAAGGTCCTCTGGTAGGAGTACTTTGGCGTAGTAGAGCTCGTCGAACTCGGCTGCTGGTGTCTAACCGGATTTGAGCTATCCGGGCAGCTTCTCTGATCTGAAGAGTTTTGGCCATAGCACTCTCGGGATTCTCGGCTGATTCCATCACCTCAAGCTGCTCCTGAGGCTCACTGGTGAGAAGGCTTGCAGGTAATCTCACCTCAGGTTGACCAAGGACGCATTGATTTGGCGCATAGCCATTTGTTCTTGGGAAGCTGTTTCTGGTCTGTGTGACGATGGTCGTTGCTGTCAAAGCATCTTCAAGACCTTGAACGTTGCACTCTGAAACGGTCTTGTCCCAGAGCTCCTTCCATAGACCACCAGCTCGTTCACATTTGCCTCCTTTCCAAGGGGCTTCCAAAGGCATCACCTCCTGCTCCACATTGAAGTTCTTCAGATAGTCAGCAAATCTAGCCATAAATTCCTTGCCCCGGTCAACCTGGATGCTATAGGGAAGTCCAGCCCAAGAAGACCAACTGGTAAGGAAATGCCGTAGGACTACCTGGGAAGAAGGTGGACCAGTGAGCTCACCAAGGCAGGAGACCACCTGAAAAGACGTGGCCTCACAAAGGATGTTGAGGAAGGCAAATTGAAGACCTCGACCATCTCGAGCGTAGAAGGTGTCCAGCATGAGGTGGTAATTGAACTGATAGCGAGGTGGTAACTTCACAGGTCTTGGCCTCCGACGTCGGATGGAATCTCCACAGGCATCACAGGCCAAAAGTCCAGCAGCCTTGATAGCCTCAATCTTTGCTCCTTGACGTCGAAGGATACGTTGAAGGGTGACGTTGGTGCAATGTCCAAAGTTCACATGAAGGTCACGGATCAGCTTTCGAAGGTCGGGATCAACTTGAAGCCAATGGTACCTTCTTTCACCCTCATTCTCATTCAAAACAGGCTCCAGGCTTGAGGCCTGTTGTGCTCTAAAACCTTGATCATCTTCTGGAACTTCATCAGGTTCTGCAGATTCTTGAAGTGGATCAGGTACGTCAGGTTGCGAAGGTCGAATGTAAACAGGTGGTGCAGCGGATCCAGTCAGGACAGCAACTCTTCCTCTCCTCCTCTTGGGTCTTCTTCCACCTGGGTCTGGTTGTAGGCGAACTTCGGCAGGGTAGACCTCAGAGACGGAAGTTGCTGCATTCTTCTCAATGTCGGCCTGCTGCACTACGCAGTTGATCACGAGCTGATTTAAACGGTGAGGCCATACGGAAGCTTGCTTGGTTCTGCTTCCATAGATGTTGCTTCCTTCAAGAGGTTCATGTTCGTGAGAGTGGTCACATCGAAGTCCAGCGAACACACTCTCAGCGGCAATCATGGTGGTCACATAGTAGGAAGGCTTGTAGTAGGGCTTCTTGGACTCGGCATCTTTATAGCCAACCATGCATCCATCCACCACGATGAAGAGAAGTTCTCCATCCTCGATGAGCTTCTTCACATCGGCCATCTCAGGTTCTTCAAGGGACTTTGAACCCAAGGGTTGCTCCAAAAAGACATGCCGACGTCCACGAACTCGATCACGAACCAGCTTGTTCACAGTTTTCAGCACAGGACGATTATCCTCTCGAAGTCCAAGGATAGTCTCTGCTGCCTGACCACCTTTTGCCAAATTGAACCTGCTCCAATTTCCCCAGGGACCACATGGATGCGTGATCACGACACAGTATGGATCTTCGGCTTGGAGATCATTGTGAAGGTGTTTTCTGCCGCCAGATGTTGAGGCATCCCAACCAACAGTTGAGATATCCAAAGGAACTCCGACACTCATGCCGAAGAAGAAAGCCAACAAGGTCACGCCCATTTGTCCTGCGAAGACTTGTTTCATCCATGTCTTGCCGCAGGGAGGCTTCCGGCAGAATTTGATCTTGGAGTCTCCTTGGAGTTGCTGAGCCGTCTTGAGGTCATAGCCGTCCAAGGCCAATTCCATTGCCTCAATCTTCTTGCTCTTGCGATGGCTGGCTTTCCGAACTGTGAAGGATCCATCAGCCAGCAAAACCTCAAAATCTTCAGCATCCTCACAGTGATCGTAGAGATGTTCTTGAAGGACCTCAAATCCAAACGAGGCATCATCTTCATCTCTCTCAGGACTGGGGTGATAGCTCGGAGGTTCCCAGCCAGGCTCAATTCCAAAGATAATGTCGTGCTGATCTTGAAGTTGACGTCGCCATCCAGGTGGTAGGTGTCGATCAGAGGAGCTGCAAGGGGAATGGCAACCAAGCACTGAAGAGCCATATTCTTCTGAAGGTTGCTCCGAATGTTGTGGTGAATCAGGTTGCTCATCTCCTTCAGCATGCCATTGTTGTAGAGGTAGATCAGAAGGTTCACCAAGAAACTCATCCAGCTTGTCAGAGTTGAAGTACAGAAGGTTCACAGCCGGGTGTCCTCTCTTGGTCCTGACGATTGGAAGGTCATAGACACCGAGTTTGGTGAAGCTGACAGTTCCTTCACCCAAATTCAAGATCGTTCCCAGCTCCTTCATGAATGGCCGAGAGATCAGCATTGGAGTGTTCCCAGGGGTTTCGGCAGAATGGATGTAGCCGTGCTCTTCACCACCTATGCCAAAGGGGAACATCTTCACAACCGTCGATTCAGTCTGGCCACCAACACCCTTGAAAGTCTGGGTTTTGTTGCGGGACTTCACCGAGATGCCAATCTTCTTGAGCTCGTTCTCGAAAGCCTCAGACCAGGCTTCTCCATGCATAGTCCTGCTGCAGCCTGAGTCCAAGATGGCCAGTCCGGGAGGGTCATCTGAATCGAGGGCATAGTTCTCGGGTGAGTCATTCTCCTTCTCCTCCACCATCATCACATCACAAAATCCATGCTGAAGAGTCGCAGGGTTCTTGGCGTCCGTGTAGATTGGGACAACCAGAAGCCTCGTAGATTGCATATCGGAAGGACTGAAAGTCCTCTTCATGAAGGAAGCCGCAGCTGAAGGGTCCTTGGCAGAGTGGTACATTTTGAGGGCTGCTCCATGTGCCAACTTGACCTTGCCGTAGAGGTAGTAGGCGAACCTGAAGACCTCAGGGATCATAGGTTGATTGTCCAGGGCAAACTGCAAGACCTGAGTGGCATAGTGCTCATACTCCAAGTCAGTGGACAATTTCTCAAAGGTCAAACCAGGAAAAGGGCCAACGGTCAGCACTGTAGAGTCAGCTGGCAAGGGCTGCAAGACATCCAAATCTGAAATTGCAGGCTCCGGAAACTCTGGCAGTGGGACATTTGGTGCCAAATGCACCCCAAAGAGCCATACTTGTACAGGAGGTTCCCGGACGATAGTTGCAACTCTTGACTTGCTTTGGGACGAAGATGGATATCCTTCCTTGCCATCATGATGTGACACAAGGTCCCATTCAGCTTCGGAGGCTCTCGATGGGCTCAGCACCTTAGCTTTTGCTTTCACAGACTTCTTCTTCTCGAAGTCATCGTTGTCCAACAGGCTTTGACTTGTCAAACTTGACACTCGATGGTAAAGTGCCGTGGACCTCATCTTTTGCCCCCATTTCGTGCACATCGCAATCTGAACCAGATAGGACCAGAGCTGCACTGGTTGCTTCCTCCTCGCCACAATCACCGTCTCATTGCACTCCTTGCAAGTGATGTGTCGAGTGTGGCCATTTGCTCCACGATGAAATTCTCGTTCACGGCCACCATTCGATGTAGCATGTTCGCAGAGCTTCGTCTCTCGAAAATTCACAAGGCATTCATTCACTGTCTGCTTGAATTCCGTAGCGGTGAAACTAGGTGCCGCTACCTCAGGGGAGTTGGAAGCCAAATGGCCGTTGCCTTTCTCAGTGAGGTCGCCGTAGAGCTCTTCAGTAACCTCCTTGATGTCGATGGTCTTCGCTGCAAAGTTCACAGGGACTGCATTGGGCTCAATCTCGCGATGGCCACGGACATAGAGGTTCTCAGCTTCATCGGCAGACTCAATGCTGTCATGGAGCACAAACAGGTTCTGCGAAGGTTTCTTTGGGCGAGATGGTTGCCCCTTTGTTGTCTTCTTTCCACCACCTTTGCTCTTACCTTTCTTGGAGTTGGGACACTCTGGATCACCCATCCAATGTCCTTTCTGGTGGCAGCTTGTGCAAGGTGTGACACTCTTCAGAAACCTGACTGCCTTTTGACGGTTCTCCTTGGACTTCGGGTCAAAGGCAATGTCACCCTTGGCAACAAAGGGATAGCTGTTGCTAGGTGAAGAGGGCTGTGACTTACCCTTCCCACCTTTGAACATCTTCTTCTTGTGACGGAATTGCGCAACCGTCGCCAAAGCCTCGGCTGCCTCAGGGTTGTCCAGGCAGTCAGGCATCTCCGCCATAAGTGCTTCCAATTCTTCATCATCACTGTAGGCTTCATAGGCTTCTTCAGCCTCTCCATCAAAGCCATCAAAGTCCTCCTCGTGCTCGTAGTAGGCATCGTCAAAGGCCTCTTCATCGTCAATCTCTTGATCTTCAACAGCGAGCACTGACCTTGATTTGTGCGGGTTTGTCTTCCAACGCTGAGGCTTGAAGGGCACTGAGGATTGCCTTCCACTTCCTAGGAAATCCTTTCGCATAACAGGTCTCGTTCCAGCTGTGGGGTACTGGATTCTCAGGGCATGGCTCACCTTCTTGAAGTCATACTCATTGTTCACCGAAGCCAGGATGCTTAGTTGTTCTCGATGGTCAAGGCCAGAGAAAATCAAAAGCATCATGCACCTGAGATTCATGGAGATGTTGGTCTCCGAGGACGCCTCCTTGAGGCGGTTGAAGTCTTGCTCTCTCCGGATGATATATTGCTGCATAGATTCTCCAGTTCTCCTCCAAACCGATGGCGAGTAGAAAGCCGTCAGGAACAGCTCATTGATCTTCACCGGCTTCTCTGCAGCAATGTTCTCACGGAGGGTGGCCAAGAAAAGCTTCATGCCAGCTTCAGTTGCCTTTCCTTCAACAGCTGTCCTCAACTTGCTGTGCTCCACTTTCCGCACAGCCTCATATGCTGCACCACTCAAGCCAGCCCTCAAGTGGATGGGCGTGGCAATCTGCAGCGAGTCTTGGCCATCACGGCCATAGAAAAGATCCCAACATCTTTCCTCATACTCCTCGAAGCATTCCGCGTCACCGGAGTATTGAGGAACTCCATACCTGTCACACTCAAGTTTCGAAGTGGATGTAGAAGACATCCTTCAGGAGAAAGTACTTGTACTTCTCGGTGCAAGAAAAAGTGGCAGGTCACCTCGGGGTAAACCTGCAGGTAGTTGCGAGCGCAAAGGGTCGCCAGCGCCAGCCAACGACAGGGTGCCACTGCGAATCAACGCAAGGCTCCGCTTACCATCAAAAGCTAACTGCAAGCACAGAAGCGTAATAGCACCTGTTTCCCTTGTGCAAAAGAGCGCTCTGCGGATCAACCA
>OMLO01005868.1_pt1 | contig 10325 bp, 6 predicted proteins | sample 1674811 | NCBI WGS metagenome assembly OMLO01 (sample SAMN06265003, study PRJEB25207) | coral metagenome | isolation source: Coral host | place: Mexico:La Bocana,Puerto Morelos, Mexico | collected 2008-11-13
CGCTCGATGCATGACGTGGCGTGTGAATTTCGTGCGCAGTAAGGATGCGCAGAAACAATTAGCGCGAACGTCCTTAACTTTGTCAAAATTCAACCGACGTAAGTTCCGCAGAGCGAAAAAGTGTATTGGGGATATTTTGTTTCAATTAGAAGAAAGTGATGAATTGGAGGCTACCAATGCAACTCCTTCTCGATTTAATACATATGGTAGGTATAGCCCTGCCCCAAGTATGCCGAGTTCTTATGGCTCAACCGAAGGGATGCCCATGACTGTTCTCCATGAAAACATGCAGTTGCATTCCTATCCTAATCAAAGCAGTGAATAGACTCAGATACGGCCATATGTTGAGATGAGATACTTAGAGCTGTGTATGAGCTGTTGTACTGTATGACTTGTTGCTGCTGTTGTTCAACAATTATTACAAGGTCAACTGCTTTGAAGTTTTTTGATAGATACAACTTACAGGAACAGACTGATTGTAGTATGGTTGGTTTGTTTAGTCTTTATTTTTGGAACTTTATCAATATCTTGTAAAGTACAGATTATGTCTAATTACTTTTACATATTAAGTATGTAATATTAAAACTTATTATGATTATTGAATGTTTATTTTTTGGCTATCCAGCGAATAAACTGCTACTGGATCATGGTGTTAGACAAATTTAGAAGTGTTGGTAATGCTATATATTTCCTGTCATTCAACCAGCTTTGACTAGTTCAATTTAACTGGAAATTTCCTTTAAAACACTTAATAACCTTGATAGCTGAAAACCGACACAACACCATCATGGGGTGAGAAATTCTACTTTGTTGTGACAATATGAACATGGATGTCAATCTTAATATACGTCATTTAAAATTAGATTCAAAAGTATTGCTCCAAGATAGTGGAGTGGGTGAAACAGGTGAGTACATACGAAACTGGCCTCTGGCATTTTCTCTCCTCACAAGAGTTGACTTGAGTGTGTGCGCGTTGTCTTTATCTTGGTTAACATTCTCACAGAAAAATAAGCAGTTCATAGTTTGGTTCTGAGTTACATCGGTTTGAATACTGTACTTTCTGTGCGAATTTATTAGATTGAAAGTCCACACATACGCCGTTGCCACACCACATCACCTTCATTGTTAAACCACTGAGTAAATTCTTCACGCATCTTCTTGGCTTCATTGCAACAATTTCTTGTCAATGAAGGTTGTAAATCAAGAAATGGATCTGATGAGGTATCCTCTCGCCATGAACCAGGAATGATCTCCGCTGTGTCAGGATCCTCCCTATCAACGAGGGTGGGTGGACAGTAAATATTACGGCTGGTGCTATCAGCCCTCAGCCAGTTGTGCAGGGTTAGAGCAACTAGGGTTATTCCCTCTACCTTACTTGGAACCAATAAAAATGGCACCCTGAAACAGCGCCACCTGTTACCCAAAATTCCTAAAATATTTTCAGGAATTCTTCTTCCTCTAGAAATGCGATAGTTAGCAATTCTTTGTTCTACTGTAAACTTAACATATACTTCGATAACCCAAATGCCCCATCCCCTAAAGAACAAAAGGAACTGGGATTGTGCGACCTGGAAGTGGACGTGGTGGGGGGATATTTAATGGATTGTCCGGATTTTCTAGTGCTTGTTTCAGAGAGCACCTTCCCCAGGCATGTCCATCTGGGTTTCTTCCATTGGTGCCTACATCAACGTACAAACATTCATAATCTGACCCTGAAACGACAAGGGCAATAATACTTTCATTTCCCTTGTAATCGTTGTAGTGTTTCTCATGCAGTAAGATATTCGGATTAAACCAATAAGTCGCACAATACATCCGATTAAACGCAACGCACACCATGTGTTCCTCTACAACCATAATACCCTTCGGTCACACAATGTACAATGACGTCATAAATACTACAATCGTGGAAGTGTGAACCTGCATAAGCCGGTTTCTGTATAAGAATTCGTTTACCGTCTATGGCTCTAAAGTTGTTCGGTATGTTCCATGATGAGTAGAACACTTCTGCAATCTCATTCCATTTATCTGCTTGGTTTGGTGTTTGTAACAAATCTTTACCAAGGACGTCATAAATAGCTTCACACACTTCCGTGACAATGCCACTCACAGTTGCTTTCCCAATGCGAAACTGAAAGGAGAGCGATTGAAAGGACTCACCAGTTGCGAGGAAACGAATAGCTAGTGCTAACCTCTCACTAGGAGGAATAGACATTCTCATAACAGTATCTTTCTTCTTAATATATGGCCCAATCAGTTCTGCCAAAGCCACGAGGTTTGAATAAGGCATCCTCATACATTCGCTGAACCCCGGGGTATCTTCGACAGCTAGTTCTTGAAACAGCGTGTGAAATGCTCCTCTTTGTTCAATTCGTAAAAGCCACTGTCGAGCCCACAGTCTTCGTTCATAAGAAATCGGCCGTTCTGTTCTCCTTCTTGCACCATCATCAGGAGCAACAGAGTCTTTTTCTTCGCAGCTCTAGATGACATTTTTACTCGATGAAAACAAAGTTCCCGCCAAATTTTCTCGCTAGCATATTTTCGGGCCATTTCATGAAGAGAATGCGTGACATCCGGTTTATGTTTGCAAATGATTTGTTTCAGCTAGCCTGGAGAATACTATACTTTTGCAGTTTTTGATGAAATGATGCAATTTTTTCAGGTATGGAAACACCGAAAGTAAACCCGATATCAAAATTATAAAATAGGAGCGGATTTCCAACACTGTCAACATTCCATGTTTTTAAAACAATCGTTGAACACAGTCCAGTAAGCACGCTCAGATATTAAAAATAATAGGAATAATAATAACAATAATTTTCCATTTCCACAAGGTGATAATCTTGTTTTATATATTGAAAACGTCATAAATACTGCTCTCTTGCTGTGAAACAGGTCCCAGCGTGTGAACCCTTCAAGGGACCGGTCCCCGCGACTCATTCCATCGTGTAAACTCTACAGGGGACCAGTCCCTGCGACCGGTCTCTGCGACCGGTCCCTGCGACCGGTCCCCTCGTGTGTAGCGGCCTTAATGTGTTTGAATTGATCAAGCCTGTTAATTAAATGTCAGCCAGTTTCCTAGATGAAAAGGGTAGCAAACAGCACACAATCGACGTCTGGGTCCGGAAGTGTTTACCCAAGGGAGCTTGTGTAAATGAAACGGTCTCGGTTAATAAGATCTCCAACTAAACAATGCCACAAAACATGACAAGACGTGTAGTATGTGAGTTCTGAAGGTGTCTAAAATAATAAAAACTCAAAACGCAATCCTCGCGAAAAACGGTGGACTTTGGTTCAGTTCTCAATCCCCGTAAGATTCCTTGAAGAATTTGCTATTCTTTCGAGACAGTGATTTCATCGGGTTCATCTGAATAAAGGGCAAAACGTCATTGACGTTATTGTTTTTGTCTTTTACCAAACGTCACTGAATATCAGCTGACAGAAACTATTTGAAAACCTTTTCATGATTCTAAGGAAATAGAGGTTATTATTATTATATTTGACCTATCAACTTCGTAAAAGGATTTCTTCATATTCAGTCTCAACTCTTGTGAGGTTCCGTCACTTTCGCTTCCGTCACTTTTAGGATTCAACTTAATGATCGATCGAGCGGGAGATGATCCGGCTTAGCGACATTCTTTGAAGTCAACTAGGATCAAAATAATCACAATCAAGAAACAAGTGTTATTGGTGATGTTTTCTGGCTGTCGGGCAGCACTTCAAGCTAGCGCCTCGAACCTTAACAGGTGTTCTTGTCCAAAATATTATTTACTCCGGTGATCAATAACCGTAGAAGCAACTATTTTTCAATAGGCCCTTTTAATAACAATATTCAAAATCGAAGAAGGACAGCAAAAGTGCCTGTCACTATTGTGTTTGGCGGGTAAGTTAATTGCAACATTTGTTTAATTTTTTTTCTCTTTGCGACAATTTCATTTGTGTTCTAGGGCTATCAAACGATATCGAACGATTTTTATCTTCTTAAGCAGAACATTGAAAGAACAGCACCATATGGCAATTTTAGAGCACCAAACCAAGGTCGGGATGTACTTCCCTAAATGAATTACAAAGGTATATGCAACGGGGTATATTTTTGAGCTGTTCTTTAACATTTTGGTCCATGGCGGTATTGACGATTGCATTTTCCCCTTATAGAAGTGCAATTCCAAGGCCATTAAACAAATTGTCGTTTCCAGTTGATGGTAGTTTTCCTCTCGACTGTCGGTATCTCCTGTCAAATTGCAATTTAGGCTGTCAAGGAACCTGGCCATCGTTAATCTACACATACTTGCGGCCAATAGTATTTTAACAACTCAGTTTAATTAAGCTAATCAAGTAAATAGAAACAGAGAGATGTTAAGGATATTACTTTCCACACTCGTACAACAAAGAGCTCATTTTCTTTTTTTAGGCTTTATTCTAAGAGCAGGTGTAAGATACATTTTACCCAGCAATTAAGCCAGCTCAACGATTACAGAAGATTGTTAGGTTTCAAAATGATCTGAAAACAACGTCTTTAACGAGAAATGTTGAATCTTTAGATCTTTGGGTCTGTCCTGTTTGTCATTTCGTTTCTTTTTTTCCCTAAAGTGGACTGTGAAATCATTGCGCATGACATGTTGTCGACATCAGCCTGATGAGAAACTCTTATAAACAAATTGGAAGATAACCTTTCTTTCTAAAAGCCTTCAAAAGTTGACATGTGTCTATTCTGGTTTAGCAGGCATATAAAGAAGCACGTTGCTTTTAAAGCTTCAGTACAATCGTGATTAGAGGACTAAACAAAAGCTCAAAAAAAAAATACGTAGTCTTTTCAGGCCACGAAAAACAAAACAGCGCAAAGTTAAGTTAGAAAAATAGGCTCCTTAATCAGTGGGAATAATTACCTTCACTGCAAACGGGCAGAGGCGTTTTACTTACAGCTACCTCAAAATGGACAGCAACAAATCTGCCGACGTTCCTTTCTGTTTCCATCTTCCTGATCCAACTTTCCATCAAGCTTCCCAACGTTACACCATGAACCTGATAACCGCCATTATCAACATCGTGACAGCCCCATTCGCCGTCATAGTCAACGCTTTGGTTGTCACCGCCATCTGTAGCTGTAATCGTCTACGTACTCCTTTGAATCTGTTAATAGCTTGTTTGGCGCTGTCTGATGTTTTTGTCGGCCTCACAGCTCAACCAGGATATATAACCTACAGATTGATGGAAAACCAGCGTCGTTCAGTTCCTTGCTTTGTTAGAATCATGTATTGCGCTGCCTTCTACGTTTGCTTTGGGGTGTCTTTCATGACATTATGTGCTGTAAGCTACGAAAGATTCATAGCCGTTCGATTGCGTGTTAGGTACAATACGTTTTACTCTTCAAGGCGTGTTGTGAAGTATATGTTGGGTATATGGACGATAAACATTTTGCTGGCTGCATTACAATGGGCTAAAATCAACCAAGCAGCGAGAGGTACCCATCTCATTCTTTGGCTTATACTTCTTCTTATCTCTGGGGCAACTCAAATTGGCATTTTAGTGACTGTCCGACGGAATCGTCGCCAGCTCCAAGTGCAACTTCCAGCAGCTGAAATTCGACAGAGACAAAGAGAAGTTAAGCTTGCAAGAACCCTCTCTTTAATTGTTGGAGTATATTTGATCTCAAACTTTCCAGTGCTGTTTGTGACAATTTATCACCAGATCCTAAGACTTGATTTGAAAACCTACAACCACTACAGCTGGACAGAAACTTTGGCTTTTCTTAATTCGCTTTCAAACCCCGTCATCTGTTTGTGGAAAAACAGACAGATTCGTCAAAAGGTCAAAGATTTCCTCAAGAAATAAGAAAATAAATCGCTTGCTTTTGGTATTTTTATTTAAAAAGAAGACGGTCATGGAACCTTTGAGAAATGTAGGAGACCACTAATGTAAACTGCCACTGGCAATGAAGTAATGTTGTGCAAAGTTCTTAAATGCGAATTACTAGCACTTACACTTATTTAAACTGAACGCGCAAGAATTGCAAATTTGCAGGCAGAAGCTGTAGGTACAATGTGCCTTTTGACAAAAGGATATTTACTTTAGTGAAGCTGTCATATTGTCAAGGTTTTGCAAGTTAAAAAAATTATAAGTAAGCCATGTTGTTGTAGAGCTGTGCAAAACTGTTTTTCAACCAGGCGAAATTAGGATAGGAAATAACCGCACACACTTTTTGGCAGGGTCCTAAAAAAGTTGGTTGTTGGAAAGAAGAAACGACTGACAAGCTACTTAAGTAGAGCTAAGAAAAGAATCAAGCGTTTTATCAGCCTACTTCTAAACACGAGGGAGTGGCGTTCGATTTTTTTTAAATAACTGCTGAGTGAATGCGAAAAGTCAACACTGACTGTCGAGAAATAAATGTCTCACTGAAACGAACAGGGACGAAATACATAACGCCCTTTCTTTTTAGTTTGGTCCTAAAAATATAAAATGAAATTTTATTGCCGCTAATGAAAAATAAAAACAAAACCGCCAAATGAATATTAATAATAAAAACTATTTTATAGCGCTCATTGTTTGTCCATGGCAGTTAAGGTGGCCGAACACAGTTTTCGCGCGCGCTTTTGCTGATGCGATTCAGCACGCGCACAATGATTACAAAAACAAACATGTTGTCAATAGAGCGATCATTTTGTTTATTCAAAACCCGCACTTTCTGCACTATTTTTCTCTATTATTCTGTTATTAGAAAGATATGTTAGGAAAGGTAACGACGCAAACAACCCAGAAATTCTTAGCTTTTCCATGTTAGCGAACCCAGTTAAATGCAGCGCATGCGCAGTTGCTCGAAAAATTGAGACAGATTGCTTTTCAGAAACCTGCCGATTTCTAACGATCCAGTCGTTAGAATTTCAAGAAATTTGGCAAAACAATAGTTCAGAAACCACGTAAATGATCTATCCCAAAAATTCTGAATTTTGACATAGGGAATTTTTAACAAACAGTGAAAACGATTTACGAAGAATTACGAAAATCCCTTATGTCAAAATTTTATTAAAACAGTGTTGACAGAAGGGATTTAAAGTCAATTCGTAGTGCGCAAATGATGAAAAAAATCTATCGACTGGATTTTTTTTTAAACAAACAAAAACCATTTTTATGCCTGGTTTTTAACTGCAAAAAACGGGCGCCAAAGGATAAATAGCTTAAAAGTAATGGTGAATTAGGTATAGGCTCTTGAAAACTGTGTTCGGCCACCTTAACAATAACAGTGTTAAAAGATCAGGACAGACAATGAAAAATGAATGAAGATGGTTATAATTATTAAAATTGAAGAGCAAATATCTTAAAAAGTAAGTTAACGTGTATTATAAGGAATTTTCACTGTAGAAATAACATCAACTTAGAAATAAATCCGAGTTCCAGATGGGATTTGAAGCTATGCCCCATCCGTGATCTAGGCCGATGCTCTAACCATTAAGTCACTGGAACAGAAATTACCGAAATTTGCATTTGCCAAGTTAGCGGTAATTTGACACTCAGATTAAAGATACCGTAAACATCTCCAATTTGCATACTAGCACATCACAAAAATCGTTTTTTTCCGAATTGTAGATAGTTAATTGCTTTTGGCTTTAATTTGGTCCAGTTTTCTTTTGTGACTTTGTCGTTTTCAGTTGTTCTATTTTAAGTGGCGATCCAACGTGAGTATTATAGGGAGTTTTCAATGCATCAACTTGTCTCTAATAAAAACGGAAAGGAAGCTATTTTGGTGAAACATTAGCTCGGCAAACACTCACTGACAAAGATCTGCCTCCTGTCAAAGGCAACTTGAGTAATATTATAACAAATTAACACCTGACCGTTCTATTTACATAATTGCTGATGTTGAATCATAATACTGTGTGAGCCAACTGAGGCCCTTTTATATATTTCTAGATAAACGGGCAGCTTTGGACAAGTGCTTAAAGAACAGTTTGAATTTTATTTAATAGTTGTGACTCGCCAAGTTGTCCTCTATTCCGAAAAAGCTACCGGAAAAAGAAAATCATGGAAAAACACAAAAAAGTGCTGCATGTAGAAGCTGTTGTCTGCTGTCGAGGGCTCATTGACTGACATAAACGTGTTTTCTACCAGAGTGTTATCTATCATTTGGTTTTCAGCGTGTAAACTCTTTATTCAAGAAAGCTTCATTTTGTAGTTTAAATTGAATGATAAAAGGAAACAATACATAAAAAACTACATAAAACTACAATTTGAATGTTTCCAGTTTAACAGTATTTCCCTCAACTACGGACCTACAAGTTTATATTATGCCCGATTTGATCAACGCTCGTGTCCGAAATAACTGAACTAAACAGTCAGTTACAAAACGTAAGTATATATTGTTTTTTCCTAATATCTTATTTCCATGCGAGATCTTTAACTTTTTGACGAATCTGTTTATTTTTCCACAAACAGATGGCGGGGTTTGATAGTGAATTAAGAAACGCCAAAGTCTCTGTCCAGCTATAGTGGTTGTACGTTTGTAAGTCACGACTCAGTATCTGATGATAAAAAGTTACAAAAAGCACGGGAAAGTTCAAGATCAAATAAAATGCAACGATGAAAGCAATGCTTTTTGCAAGCTTGGCTTCCCTTTGCTTCTGAAGGTTTTCAGCAGCTTGGAGTTGCACCTGAAGCTGTTGACGATTCCTACGTACTGCGACTGCAACGCCGAACTGGGTTGCTCCAGATACAAGAAGACAAGTAAGCCAGACAACGAGGTGAGTACCTCTGGCCGCTTGGTTAATTTTAGCCCATTGTAATGCGGCCAACAAAATGTTTATCGTCCATATGCCCAGCATATACCTCAAGACACGACTGTAAGAGAAAATAGTGTTGTATCTAACAAGCAGTCGAACAGCTACGAATCTTTCGTAGCTTACTGCGGTTAAAGTCATAAAAGCCACCCCGAAGCAAACGTAGAAGGCAACGCCATAAATGACCATTACAAAACAAGGAACTGAACGACGCTGGTTTTCCATAAGTCTGTAGGTTATATATCCTGGTTGAGCCGTGAGGCCGACTAAAACATCAGACAGCGCCAGACAGGCTATTAACAGATTCGAAGGCGTCCGTAGACGGGAGGAGCTAAAGATGGCAGTGACAACCAAAACGTTAACTACGACAGCGATTGGAGCCGACAAGATGTTGATGATGGCGGTTATCAGGTTCATGGTGTAACGTTGGGAAGCTTGATTAAAGATTGGATCAGGAAGATGGAAACAGTAAGAGCCATTCATAGAGATGTTGTCATCCATTTGGCGCCTTGTGCAACGTTAATTGTGCTTTCTGAATCAGTAGCAAACACGTCCCGTAGCTCTGATGTCAACCCTTGTCCACGAAGATAGTTGCGTAGCTTAACAAGGAAAAAGTGTTTGATATTATGTATTCCTCTTTTGAAATATGTTTTTGTCATCTGACTAATTTATGCAAATTTATGCAAAGAGTGTTAAGAGGTCGACTCAATAAGCTTGGGTCCCTGGCAACGTTAACATGAATGACATATGTCATACTCAAATTCCAGGTTTATGTAACTAGTAGCTAACTAGTGTTCCTTTTGCTCATGCAAATATTTTACCTAAACATGCAAGCTTCTACCGGTGCGCCATATTCGAGTTCTTTGTTCCTTACCTCAGTTTCAAAGTTTCCGAGTTGAATAAATGGGTGAAACACGACTTCGAAAGGGGGCTGGCCTGACTATGTTTCTTCCGTACCTAGTTGTCTGCCAACGGTAATCTTAAACAAAAAACTTTCAACTAACAACACGGGCATTTTCCGCGACAGTTACTGATGAAGGAAAGTGTTGAATCTCTGCCATCGAACAAATATTTTATTCAAATATTTACTTAATACACGAGAGCGCAACTCCGATGGTAGGACGTTTCTGAAATAAGTTTTTTTTTTTTTGCAGGAGGAAGGTGTTTTGCGACAAAATCATCAATTAAAATGCTCAGCAGTGTATGCCCTTAAACTTATATACTTATATATCAGTTTCATGGCAGACGTCTTGTCAAGGATAACGTAACCTGAACTTGAATACAAGGCCGGCCACCTGCCTTATCCATACATGTTTTAATGACGCTTGACAAGTCGTTATTTACCTCCCAAATGAGTGTGAGTTGGCAAAATAATGACCGATGAAGCATATGCCGACCTCCTACTCAGACCAAGCAGCAGCTTCGAGGCCGACATAGATTAAGAGAAAGCAATCTCAGTTAATATTGAGATAAGTGTAGCGTCCGTCACGTGACTATACGTAATTGCAGCGAAGCGGAACGAGGGACACGTGTAAAAATGGAGCATGTTGTGTGAGC
>OMLO01005869.1_pt1 | contig 10325 bp, 6 predicted proteins | sample 1674811 | NCBI WGS metagenome assembly OMLO01 (sample SAMN06265003, study PRJEB25207) | coral metagenome | isolation source: Coral host | place: Mexico:La Bocana,Puerto Morelos, Mexico | collected 2008-11-13
AGGTGTTTTGCCATGAATCCTTCTTGGAACTTCACCGCAATGAGGAGGTTGTTCCACAAACAACGCTTCAGGCATATGTCCTGGTACTTCACCTTGCTCACCAACTTCAAGGCTTGCAGGAAACTCCTCCGCTGCAGCCTCAAAGTCTCTCTCTTGCGTGCCATACTCTGGTTCCTCCTCTGGGGATGTGGGTGCATACTCCATGTCATCCATCATTGCCATGGGAGGCTGTGGGAGTTGAGGTCGTAGATCATGAAGATGTCTGCAGTTCGGAATAACCACCACTGTCGTCTTCATCCACTGGTCACCGGCCTGGATGTAGTAGCCTCTGGATGTGCTGCTCATATCCGAAGCTGGTCCCCACACCACCACTTTGCGCATAGGGTACCTCCATTTGCCTTCTTCTCCATCTCTCTTATGCCATCGCTTGACCTTCGCCATGCACGATGTCCCGAAAGGAATCAGAGGCAATTGTGGTACTCCCAACGCCTGCAACTGCTTCCTGTGACGCATTTCGGTAGCCTGCCTCATCGCTAATCGCCAGCAAAAGTCTCGTGGTCTCCTTGATGTACTGAACCTCGCGCTCCACCCGTCCTGACCCCTGAGCTTCGTCACCTGCCGCCACCGTCTGCATGACGTTGCGACTTTGCATCCATTGCTGGACAGGTCGTGCCAGGAATTCACGTGCTCTGTCCGTGTGTATTCGGATCAGTGGCAGGTTCAACGACCTGATCTTTCCATACATCAAACTGAGTGCTCGAACCACCTCATGACTATGGCGGCTGCGCATAGGAATTGCGAATGTCAATGATGTCACCTTGACATTCTTCATCTCTGCAACCTTGTCTTGCCACCGTCGATTCATTGCATCCCAAGCCTGAATCTCGATGGGTGTCCATGGCTCCTTCTCCTCAGAGGACAGATCAGCAAAAAGGTCGTCGATCGAATCCTCTGGTGGTTCGCCTTGAGGTCCATGTTGAGGAGGATCTTGCACCGCTGCCTGCACATCACAACCGCGATGCTCCCCCGGTTTGTGGTCCTCCTCCTTACTGTCCTCCCCCGTGTTGATGTCCTGCACATAGTTCGCCCCATAGTGCTTCTTGAGCTCCTCAATCTCGGCGACAACGTCCTTACTTGTCCATGGTCTGTGCGAAGCCTCCTCATCAGCCATGATGTTGGGAGACTGCGCATGGCCTAGTTCTTGAAGTCCCTGAGCAATCGGGTTGTCCCCCACACATGGTACCGTGAATGCTCCAACCAACGCATAGTAGAATCCTGTGCCGTCTTGATCTTCTCCACGATTTACTGGTCCCATGATGTCCAGGTTCAACGCGTAGCTATCCGGGCACTCGATCCTTTTTCTCATCCGATCTCTTCCCATAGACCGTAGACATTCTTCACAATCTCGTCGGTATGGTTTGTGGTCGTTGTCCACGTGACGTTGCCATTCTGCAAGCTCCTCTTGGTCCTTCATAGATAGCGCCATCATCCTCTGTGGCATTCGATCAGGGCGCATGGTCCACACTGATCTCTTGGCCTGATGTCTGATGACTTCGTTTCGTTGCCTCCTTTGTTCAGCTCGACCATGAAGAAGTACTGCCACTTCACGTAGGAGCAGTTGTAGTCCTGTTGCCCACTCCGCCAGACCTGCTGATTCTTCCATTCTCTCTCTGAGGGTCCTTGGCCATGGTGGATCTGGGGTAGTTGACCTCCTTCCCTGTAGTGCCTTGATCGTGCCGATGTTCGTCACCATGGTTGTTGGCTTCTTCCTCTTATGCCCCAACAGCTTCTGGTCAAAGTTCACGAAGTCCAGGCCGTAGAATTGTGCAAAGGCCACCGTCTCAGGCCAGACCATAAAGCTTGGATAGCCCCAACCACCATGAAGGTTCTCATCATCCTCCTTCCAATTGGCTGGGTCCTCCGGTTGCTCCAGTCCAATCGCACATTCCATGGACTCATCCAAAGCTACTGTCATCAGCTGCAACGTCCGCAACCACAGGACTGAGTCATCGTCGGCTTCACGTTGCTCTTCTTCTGACAGCCATGGAAGCCCGAACCTTGCCTCATTCTCCCTCCCCCTCAAAGGCTTCGGACCGCCCTCCTCTTGTTGGAAGCGAAGAAGCGAAACTGTGCGGCAAGGGGGCCCCGCGAAGACTCCACGAACTCGACCTGACTGACAGAGCTGCTCCAAGAAACCAAACAAGTGATCGTTGTGCATGTCCGTGCCACGCTTGATCTCGATATTCAGGAACACCAACCCTTCTTGATCATGGCTGTCCCAAATCTCCGTGTTGGTTCCCGAGAACAAGTGGATCACAATTGATTTGGCTCGTTGAAGTCTTTTCCTCATCCTCCTATTCAACGGCACCAAGTCTGGATCCCATCTCACTCTTCCAGGAATCCTTTCTACCAGTCGCAAAGGCACCTGCGGGTAGTCCTCAGCAAAGTTCGATGCTTCCACCATCTCCAAATCTTGATAATTCGGTTGTGGTCGAACAGCTGCAACTCGTAGCCTTGCTCTCCTCATGTAGAAGGCTTCCACCTGTTCCATCAGCTGCATTCCTTCTCGCATTCCAATCACCGGGCATCCACCATCCAGGTATACCGGCAACTTTCGTCCTGCTTGGCTCATCACGCAGCCTGTAGCCGACCACTCTACCGTCACTCCTATCTTCACCAGGTCAGATACCGGCACGATTGGCTGGACCTCCTGCATCACCAATAGTGTACCGCTTTCTCGATGTTGTCTCATTTCCGCAGTACCTGACGCCAGGCTAACTTGAACTGGTAGTCCTTCTTCATACTCCTTCCAGCTCTTGGCCTTGCGCATACAATTGGTGGCTCCTCCGTCCAAAAGTACCGTTGATTCCCGACCCACTTCAATCCTCTTCAATCTCACCGCATTGATGGCAGGTTTCATCACCTGTCCGGAGCTCCTTGATTCGCCTTGTGTCACCCTCATCGACTTCAGCAATGATGTAACTTCGCTCATCAACGCTTGCGTAGATCCAGTTTCTCCTGTAGTCCCCGAAGTCGACGCCTGTTGTCCCGGCTTTGCACTATCTCCTCCAGCTCCACCCTGAGTTGAAGGATCACCTGCACCCTTGCCCTTCTCATTCTCTGTGTTGTTCTTCGCCTTGTCTTTGTCGATGTAGCCACCTTCTTCACGATCACGTTCACGATGACCACCATTTCCTCGACCTTCTCCTTTCTTGCCAGAAGAAGCACCACCCTTGTCCTGCTTTCCATTGCCATATTTGCCTCCTTTCTTCCCTTTTCCTCCGCCATCTTTTCCGGAGGTACTGTTGTTGAAACCATCACCTGTCACTCCCCCGGGCTGGGGGCCCAGTCCTCCTCCACTTCTGGCTGTACATTCCATCTTTTTGTGTAAAGTACTGGAACAATTCCAACAACGATCCCGCTGATCGGGAAGCTGAGGATGGGAGAATCGGCATGCTCTCCCATATCGACAACCTTGTGTTGTACCCCAACTTCTGCATACACCAGCTCCGGCGGGCATGTCCTGCGTAGAAGATCGCTGAGGTCCTCCTCCGTCTTGCTGTTGTAGGGCCTTGACAGTCGGGGTTCCGGGCTTCAAAGATGCTAGAGATCCCTGCACCAACCTCAAGGACTCCAACTCCGCTAGCAGGCACTCACTATACTTCCAAACCGTCAACTCTTCAGGTCTCGCATCCACCTGCAGTTGGGCCCTTGACTGGGCTAGCCGAAACGTAGCTTGAGCGTCCAGTTGACTAACCAGTTGCACAGCTGGTTCTAACGCTCTCAACAAGATGATGGGATCAGGGACCGTGGCTTCGATCTCCTTGGTTCGAGTGTAAAACCTTCGCCACGACCGAACTGCTGCACATGCTTCGCTTGGAGACTTGCCCACCTTGATCTCAGAGAGCTCCTTCAGCAAGAGGGTCTGTCTATGTAATGTAAGTTGGATACTCTTTTAGGGAGGACTCTAGATTTATATAGAATGGAACGGCCCAAGATGATACCTTCACATCCAACAATTTCGCTGGATCGAAAAAACCTATGAAAAGTATTGTCCGAAACTTGTATTGATGTAAGGAGCCATTTCTGATGCAACATCGCGAACACCGGTGTGCAGGACATTCCCCGCACAATTCCTGATCAATTCAGGTCAATAAAGGTCATCATATATTTCACCAGTGCAACCCAACTTCACCTTTCTGTGGATATGACGTGAGATTTCCCCGGTGCATCTCAGACAACCACATAGACGTGGTACAAAAAACGTATCGAACGTGCATTGTTTTTGTCCTTTGTTGAGGTGATACTGACTTCCTCTCCAAACGTCTATGGAAGAAGCATCTGAAGTCCTTGGTCAGGACCTTAAGAGAAGAGAAGTTGAAACGAATATGTCGGTATACAGGCAGCAGTGTAGTCTTATTATTATGTCTGTACATTTGATGAAATTTCGATATGATCACTATTTGCACCAGTTACCAGTTAGTACTTGCCATCTCCACAGCTTGGTCAAGGGTCATCAAGAAATTCAAAAAATACATGCTTTGGAAGTATGTGCCATTCCAAAATATGTCCTGCAAATCTACCTTGATCAACAAAGGAGTTTGCTGAACACATCTTTTGAGCCTTAGAAACTCTCAATTTTTTCAACGGATCTATATACATACATATGATGGATACGCTGCCCCAGGAGTTGACTTTGTTTTTTTTGCGAAACACAAGAACACCGTTGAGTCAACTCAAGCGCCACTGAGGTGAGTGGTTTGGGAAGATCCTTTGAAGCTCTCGGATTTCCAGGTGGCAAACGACACTTCAAGGTTCGACGGCGCCTGCGAATGTCCTGATGGTGTGGAGGTGAAAGGTTGTTTTTTTGTTTTGTAGTTCGATTCGCAGCATGATAAAAATCAGACTCATTCACCAAAATATGTAACAAACACCTACACAGGTGAATCAATGAAGTTTTTGTCTTTTTGCTGTAAAAGAAAACTTGGTTTGATTCAGATCCTTCATTGGAAAAAGGGTATCACCTGATCTTCGTCAAGAGGAAATAAGTTTTATTATTTTTATTGCTATGGTGTCATAAGGGCAGATTTAGTCGAAATGGATTGTAGCAACAGGCCTGCTTTGGCCTGGGCTTTACTTGTTTTTTTGCGTCCTTTCAGGGGCAATAAGATCCATCACATGCCCTCATTTTTTTGATTTTTTCAAGTCCTTCTTTTTTGTTTTCTCTTCGAATTGTTTATATACGTCTTGAAATCCACACTAGTTCTGCAAATGTACTTTAAGATCCAGGTATGCCAACAAAAACTATACTTACTGTGTCCCAAATCATTTTGTCAAGTTATGCCTCATTTCTCAACTGTTTGTCAAGTCCAAAGGAAAGATGCTTACCCCCTTGAAATCTAACATAGATATCAAAAATGGCCCATATTTAAAGCCAGAGCCGCCTTTTCCAAACCGTAATTTTGGGTATCCATGTTAGTTTTCGGGGTGTACCCTTCAACAATCATGTTTGCTACGCTTCACACTTGTTCAATCTCTTTGTTTTTCCTACCATTTTTTTTTCTTCTCCATAAGCATGCAGTTATGGGGTGAAAGAATTCCTAGGAAAAACGGCCTTATAAATAAATGGGTTTCACTGGGGTGATTTCACCCCCGAAATAAGTGGAGGGACATGGGCCCCCACCTAACTGCTGCCGCGGGCGAAGGCAACATTGACTCGCAAACTTCGTGAAACTGGAGATGAAGCTATTGTGACTTGACTCAAGGAAGAGATTGTAGGTGCCAAAGAAGCTATGTGGTGGCAACTCAAAGACTTTTTATTTTCGGCCCTGGTGAGATGATCCAATTTGACTAATATTTTCTAAGGGGTTGAAACCACCAACTAGAATGGCAGTGCATACGTGAGGTGGCCATGGCCGGATTTTTCCATGATGGCACGGGGGGGAAACATCCCAAATGTCTATGCCATAGCATTTTCAACGACTGATAGATGGGAAAACTTGATTCATATGATATAGTCGAGAGTGACATTCAGACAGCATTTTTGGGTGATTTCGAGTAGTTCTTGGTTTGTTTATAGTTAAAAAGTCCAGAAACATCATGAAATCACATTTACAAGAATCAAGATGATTCAGATTTTTCTTTCAAAAAGTGACTTCAATATCACCACACAACAATCTTGCAATCCCCATTGTATCCATGTCATGGTATATTCACCTACATTTACCGTTGATTTTTATGGTAAATGTAGGTAAATATACCATGACATGGATCCTGTATCGGATCATATTCACCAAAATGTGGCTTCGCTTAGGTTGCAGTGAGGCAGACAGAGGATGCAGCAGCTGCAATTGCCGATCAGCTTCGGTCCACGGGTGTCGGCAGCTGAGGAGTGATACATCGAAAAACCCGCAACAACGAAAAAAATAAATAAAATGATTATCGTAAAGCTATGTGATACAAGATGCTAACATCATCTAATATTTCCCTAATATACTATTGAATGGCTTTTGTTGAAATCAAATCAACATGAAAGCATCCCTAAAATGAAATGATGATTATGTTTTAAATAATTTTGGCATCTTTTCAACTTTTCAACTTGAAACAAGAGGTACTATCAACCTTCCAAGCGAAAACCCGGGAAAATCCTGTGCTACCCCCACTGCTTGAAGGCCTTGGAACAAGAACCGGAAGCAATGGAAGATCGAAGTTTTGCGGGTGTGTCGGGCACCCCAAAAGTATTCCATATAACATCAAATATCCTCAACTCTGACAAGTCTCACCCGCCAAACAAACCACTTCGGTTGACACTCGTGCCTGCGAGAGCGGCTGGAGACGCTTGGCACCTCTCACACGGAGCAGCATGGAGCAGTTGCAGAAAGGACGGTAAAATGAAACAACGATCCTCCACACTCCAAACACCATGTGAGCATATCTTCATTTATCATTTGTTCAATCTTAAAATGAAAAAAACATAACTTTAAAACAATCGAAGAATCTCAAACTAATCTGAGATAGAAAGCATTGCCTTTTTAGCGACACATTAGCAATCAGAATGCCGACGCTCACATCCTGAATATGAAATCACATTTGGAAACCCAGCAATGGCATGAGATCTGATCTTCGCCCTCCGCATCCCTCGCCTCTTCTTGTTCCTCTGTCATCACCCCTCCCCTCGCATGGATGCAGGCATGTCTGCAGGTGTGGATTCTGTCGCTTATATCCTTGCCACAAAACCCCTGCAGTTGGTAAACCTGCCCATGCAATGTCCATTGCCATCATTGCCCTCCATTCAATGCCGGGGAGCTGCAAAGGACGGCTGAAGTGGAATTTCGCCACTCAGATCTGTTTCTTTGCACATGATCCTTCGCGGTTTCAGATGTTTCAGGGAAGTTTGGAACATGTGAAAGAGAATTGGGGTATCTGTGCTATTTGTGGAGTTTGGGCGACCCACCCTGCAATCACCTGGCACTCCCTCCTTCTGGCTTGAGTACGGGTGAACCAGTTGACCAGGCAGTCATGAGCCCTTGCCCATCTGCAGGCAGATACTCTGGCCTCAACCCAACAGCCAAGCAACAAGCAGCTAGATCCCGAAAGATTAACAAAAATACTCGTACATATTCGTACCATATGTATCCAAATCATGAACACCATGTTTAAAAAAACGCCCAAAAACCACCAAAGAACTGCGGAGAGTGTCTTTCTTTGCCAGATTTACAAAAAACCTTTGTCTAAATTCCATATAATCTAATGATCATCTAGATACTCAAAGCAAGAAATTTCTTGATCAAATTTCCTAAGGTTCTGACCATGAGAGCCATCGAGGCACTTTTAAGCTGCTCCTAAAAACCAACGAGAAAGGCCCCCACAACTGGAAATGACTCGACGTCCGACGTTTCCCTCGCCTTGCGAACAGCAGAGTCCCGGGAATAACGATGCCAAAAACGAAGTCTTTGAACGGCGACCTCAAGTCTTCAAAAAGCACAAGAATGGTAAAATTAATGATTCAGCATGTGTTGTTGATGTTGTTTGTTGGTTGGTGTTGTCACTGCCTGCTGCTTTGGAGATTATGGTACAAGTAAATAAAGATAGTGCTGTGATTGTTCTCCTCATTATTGTGGTCATTCACACCTATGCCAACTTACAGCCAACACTCTTCATCCAAGTCTGAGTTTCTTGCAAGCTTGTTAAGACTCAGCTTTGCCTTCCACAAATAGCACATGAGGCATCCCCACAAACACCAAAAAATCTTACAATGACTCAAGAGATTCCCCAATTCGCATCTATTCATTACATTTCACTACCATGACCCCAGTCTTTGCATCGATTCCTTTACAAATGGATACAGCAGCCATGTATTACATGCAACAAATACCTGCAGCCCTGCCTCCTTGATGCGCCGTCGTGTTTGGCGCTTTTTTTGCACCACCTCCCAAGGTAAACAAAGAGGTATACATGAGCTTTTTGAGAGAACTGTCTTTGAAACAGCTACTGTATATAGATTCTAGATCATTTTTGAATACTGATGTTGTATGTATATGTATATATGACTACAGTATGTATGTTCTGAATAAATATCAAATATCTGTCTTTTTCCATGCCTGCCTTGCCTCTCTCCCTAACTTGACATTCACCAACACTTCTCTGCATCAGCCTGCACCCAAACATTCCAACAGCGTCGCTGCCCACGACGCCATTGCCTGGCATCCACGACGAAAGATCAGCCGTTTGTACATACACCTCCCTACACATCTGTGCATCCTCAAAAAGAGAGCCACTGAAGATATTACATGACATTACAAGAAAGTAATTGAAGATGCAATTGCATGCAGAATGTTTCTTTTTTAATCTAGATGAGACCTCTGACATCTATCATACGATTTCGCATAGTTTCATCCTGTCAATCCAGTCGAACAGCCTGTCAAGCCATCCCAAAAATTTGAGTCATGCAAATGTGGGAGAAAGTCAAGCAGATAATCTTGGAGAATATATTGGATTTAGTTTGCTGTTTGGGATAAAAAATCTTAACCTTATAACTTAAATAAAGATCCGCACCTGCTCTGCCATTCTGTTGGGCCAGCAAGTCCACCTCAAGCTGACACATGGAACCTGAGAATAATTCGAATATAACCCCCTGGAAAAGGCAAAGCATCCAAACCATCATTTTCAGGTTCTATGTTAGTCTTTTGGGGGGGGAAAGATTTCTCCAGCCAGTTCAAACGTCAATAAGATTATTTGAATCGCAGCGGGGGGCCTTCACCGAAAGTTTCAATCTCTCGCTGTTGACGTTCAAAGAGGAGATGCCCTCATAAAAGCGCCGAAACTGTCAATGTGTAAGATATTGCAAGACGACGGATTTCGGAGTTTTCAGTCCCGAAGAGTGAAAAGTGAAATTTTGACAAATCACCCACAATGACCACACTATATTACAAGAACTTTCTAAACAAAAGGTATACAGGTAGACACCAAGGTAAGGGTTTCAAGACCACTGTGACTTCGGGTGATTTCGAAAAACTTGAAACCAAGGCTGGCTCACCACCTGTGATGGTAAACCATGTCCGAAGAGTTGAACCCAAAAGGCGCTTCACCTGCATAGAAGCCACAGTTGAGCGACTAGTCTCGTCATACGCTTTTTTTTTTCCCCCTTAAAGACTATCATACCCAGTGATCAGTGATGGATGTTTTCTATAGATTCATTGACCCTAGTTTTCTGCCTTTTGTTGGGTGCCATGATTTGATATGTTTCTTCAAGTCATGTCGCACCTCCATTGCTTTGGATGCCCTTAACCTCTGCCACCTTTGAACAGTGAGGCGAAGTTCACGCACCTGCCAGCGATGTTTTTTTCATGGCCTTTCCTCGGCCTCCTATCTTACTGCAATATAAGATCAGCCTTCTGAACCTTTATAACATAAAATAGACACAAAAAGCGTTCCACCATGTTTAAAATGTTACTATGTGTTCCAATATGTTCCAATAGGTTGCAAGAATTGCAATATTATCTTACAATACGTTGCTGCAAGTGTTGCTGCCGCTGGATAACCTGGATCATCTGCCGAAGCGCCGTCTCTTTCCTTCGCAACCTTGGGGGAAGGGGGAGCTTGTAGGATGGGGGAATCAACCTGGATGATGGACATATCAAGGAGGGTAGATGCTACTCACTCGCTTAAGATGATATAGATAAGTAGATACCTTTATTTAGTACACACCTGAAAGTGATGTCCACTTGACTCATGAATGATCGATATATAGTTTGACATATTGGTTCGAAGCACAAAATTATTCCGCTCTCCTTAAATAAAAGGTGCGGTAGAGCAATAGCTAGAAG
>OMLO01005870.1_pt1 | contig 10323 bp, 10 predicted proteins | sample 1674811 | NCBI WGS metagenome assembly OMLO01 (sample SAMN06265003, study PRJEB25207) | coral metagenome | isolation source: Coral host | place: Mexico:La Bocana,Puerto Morelos, Mexico | collected 2008-11-13
AATACTCGACTGTGTTTACAAAGAAACCTTACAAACGTGACATTCAACACCGGTCACGAAATCCTAGCTTCGCTACACTATTATTTTGCTAATTAAACCTTTTATTTGGTGACTTTCTCGTTACCGTCGTAATCGTACCTATTACTACTACTACTATTGCTGCTGCTGCTACTACTTAGGAGGACGACGACCACAGGTACATGTAATTTGTTTCACTTTGAGTTTTTAGAGTGTTTATTCAGCCATTTTTGAACTTTATTTGTCGGCGACTGTTCATCGGACGGAGGATACCAAGTAATGGCCGGAAGGCCCTGGGTAACAGGACCGCGCATGCGGCTGTAAATATTTGTCTTGTGAATTTTCCTTTCTGCCACCTGCGAAAATAAAAAAAACCTTTTGGCTCAGGTATTATAACTGAAATTGTAGGAAAATTGTATATATGCTGATTTTATCAGCATATGAAGCACGCGGTGCATCATACCATACTGCATACGCACGGAAGTTTAGAATGCTCAATGTAAGTGTACTTGGGCATGGTTATATGACAATGACCATACAGAACATAAAGTAAGTTAAGCATATTTATTTAGATTTTGGCATGGTAACATGACAATGACCATACAGAATATAAAGAATGTCACGCTAAGTACGAGTTAAGCATGTTTAAGAAATGTTTGTAATATTGCCCAGTAACGCGCCCCATAGTGGTGGACAAAACTGCGTGTGTATATCATGTATGTATTAATTTATTTCGTCTTAAGTTCTTTTCAAAAGAAATTCAGCATCGTTTTAGACCCCCTAGAAAATAACGTACTGTTTTCCAATGAATGACAGCTGCATCCAGATCGTAAATAACCGTCACGAAGTGCGGCTTTATTTCTACACGTCTACTTTGACTTCTTCAGGAGGTTCACTGTGAATTCATCTTGTCTTCAAACGGTATATGGATTCCGACAGCAGTACACACATATAAAAACCTATTTTCTCTCATTCCTGTCCTTTTGTTCCTTGCACGATCCTCGCTCACAGTTTTCTTCCTTCATACAACCTTTTCAGAACACTGGCTAATTAACACTTGCTGTTAATCTCCAGGTATGTTTATACTCGGTCCTTAAACCATACCTTGATTCTTGTCGTTAGATCGTGACACTCTTTTGCAGTCTCTTCTAGCTCGTGTTGTAGTTTTACAAGGCGTTTTTTCTCCTTTTGTTGTTCTTGATTTATTCTACGGTCTTGGGCTTCGAGTTTTGTTTTTAGATCCTGATGAAAAAATTGTACCAAATGTTCAATTGATTCCGCGTCCAACATCACGGCATCAATAAATCGTCAAGAAGACAGTAGTAAAAACTCCTGAAAGTCATAATGTCAGGTTTGTTTAACTCCGGAGTTAACTTCATGCACGAAAGATAAAACTCACCTCAAGTTTTTTATCTTTCTTTTCAAGTAGCCTACTGGCGTTTTCTATTTTCAGCTCCAGTTCCTCTACGCTTAGAAGTTTCAAATCAAGTTTCACTAACTCTTCGAGTTTTTTGCTTTCTTTCTCAAGTTGCATCAGTTTCTTGTTTTGCTTCCTGCAATGGAAACAAAGTGTCTACTTAAGTTAGTAAAACAACAAAGTCGGAAACATAACTTACAACAATCAACGCCCACTTAACACACTCCATTGTAAAATGGAGTGAGGATAAGGGACGGCTCTATTAAACTGTTTACGTCGTAAGCTAAAGTATTTAAATGTGTGCTGCAGAATTACTATCACCCGAACGAAGCTGAGAGTATTCAGCTGACTAGAAGCGATGTTTAGACAAATTTTATGATCTAAATTGTTAACAATTATTTGTAATGGAATCCTAACATTACCTTTTAATACATAGGGCCCACCTCTTCAAGCTCCCTTCCAGAGGGGCTTTGTTCTGTATTGTATTTTTTTAACCCGTAAATGAAGTCTTGTATGTTTTTATATATGTACGTTTTCACTCAAATAATCCATACAAACTCTTCAACCTTGTCCCCTTATCGACGAGGTTAAAAGTCTCTTAGTCTGAACGATTCCAGTTTTACTGTTCTCTGGTCATCAAACATCTTCTGAACATACAACGCGTATACAACGCAATAAGCAATTAACCAATTTCAGTTTGTCGAGAACTAGCGGCGGACGCGATTATACCATCTAAAAACCTTCCCTCTCCGGTCTTGAAAAGAGACAGAGACAGCACACGGAGAAACGATGTTTTGTGGAATGAGAATTATACCAAATACATGACAGATAATTTATCAATAATCGCCTAAAGTCTGCCCTTTACCATAACCAGGAGAGCGTTTAAAAAAAATTATTCAATGATAAATAAAATTAATAAAAAATAAATCACTTTGTATTACATATTGCATGCTGTATCACTTTGAGACAAGCAATAAAGACAACAAAGATATTATCAGAGCAAGAGAATGAATCTCCCATATGTGCCTCATACTTAAGGTAATCCCTCAACACAGTTTCCAGCAGTGAGATTTTGAAAGGTTATTATCACTTAACCCTACAATCATGGTATCAAAACACTGCTCAGTCATTGGTGAACACTTATCATTTTCATGTACAGAGCCACCTTAAGGAGGTCCAGAGGTTCAGAGCCACCTTACCGCTTTGAAAATTTAAAGTGGCTCCGAACCCTATATACACCAATGACTGGGTACTTTTTGATACCATCATTGAGGCATCAAGTGATAGAGAGTGGTTATCACGAACCATCAAAATCTAAAATTATTAAAAATCTATATTATTTCACGTTCTCTAGAATACGCAGAATGTGTTCATTCCCTGTTCTTGTTTTGAAAAGTACGGTAAAGAAATGAACAAAGTGCACGCGTGCACAGCTATTGTACTCTTTGCTGTTGCCGACTCAGCAAAACCGAATGAACGTTGAAGAATGAACAGCCAAACAAGCACGAAGCAAACAAAAGCTCAGTTGAGCAGAAAGACGGCTAAGAGTGCAGAAAACATCTGTGCCACGAAACGTATTTTGAAAACCAACATTTAAAATGACTTTTCACCACATTTTCCGTCATTTTGTCTCAGATAATTGCGAGAAAGTCGCTTGGGCTGTCCACGCATCGCTCGAGTAACATCCGCGGAAGAACCGGGTAAAAATAACTTAAGAGAGGGATTTCCTTAATTGTAAGGCCTATATGACGGATTCACTCTCTTACCTAGATAATCTCTTGGGGTAACTCATTAATAGCATGACTTGTTACTCGCCTTGTGTTGGCCTGGACATCAACACAATTCTCTTCACTGAATCTGACGTCCCTGCGAAAACCTTTTAATGACAGATTTGCCATATCTACAAAATCATGTCTTCCATGAATTTCCCTCTTTTGTGATCTATGGAGTCGTTTGAGTGCTCTGTTCTCATCCCGTAAACTATCAACTGCCTCACTAAGATTTTTAGCTTCGAACTCGAGACTCTTTGCTTTGTGTTGTGTCCTGACAGCTATTTCGTACAGGAGTCGATCCATGGCTGATCGACTCGTTTTCTTGGTTTGTCTTGAAGCTGACAAACGGAGTCTTTCTTGCCTTCCTTCTTTCCACCTTAAATGAGTTGAAAGGTAGTTGATTAAACATTGTTTAAATTGTTCTTAACAGACTTGTCATTTGAAATCAGAAAAATTATTATATATATTCCAAAGCAAAATCCAAATTTTCGGAAAGTGAATAACATTTTCCATATTATCTACGGTTCTTTTCCAAGCACGGAAAGATAACCTTTTATACTGATCCTATACTAACTGATTGACATATTAGTTCTGACAATTAAGTTGCACATGAAAAGTTCATGTAGAGGGGAAGAAAATTTCCTCGTAAAATTATAAACTGGTAAAATTATAAACTACATTGGCTGGAGCCGCACTAAGAGAGTTACAGGTAGACTCGAAGGTAGACCTGTTAAAATTCCTAAATCCGTACTGTGCACTCTCGAAAGTTTGTCTGCGTTTTTTTGTGTGATTCATGTAAGACGTCACAAAATGAAACATGAGGTAAATTCAACGTTTCATGTCAGCCGCCATTATGGATGCGAAGCTTTATGCTTCATTCTTTCTGAGATAACTTGATGAAACGAATTCATGGTGTCAAACTCATAGAAACTGCAAAATGCCTCAAACAAGATCCTAACGGATCCTAACGGTGATAACACTGATTCATATTTCATCGCAGTTCTTTCGAAATGATGTGTGTAGACGTCACACTATTCTCCATCGCAGTCGAATGAATCGGAATCGTCCTCGAATTTGGGTCTATTCGAGAAACCAAAAACCCGTTTTAGTAATATAAGTGTTGTTACCACTCGTAATGTTCAGTAAAAAATCTAAATACACACTTGTTTGTGTCACGGTGACCAACATCTTTAACCCACCGGAGAGACTGACGCATCACGAAAAAGCCAATGCACGGTAATGATAAGAGACCACTGACCTGTTTTAAAATCTCTTATAACATATGTAAGTTTCAGATTCTCACTGCTGAAATTTCGTGCTCTTTTCTACCTTTATTTGATGAAAGTATCCGATAATTTATAACGGAAACTTTAAAAGTGAATTTTAAAAACCATTCATTTTAGACTAGGTTTACACTAGAAGAAATTTTCCGTATTCGTATTTATTCCGGGATTGATCAATATTGGATTGTTCGAATTCGTAGGAGTTTACTCCGAAAGGATATTCGGATTCTAACCGTTTACCCACGACGACGACTCCGGGAACGGAATGGTTAACAAGCTGTTTGTTGCCTTGACAACGAGAAATAAAATGAGCCAAAAAGAAAGCTAGGGGAAGGTTGAGACAGTCTGAAGTTTTCTTTCCACTCGCTGACCAGGCTATTGTTGCCCATCTTGTTGTCTCCTCAGGCATTTGGTCTGGTGTTATCCACAATCGTCGACGTCTTCGATCGTGCCATCGTCGTCGTCTCCGATAACTGTGTCGAGGAGGAGGTGAACATTGTTTGAGTCGATAATTTTGGTTTCTGAGAAACATGGCATTAGCAATTGTAAAAGTGATTGCCTGGACCTGTAACAGAATTAGGCAGCTAGCGACTGCCATCAATAGTCATCAATGTGACTATGACTGTGGCTACATTACTAGATCCTCCATTTTGGTTTTACCACAAAGTACAGGATAGCAGACGGAAAAATATCCGGATTCGTGAGAAAATCGTTTCACGATAAAACTATCCGGATTTAAAAGTGTCCGGTTTCAAAGATTTCACTTTAAATTCCGGATTCAAAATCTCCGGAGATATGTCCAAGCCGGAGAGTTTTTATTTCGGATTCGTCCACTTGTATGATTCGTCACAAATCCGGAACAATTTCCTTGTAGTGTAAACCTAGTCTTAAATTCACCATGTTAGGTTCATGTTCTCCCAACATTTCGTGTGAATGCAACTTAACAAAGAATCAGCCAAACGTTGTTCCTCAAAAGGGCATTTGTAATCTAATTTCAGGGTATATGTTTTAGCAACCCTGGTGAATAAGCTAGACGTAGTAAGGACCAAAGTTATAAAACATTAATGGGAAGAGAAACCTCGATAAAACACAATAACTAAACAAGATAGCTTGCTTTATAGACTTATGTAACTGGATAGCAAAATTAAATGATCGTCTTTCGCCGATTTTAACTTGTATTCTTTTGTAGTTGTTCCGGTCCAAACCATGATCTGTTTTTTCCATGATGATTATTTAAAGCATAGAGATAAATGGCTCTCAATTGGTCACAATCAGTTTTTAAAGCCATCGGTTACCATGCAGCCAAGAGAAATGGCATAAGGCGAAAGCAACAGAAAGGTTGCTTCTCATGGAAACCTTACCTGCAAACATTGAGTTTTCTTCCTTGTTATTCGAATTGACCCTTTTTTGTACTATTTACTTCTGAAATTATTATTAAACTGCAAGGAAAGACTGGCGTTATTGCTGTGTATTATTAACTCAATTAACATAATTAGAATTAGCGAACCCGCTCTATAATCAATGCTGAGTTGTGGTTGGTTAATTAAAAATGAAATATTGATATAGATATTACAAAACACAATCAGCAAAACAATACCATTTTTAATGTTTAAAATAGTCTTTGTTTGTTCCCTTTGAATTATTAAAAACACGTCCTAAAGGAAATAAGAAGCGCATTTTGAAATGACTTAGCATGTAGAATTTCCTGTTCGTTGTCAGTACAATTAAAACGTTGGTTACAGCTGAGAAAACAGCTTTACAGCAGCTTATAAAAAATCTCCTCAAAACGGGATTTATTTAGTATTTCGCATTTATCGAGTTTAATAGTTTAGTCCAAGTAATTTCTGTACATTCATGAAATTAACTTTGTAGTGTAGGCGTATCATAAACAGCAGTTCAATTCAATTTCAACCGCTGTCAACAAAGGAAAAAATAACCCTGACATAAAAGGTGACAATAATACTAAAATATCACATAGAAATGCGCGTTATACATTTTCAGCGTAATGTATCACAGCATGTTTTTACGCCGGTCTCTAGAGGGTCCCCTCTACCAACTCTGTCAACAACGGAAAAAATAACCCGAACATAAAAGGTGACAAAATAAAAGGGGACCCTCTACCAACTCGGGTCTCACAGTATATTATCAAGCGTGATGTTATGAGTCAATGTGGTGATATGAGTAAATATTTCCTCAAACAATCAAGCCTATCGGTTGCTTGTTCATACCGTAACATTGAGAATGTGAGTGTTCAACAATCAAAGGCCATGGTGTTTTGGTAAGCTACACGACAAGGAAAGGTTGTTTTCTGACCACAATTCATGGACATTTGCCGTCACCAAGTTAATATTCACTCTTGATGACGAGGGTTGAGTTAGCTGTTGTCGAAAATCACATCACAAAAGTGCCAAACCGCAGCTTTCAACACTTGCACCGCCGTCCCGAAAACTCCCGATACAAACTAGATTACGATTGCGTTTTTTGTGAACGCAATAACTGACATACTTACGTGCACTCTGATTGGTCAATAGATTTGCAAAACCTATGTTCTACTTTATGGTAGCTCTGAACCCTATCTTCAGATTTTTTTAAAACGTTCTGTCTTATCGTGCTTTATTAAAATTTGATAACATAAAAAAATTCGCCGAGCCGTTTTTGAATTATAAGCCCCTAGAGGTGCAATTAGTGACAGGCACTGTGGCCTCATGGTTAGTGCGCTCGACTCCGGATCGAGCGATCCGGGTTCGAGACCTGGCCGGGGCCGGCATTGCGTTGTGTTCATGGACACTTAACTCTCACAGTACCTCTCTCCACCCAGGTGTATAAATGGGTACCGGCGAATTTAATGCGATGGACTAGCATCCCATCCAGGGGGGAGTAGAAATATTCCTAGTCGCTTTATGCTACGGAAACCGGGATAAGCTCCGGCCTGGTGAGCCACTTGGCTCATATCCAGACCTTACCTACCTACCTAAAGTTGGAAATTAAGGGTGTTTTAGTAGGAAACACTGTTATTATGGTAAACTAGTGTGTCATGAAAACAACGTGTTCACCAATGATTGGTTTTAGTTTTAGTTTTTTGATACCGTGATTGTAGCTTCAAGTGATTAAGTGGTCATAATGACCCATCAAAATCTAACCGCTGGAAACTGTTTGAGCCACCCTAACTAAGCAGAAAACCACGTTTTCTATGGGTTTACCGACACAATAGACTATGCATGATTCTTGAGAACTCGAGAAAAGCTTAGAATATCTTGCAAATGCTTGCTTTTCGAATGTTTTCACAACATTCCAAGTGGTTGATTGCCCCGATAAACCGATAGAAAGAGGGGTCTATTGTTTGAGTGATATTCAACATACAGCTATTTCGACCAGGCAAAATTGCCAGGCCGCGTCAGTTTCCCTCATCCAGTTGTTCGCGTGGCATGAAATCTGGGATGTATGGCGGAAGCCCAGGGAGGGGAGGTATATAGGTATATAGGTATATAGGGGGGTATATAGGTATATAGGTATGTGCGGCCACAAAGGGTATGGTTTTTCAGCCGTTTTAGTCATATATTGGGTAGCGATTTTTTGCCATTTTGCCGCCGTTTTGATCATAAATAGGGTATCGAATTTTTGCACGCTAGTCCTCCTTCCCCCTCCTTTTCCCATTCGCACTTTGCTTTTCTCTACCCCGTTTAACCCTAAGTCATAAATAGGGTATCAAATTTTTAGTCAGGTAATAAATAGGGTAGGGAAAATCGCAGATTTTGGTCATAAATAGGGTAAGGGTTTTGGGAAGCGGGCCGCACACCCCTACCCAATTTTTCTGGGAGTACCCCGCCAGGGGCGGAAGGAAAAAACCATTGCTCCCATGGCATGAATCCTGTTTACTACGGCGTCGGTGTGATCGATAGCCGCATTATCTGAGGCAAATGAAAAATAAGGAAGAAATAAATTAATGTGATGCTAATCGCGTGAATCAAAGAGGGTTTAATTTCAAATGGAATGGAATGAAGTATATGAGGAGGCACAAAATAGTTAATTTCATAAACACTGCCACATCTTAGTGTTGCAAGAAATTTTATACTTATTTTATATTACGACCACTGATCGCGGAATGATGCCATTAAATGGAAGCAAGTTAGGGCAGAGCTTTTGATCCACGAACTCGTCAAATTTTTACCCATCATCCTTGCCCTGATAGATACCCACTTCTATCATCCCTTCCGTACAAATAACGGGTATAGCTGTTATGCACGGTCCCCAGTTCTGCGCCTGACGTTTGACCGTGGCTCTTTTACCGACCAGAAAGTGCGAGAAAGTCTTTCGTCCTAAAAAAGTTATTATTATTAGTTGTTATGAAAAATTATTGAAGAGTTGAAAAGGTTGTAAAACCGCAATTGAAAACTTACAAATCCGCTTTCGTCCAAGAACACCAACATTTCAGGATCCAGGAGACCAACATTGGACCTGAAAAGTATTCCTGCTTCCTCGGATCTTTGAAGGGCAATTCTTGCCAGCTTAAAACGATAAAACATGCTGAAAATGGGACACACAGGAAATTGAGGCAAATTTTCAAAATAAAAAGCCCTATTATAGTAAAACGAGTATTTCACAAACCTTTTTGCGGGTGAAACTATTCCGTTTCAAATACCGCAATATGCTTGAAACAGCATTTCTGACCCTGTCTGTTCGTAGACATCGTAGGCAATCTCTGCAAGAGTTTTTACGGTCCGAGTGTTCAAGGACAGCTTCCATAGTTACGAACTCCACGTGTGGATCCATGGCAAAACTATTCAAAGGTCGTCCTAATTTCTCCCATTTTACTTCGCCAGTATTGCGACATTTTGAAATATAGCACTCCACCGTTCTTGGGGACATGAATTAAGTAGCCGCTACATCATCTACACTATAACCTAAGAGCTCCTTCATCCACATTGCTCACCATCTAAGATCGTCACTGTACAGACGAGGCATCGCGGGCTTAATATATCAATTCTTGGTTTTCAGCTGACGTCATAAGCTTATGCAAATTAGGTTTCCGCCATGTTGGTGCCCATCCGAGGTGTGAAAATGTAAGCAATTGTAAGCAAATCTGGGCGCTCACGATCAAAGTCTTCAAATAATTCATCTTTCTAATGGATATTTCCCAAGAAAGCCACCCAAAATCACAAGATGAGATACCAGTGCGTTCATCCTTCGGTAAAAATTTCGAATGCTACGTCCAAGAGCGCTATTTGAAGAACATTTCTGTGGTTGGCGTATATCGAGCGGCCATTCCGAGCGAGAAGTTCAGCTGAGAATGTTTGCCTCCTATAGAAGTCTCGAACTTGCTTTGCTATTTAGAATTTACACAAATAAACAGTTTAAGGCCTGCTTGAAAAGTTTGTATACGTACAGCTAGATAGTTTCTGGTTTCGTTGTGTCATTTCAAGGGAAAGTAATCGCAGGCAAAATTGTTGTGGCCAAGGTGAGAAATTCGCAGCGAATGAATGATCCTCTTTTGGATCATCAGTAGCAGAAAGTGTCCGTCGCAACCATCCAGTGGTAAAATTTTCTGGAAATTGTTAACAGTGAAACAACAAACTGGTATACAAGATCTTACAACGGTACATTTTTCATAGGTACAATAATGAACTCTTGATCTGTTGAGTGACTGTGTTTGCCGTGTGACATATCAGGAGACGTGCTCGAATACAACAATTAGTATTTCCATAGATGGTAGCCCAGTGTAAAACCGAACTATAACTTCTATGTCAAAACAGTCCTTATTCGGGGCTTGATATCTGCTTGTCTGAAACATGTAGTCAAACTCGATGGTTTGGCACTCGGCGTCCTTTACAGTTTT